>Ga0180437_10002391_pt1 | contig 30055 bp, 33 predicted proteins | sample SS_ome_4_FD_132410 | JGI IMG/M metagenome (GOLD analysis project Ga0180437, IMG submission 132410) | Hypersaline lake sediment archaeal communities from the Salton Sea, California, USA - SS_3_D_1 metaG | ecosystem: Environmental > Aquatic > Non-marine Saline and Alkaline > Hypersaline >...
ACCACCAATCGATGGTTTGAAAATCTGGATGCCATTTGGATCGCCATCAAAAAAACTGCACATTCATGGTCTCCCAAGAAAATTCGCCGCTTGTGTAACATTTTTTAATGCTTTTATATTAGTTCCTTAAGAATTTCATGCTGAGGCACTGCTATCCTTGGATCGTTAGATTGATTGCCCCAAATAGAAAGAGTCAAAGTAACAATAAAAACAACATAGAAATTTATTCTTTTCAAGAAATCCTCCTTGAAACTTTAGTTATATCTATTTCGCTTCCTCGGCTTAAGCTCCAAGCCGAGTTTCATAAACATCCCAATTATATCTATTTCTATTGAATATTTGAAAACAAATGAGAAAGTAATAAATATTAAACGCATAATGTAATATTTTATGTCATATTTCTTTCGGCCAGGGTAAATTTTCCATAAATGTTCAAGCCCTATATCTTCAATGGCAATTCGGATCGATCGGTTTGAACCGGGTGCATCGGCGTATTTGAATTCGAAACCATACCGATTACCCGCAACTGTAACCAGAAGATCCAATTCAGCACCCGCATGTGTTGCCCAGAAGTATACATCGCGTGTTTTCAGCGCTCCGATTAGCTGTTCCAAACAAAAACCTTCCCAGGAGGAGCCGATTTTTGGGTGCCCCTGCAGCTCGGACATTGTATTTATTTGGAGAAGTGCATGAAGAATGCCACTGTCTCTGATATAGATTTTGGGTGCTACAACAAAAGAATGTATTTTTTTCTAACATTAGCTTGACAGATATTGTTACATTTATTATGATTGAATTGAAAGACTGAAAAAGGAGGTGAAAATGGATTCCTTCTATCATCGTTTAGGAGCGAAAATAAAGAAAATAAGGAATTCTTTAGGATTATCGCAAGAGATAATTTCAGATAAATTAGGGGTGAGCAGAGTTGCAATATCTCAAATGGAAAATGGCGACAGAAAAATCAGTGCTGAAGAAATTTCAAAGCTGTCTAAAATTTTTGATATTCCTTCAGATGTACTTCTTGATTTGGATAAAGATATAGAAGTAACGATAGAAAAGAAAAATATGTCAAAAAAAAAGGAAAAACGGGAGATACGAATAAGTATCCCTCAAAAAAACTTGGTAAAATTCAAGGAAGTATTGCTTTATATTCTAAAAAAAATTGGATCGAAGCCTAATGTTGGCGAATCAGTTTTATACAAGTTGTTATACTTCATTGATTTCAATTTCTATGAGAAGTATGAAGAGCAACTGATGGGCGCAACCTACATCAAAAATAATTATGGACCCACTCCAAAAGAATTTATCAAGATTGTTAAAGATATGGCAAGTGAAGGGGAGTTGGTCAAGATAGAGAATAAATATTTTCAATATCCTCAAAGGAAATATCTTCCCTTAAGAGAACCCGACCTTTCCATGCTAAAAGCAAATGAGATAAAGACCATAGATGAGGTTTTGGAAAGACTTTCAGATATGAATGCCAACCAAATAAGTGAATATTCTCATAATGATGTTCCGTGGCTAACATCAGACGATGGGGACATAATTGATTACGAATCAGTCTTTTATCGAACTGCTGATTATTCTGTGAGGCCTTATGATGAAGAAGGTATTTGATGAAGTCAGGAGATTGGCTGAATTTGAAAACGATTTAAGAAGACTTCAAAAAAAATACCGAACTATTGAAGAAGACTTGCAAACATTTATAAAAAAACAATTAAACCTTTTTCATAAACTTCATATTGATAATAGAGGAATTATTCTTATTTCGGACTTAGGGATTGATTATCCCAAAATATTCAAAGCGAAAAAATTTGCCTGTAAATCTCTAAAAGGAAAAGGAGTTAAAAGCGGGATAAGAGTTATATACGCATATTTTGCTCAAGAGGATGTTATTGAACTTATAGAAATTTATTACAAGGGTGATAAGGAAAACGAAGATAGAAACAGGATACTCAAGAATTACCGAGATAGAATCTCCAGTAAATCCAATAAGCTTAGGTAGAAATAGACTTATTGAAATACTGTATTTGAATGGCTCGAAATAGTTAATTTTGCATCAAAATTTTCCACCTTTTTAAAGATCTCAATTCTCTTTTCCTTCCATTGGCCGGGAAATTTTCCGTGTGATAGAGAGAGAAAACGATTTTCCAGAGCTATGTTAGGTGGCAGGTTTTGTAACTTCTTGGATATTAGGCTGGAGATGTATTATTGACAGACTATTTCTTGCCCAGTAAATAGTGGTTAACGACAAACATGGCACCTATCAGAAAAGGTATTCCCACCATGATCAGGGTACCATACATAAACCGTCCGGAGCGTGCAAAAATAAAAAAAGCAAATCCGAGAACGCACAACATCAAGAGCATGCCGCCTATATGCTCCCATTTCCAGGCAATGATCAAAATAATAATCATCACAAATACAGGTATATTGTGCATTAAAAATCCCACAAGGATATTCCAAAAGCCCTGCTGCTCCGTAAACACATCAAGTGAAAACAGTGCCCAGAAAAGGATCATTAAGATTAATAGAATGCGTAAGACCCACGTTAGGTTTTGGTTGCCTTTGTTGGTAGGTTTTTTCATGATAATCCCCTCTTGGATGTCTGAAGTTTTATAAGGGTGGACTTTTTTGTGTTGTAATTTTAATGCTCGTGTTTGCCTATTCTATCCCCTTCATACTTCGACTTTAACGATATGAAAAGAAAAAAGATATGTCAAATCAAAGAGAATATAGGTTTAAAAACACAGGATAAAAAGACGTAAGAGACATCCTAAAAGAAACCAAACAACGTGCAGCCTCTGTATAAAGGATATGAATCCACGAATCGGGTATCCTTATTTGTGTATTTCTTCATCAGTTCATTTGCCGCATCGATTTTCGGAGTGATACTCTCATTCCAGGGTGTCGGCGGGTGGATATGGGGGAAAATTCGGTAACTTTCTGAGGTTTCCGGCGTTTCTATTTATAAGGAGATTCATCGCACAGAACGTATAAGGAGTCATGATGTCCGAAAAATGTGTAAGAAAGTTGTTGGTCCTTTTCGTAGTGCTGGTAATGGTGGCAGGTTTCGTCATCCCGATTCTTGGTAACACGGGGAGTGGATCTGAACGAGAAGATGCCGGGCGCGTTCTGAACCTGCATGAGGTGCGGCGGATAGAGGATGCTCAGGCCGATTACTATTTTAAATCCCCGCGTGATATCCGGATCGCCCCGGATGGCTCTCTCTTTGTGGTCGATGAGGACCAGCTCCTTAAATTCGATGCCAACGGACAGTATATTAAAAACCTCTATAGAAAGGGGCAGGGACCGGGAGAATTGGAGGGGATAAGCGACCTTATCATAACCGATGATACACTGATCGTTCTCCAGGGTCAGCCCAGCAAAGTACTGCTGATGAGCCATGACGGCACGTTTATCCGTGAGTTCAGGCCGGAACCCAGGGTATCCAGGTTGTGTGCTGTTCATGATGGCCGCTTTGTGACCGCTCGCTACGGCCCCCCAAAAATGGACAAGGTGGGGGATGAGGCGAAGATCATTGATGTTAGCTGGACTCTGGGATATATATCGGATAACCAGACCGTCGAGGAGCTTGAGCTGGAGTTTCCCGTCCGGTGGTTTGCGAAACGGATAGCAGGAGGAAGAGCCCTCATTGCCAGCCACATCGCCGAATTCCTAGCGGAGCCATATAGGGATAAATACCTCGTAATCTGCCATGCCGAAGAATATAAACTCCGACTCTTCGACCTCGACCAGAAGCAGATAGTTAGGGATTTCGGAAGAGAGTATCGCAGAATCCGGTTCAAACAGGATGATTCCGGGCGGGTCGAGATAAGGCCCGAGGTGTTTCGTTTCGCCCCTCCTGTGGAGCATCTAAACGATGTCCAGCAGCTTTTTATCCGGGGGGATGACATCTGGATCATGACCTCCACCGTCGAGCCTGGAAAAGGCGTCCTCTTCGATGCGTTCAACGAGCAGGGGGAATATGTCGATCATTTCTACCTGCCCCTCCAGCAGTCTGTCATCGCGGAAGCATTGGAGGACCTCCCCCTCGCCATCCAGGGAGATTATGTGTATGTCGTGGAGTACGACGAGGATGATCTTCCTTCTATCGTGAAATATCGTATAGCGGCTCAGAAGTGATTGGCCTTGCTAGCCTTAATGGATCGATAATTTATTGAAATAGAGTATCATTAATTTAGCGACGTTTAAATCCTCTAGCATTTCCCGACTTGCTGGTATCTATCATCCGGATTATTCTCAAGGGTTTTGGCCACAACCTGCTCTAAGGACATCGGGATTTCTGAGCGAAAGCCCGTTATCGGTTTGGGGTTCTTGTTCAGGATGGAATACACCACGGCCTGATCATGTTCCCCCTTGAAGGGTAACTGACCACTAAACATCTCGAACAGAACCACACCGAATGACCAGATATCCGTGCGGTGATCGATCTCTTCACCTCTTGCTTGTTCGGGAGACATGTGGGCGATCGTCCCCGTCGTCATCCCTTTGCCTGCCATCGCTTCTTTGATTTTTCATGACATTAAGCTTTGATGAGAGTTTATCGGTCCGATTTCGTCTAACATAATGAGCACAGTGATGATCATTCAAGATTGAATTTTTCAATGAGTTTTTCTATGATGAAAGACAGAGTAACAAAATATCCAATGAGCAATCAGTATACGGCAGTCGTCAAGAAAGACGGAGATTGGTGGATCGGCTGGATTGAGGAAGTTCCCGGTGTCAACTGCCAGGAAAAATCAAGAAAAGCACTGTTGGAAAGCCTGAAAACTGCGCTTAGAGAAGCCCTTGCTTTTAATCGAGAGGATGCAATATCTGCTGCAGGTCATAAATTCAAGGAGATCAAAATTGCGTTATGAGACGGCAAGAGCTGTTAAAACATCTTCGTGCCAAAGGCTGTCATTTGTTCAGAGAAGGCAGCCGTCACTCCTGGTGGCATAATCCTGAACTTAATAAGAGGTCTGCTATCCCAAGACATAAAGAAATCAGCGATGTGCTAGCGAAAAAAATCTGTAAAGATCTCGGTGTCCCTTATACCTAACATGCAATCCCCATTGAGGGCACGTCTTTTTAATTCAATGGATCTTCAATCCAGCCAGCCTTTTCTTCGCATCCTCATGCTCAGAAATGGTAGGATTTTTCTCTTTCTAGAGAATGTAGTCACTCGTGATGCTCTACAGCATTAATCTTTTACCACTCTCATTAAAAACCGGTCCTTTACCTGAGCTTTTCGAGGACATCCATTTCCAGGATAGCGAGTTTCAGTTCGGCTTGGGAGGCATCCAGAGCATATTGCAGCTGCATGAGTTCCAGGTGAGAAATTTCCCCCCGGGTTTCTAAAGTTTTCAGCCGGTCCAACTGCGCCTTAATAGATTCAACTCTTGTTTGCGCAATGTGCAAATTCTTTTCGGCGCCGGTCAACCGGTCTTCGATTTCAACCGCCTGCGCCGTGAGCTCCCCGGTAAGAAATTGTGCCCGCAAATCGAGCCGCTGTTGGATCTCATCGATCATCGTCTTTCGGTTGGCTATTTCCGTTTGAATTTGATCCGCCTCGTGCCCTCGGACTAAGTTCTGCTTGGTCAGCCGATGGTATCGCCCCAGGTGATACCTGAGCTGTTCCAGGCTCAGCTCAACCGCTGTTTTCTCCATTTCCAACCGCTCGCTGACAAAATCGCGGCCACCCACCAGGGGTGCATACAGTACGTTCCGTGGAATATCCCCGGACAATTTCACCTCGTCCAGATTCATCAGGGATCTTTTAAAATCCAGCTCCGCATTCGCGACAGCAAGTTGCATCGCCTGGAATTCTTCTTCCCGAATCAATCCCTCCGAAACGCGAACTTCGACATCGGCGGCCATCTCGCGTATAGATTCCAGGTGCACCCTCTTCAGTTCGACCTCTGTTTCGACCCTGGCAATCTCTATCTTTTTCCGCCAGGAGTCTTTGATATAGTCAGCCGCTTTGGTCACGGCCACACCGGTCGTCAAGACACCTGCGACTACGGCTATCGTGGCCACTCTGCGGGAAACGGCGATTTTCCCTGCAGGGGATTTCAATCGGCTTCTTCTTCGATATTCCGAGGATAGCTGCCATTCCAGCCTTTCTACAAACCGGCTGTCTGGATCATAGTTTTTATTCATTTTGTCCTCCATTCGGTTTTAACTCCGGGAGCAGTGACTTCAATGACCGGCGGGCCCGCCTCAATTGTCCTTCAACTGCTCTTTCCGAGATGTTCATTTCGGTTGCTATCTCCCTGACACTCATTCCATCGTAATAAAAGGCCTCGAGAATCTTGGCCTTTTTTCGTCCCAGCGAAGAAACAGCCGAAAATATTTCCAGGGAATGGAACTGATCCGTCGAGGTATGACCGCCGGAGTCAGGATTATGTGCGAAATCGGCTTTTTGTTGCCGTCTTTTCTGCCTCAGATAATCGATCAGGATATTGCGAGCCACCCTCCGTAACCAGGCCAGGGGGGAATCAGGCACGGTTTTACGTTTCCAGTTATTCAGGGCCCTAAGGTAGGATTCCTGCACGATATCCTCGGTTAGGGCCTGATTTCCTCCGGTGCGCCTGGCCATATACCCGTATAGGGGATGGACCGTTTCCCGGTATATCTTCAGCCATTGTTGTTCGGTCATGGATTCTTTTCTCTTCTGACGCACATTCTACTCCAATGACGTCTGCATCAAGGAGAATCCCACAAAAAAATTTTATTAAAGCATGCTTGTCTCTGTTCAGGTGCGCACAGAAGTTGTTCGACATTGGACAGTGGGGATTGCATCAAAGCTCGAGCTTACTCAGGGGGACATGTTGGTATATTTCTTGCTCCAGATCATTAGATTGAGGGTAGTAAATATGGGGAAAATCAGAACCGGAATATATTTCTTGTAAGGAGAAAATTATGAAAGAATGCGGGAAAAGGCTGTCCAGCCGAAGAGATTTCCTAACCAAAGCCGTGCCTGGTTGTGCCGTATCGTGTCTTGCTGCAAACGGGATTTTTGCCGGCTCCCCCTGGACCAGCAATTCCTTTTTCGAACAGGAAGAGCATAAGTTCGATAAGGAAATACCAGGGCTCAAGATGACATACCGCAGAATGGCCGCTATGCGCAACCGGAGTTTCATCAGGTTTGCCAGATTTTTACAGGAAGAAATCGGTGAGCAACGCGTGATAGAACTCATTAAAAAACAAACAGAACAAAGGCTGAAAGAGCAGGCGAAACGAGATCTCAAAAAGCTGGGGAAATCGGATTTCAAATCTTACATAAGCATTTTTAGAGATCCGGAAATGTTGGCAAGCTTGACCATGGAGATTGTAGAAGATACGGATACGGTCTTTGAGATCAGGGTGACAGATTGTCTTGCCGCCGAAGCCTTTTTGCCCTACAAAGCGGGGGACATCGGTTACGCAGCAGTCTGTTGGGGCGATTATAATTGGGCTTCGGATTTCAATCCCAAAATTAAGTTGATTCGGGATAAAACTTTGATGCAGGGGCATGATTGCTGTAACCATAAGTATATCTGGACCGGATGACACTTTAACTAAATCTGGTGATTTCACGCAGAAAATTATAGAGGATAGAAAAGCACAATAAGAATTGAATGTGGTTCCACAGAGCTAAGCTGTTGAAGATATTTGCAGATGCGGGTTACGAGCTGGTTAGAGAAGAAACGTTCCTGCCGATGGACAATATTTACTTTCTGAAATAGGACTAAACGTCATACTCACTCAACCACGAAATGAACTTGTCCCACTTTTCCCGCCAAAATTCCAGTGCTTTTTCTATTTCCTCGGGCTCCATCGCAGAGTAAAGGAGAGAGTTCATCGCCAGCTGTTTGAGACATTTTAAGTCCAATCCCCAGGACATGAAAGCCGCATAAAAATCATGAGAAAACGTGCTCTTCCATATGGCGGGATCATCGGGACATATAACCACCGGCAGGCCGCTGTTAATATAGAGAACGGCAGGGTGATTGCGAAGGTCGGAGACATAGCCGAGAACCTGGTTGCTGATCGGGCAAACCTCGATGGCGATGTTCCGCTCCCTCACCATTTGCATGAGGAAAGGATGCTTGAAGAGATCGATGCCATGGCCGATCCGTTTGGCACCGAGCAGGATGGCATCGAGCACATTTTCGTTCTCTATCCAGTTGCTCTCCCCGGAGTGAAGGTATAAAGGAAGTGTGATATTTCGCTCCCTTGCCTTATGGCGGGCCTTAATGAATTCATCGATGTAATAGAGATTCGTGTGCCCCTTGTCTTCTTCCTCCACCAGATCAAAACCGACATAGAGATCCGGATCCGCTGTTCGCCGGTCTAGGGTGAAATCCAACACCTGAGTGATCTGCTCTCGGGTGTCGGAGCGCTGGGCATAGATGATGTATTTCACCTTGAATTCAGGATGGTCGCGCTGGATCTCCGCTGTAAAGCCCGAGTCTCTAAAGCTTCGGGTTTCCACATACTGTATGTTTTCCTCCATCAATTCCCTGACCGCTTTGCGGCGATAACCATTGAGAATATCATCCTCTTGGAACATGCCCATGGACCTGCGGAAACAATTAGAGAATTCCACCCAAATGTCTTGTCGAACCAGATCTTCTTCGCCTAATGTGATGGACTCGTAAAGCCCCTCATCGAATGCCTCCACATCATCTGCAGCTTCGCGCAGTTCGCTTATGCGGTGCCATCCACCGCCGGGTGATTCTTTAAAGATCCTCAAGGCTCCCTGCGCAGCCGCGCCATCTTTTCCCATGTAAACGTAGCAATCCGAACGATAGGTCGCCTGCTCGACCAGCCAGCGGTAATCTCCCATCAAGAAACCGTGGACGTGAAGGATTCCCCCTTTAGGCATACGCTTCATGATTTCCAGGATGGGAGATTGGTCGATCAATCGTCTGGTTTTGGATTTAAGATAATTGTGTGCCGGGGGAAAATATTCGCGGGTCCGTTCCATTTCCCTCTGCTTGAGCAACATCAGCCTGCGATTGGCCTCTTCTTCTGAGGACGAAAGCGTTATTCCGGCGTCGAACCGCATAGCCAGCTCTGCCTGGATCAGTCGGCCTCTCGCTTCCATATAATCATGGACATCTTCGTATCGCATCTGAACAAAACTATCCTGCTGCTGGACACATCCATAGGCGAGAAGCGAACATACGAAGAATGTAAAGCTGTGTTTCATGATTCTATCCCTTTCATAGCATGTTAAAGGGTCGTAGAGATATTCATGGTTGGTTAGAGGCGTGAAAATCTTGGTAACGCACGTTACAGTTATCACAGCGGGAAATGGGATGTCAATGCTATGAGTGAATGTCGGTAGCCTTCTTGGATTTCCGTCGTTTTTATATATGAACAGATTCCAAGCACAGAACGTATAAGGAGCCAAGATGTCAGAAAAGTGTAAAAGAAAGCGGTTGGTTCTTACCGCAGTGCTGGTGATGGGAGCAGGCTTCGTCATCCCCATTCGTGGTAACACAGGAGGTGCCTCTGAGAGAGAAGATGCCGGGCGCGTCCTGAACCTGCATGAGGTGCAGCGGATAGAGGATGCTCAGGCTGATTACTATTTGAAATTCCCGCGGGATATCCGGATCGCCCCGGATGGCTCTCTCTTTGTGGTCGATGAAGACCAGCTCCTTAAATTCGATGCCGACGGACAGTTTATTAAAAACCTTTACAAAAAAGGGCAGGGACCGGGTGAATTGGAGGGGATAAGTGACCTTATCATAACCGATGACGCCCTCATCGTTCTCCAGGGTCAGCCCAATAAAGTTCTGCTGATGAGCCATGACGGTGAGTTTATCCGTGAGTTCAGGCCGGAACCCAGGGTATCCAGGTTGTGCGCCGTTCACGATGGCCGCTTCGTGACCGCTCGCTACGGCCCCCCAAAATTAGAAAAAGTAGGGGATGAGGCGAAGATCATCGATGTTAGCTGGACTCTGGGATATACAGCGGATACCCAGGCCGTCGAGGAGCTCGGGCTGGAGTTTCCAGTCCGGTGGTTTGCCAAACGGATAGCAGGAGGGAAAGCCCTCATTGCCAGCCACATCGCCGAATTCTTAGCGGAGCCTTACAGGGATAAATACCTCGTAATCTGCCATGCCGAGGAATATAAACTCCGACTCTTCGACCTCGACAAGAGGCAGATCGTTAAGGATTTCGGGAGAAAGTACCGCAGGATTCGGTTCCGCCAGGATGATTCCGGGCGGGTCGAGATAAGGCCCGAAGTGTTTCGTTTCGCCCCTCCTGTGGAGCATCTAAACGATGTCCAGCAGCTCTTCACACGGGGGGATTTCATCTGGGTCATGACCTCCACCATCGAGCCTGGAAAAGGCGTCCTCTTCGATGTGTTCACCGAGCAGGGGGAATACGTCGATCATTTCTACCTGCCTCTCCAGAAATCTGTCATAGCGGAGGCATTGGAAGACCTCCCCCTTACCTTCCAGGGAGATTATATGTATGTCGTGGAGTACGACGAGGACGATCTTCCTTCTATTGTGAAATATCGTATAGCGGCTCAGAAATGAATGGCCTTGTTAGCCTTCATTGATCGAAAATTTATGACTGACCTGCCTCTAAATGCATATTTTTCTCGACGTATTTGTTTTATCCAAGGGAAATACAGATATGTCGCGAAACATTTAATTTCAAGCCATTTTGATCAATGACTTTTCAAACCTGCCAGCCTCTTCTTTACATCTTCAACCTCAGCAATACCTTGATCAGCCTCCTAACAGAGCCTGATGGCCGTAGGTTTCTCTTACGAGAGTTCTTCAAGAAGAGCTTTTGCCTCTTTCAAGAATGGGGTGTCTAATCCTTCAGTGAACCAGCCGTAAATATCGACAATCAGTTTTCGTGCTTCTATGTGTTTGCCCTGTTTCTGTAACAAACGGCTCAGGCTTATAACTGTACGCAGCTCAAAAAACTTTGCGTTCTGGCGACGGGCAATGTTGACAGCCTGGCGAAAACACGCTTCAGCCTGAACTTCATCCTGCATCAACATTAGCTCTCCCTTCACCCGATGCAGTTCCACTTCGAAGAAACGTTCGTCAATTTTTTCAACTAAATCCAATGCCTCAGTCAGAAGCTTCAATCCTTCTTCGACCTTACCAGCGTTCCTGTATGCATCTGCCAAAAAGGAGAGGCAATATGTTTGATAGGCTTCAGTACCTGTAGCCTTGAGAACCGCCAGCCCCTGGTGCATTTGTGCTATTCCTTCTTCCTCCCGGCCTTCTTCAGCTTGCATCCAGCCCTGATCAAAAAGTGCCAGTCCTTGATAAAAAATAAATCCTTTCTCATTTGAAAGTCGCATCACTTCCTTTGAATACTCCCTGGATGACCGAACTTCATGTATCAATTTATTAACGGTGTTACCAGCAGCGTTTAAGGCAAATATCAAGGAGAATGGATGATCCAGTTTTTGAGCGAGGGCAATCGCCTCTTTGCTCCGTTTCAAGGCCTGGTCCGGATATCCGAGGAATAATAGAGCCCAGGATGTCCATGCAAGTGCATACACTCCAGGATCTGACCCGTAGATGAACGCCAGAGAGCTGTGCTGCTCTGGATCGTAGAAGTGAATCGTATGCTCAAGCGGAGCTCGAGCCTGCGTAAATTCTCCCATATGCAGCATGAGATACCCCAACTGGAGATTGGCTATAGCATTATGGAGTGGATCCTCAGCACGCTCAGCCAGGTTGAGCATCTGCTCTGCCAATTCTCTTGCTGTCCTGTATTCTCCCCCTATGCCATAAAAGCCGGCTAAAACGAATAATACAGGAAAGAGTTGAGGCGTCTCGCCTATCTGCTGACAAAGCTTCCGTGCGCGGGTGAGAACACGCCCCAATTCCGGAGCCGCGTATCCCCTCGTGGCCATAAGGGACGATCCTAGGCTGAGCTGCATCGCGAGTTCTTTCTGGATGAGTTCTGGGTTATCCGGCAGAGTCTTCAGAAGTTCCAGACTTTTATTGAAATGTGATATTGCCTCCTCGTTGGCAGAAAGTTGTGCGGCATTACTTCCCGCTTTGTAGAGATAAGCTATAGCCTTAGGAACAATTCCCGCCTCCTGGAAATGCCGCGCCAACTGAACAGAGATCTCCTCCACCTGCTCTCCATAGAATGTCTCCAGCACAGTTCCCACTTTTTCGTGGAGGTGCGCTCTTTCCACTTCGTCCAAACTGCTGTAGAGATACCTTTGAAACAGGATGTGCTGGAATAGATACATGGAAAGTCGCTGACCTTCCACACTCCTTATTCCCTTGGCCGAAACCAGGTGGTGCCGTTTGTCCAACTCGCGGCTCAATATTCGTACCATTTCATGAACCTCCGTCTTCTGCAACTGGGCCACCACCTCGGCTGTGAATGATTCTCCTTCCACGCTGGCTATCTTCAGCACCTCGCGGAAGTTTTCAGGAAGGCGTCCGATACGCTCTTCGATCACTGCATCCACACGCGTAGGTAAGGACTCCCAGTTCAATTCTGAGGCCTCAATCCATCGGCCTTTTTCGTCCTTGACCAATACGCCCTGCTCCTGCATGCCCCTGAGTAATTCGACAGTAAATAGGGCATGTCCTTTGGTTTGCCGAAAAAGCGTATCACGGAACGCACTCTCTAATTTGTTTGGTTCTGTATCAAGGAAAGAGTCGACAAACTGCCTATCTTCAGTCTCAAATACTCCTAATTCAACTTCCCCAAAAATGCGTTTAAGCTCGTTTATAACAGGCTTGAGAGGATGTCGTTCACCTTCCCGTCCAAGGGACACTTCAGTTGCCCGGTAGGCACCGACGATCAGGATGCAGCTGCCCTCAATTCGTCGGCCCAAGTGGAAAAGCAAGTTGATAGATCCCTTATCTGCCCACTGCAGATCGTCTAATATCAGAAGTAATGGCTGGTGTTTGGCCAGCGTTTGAAGCATCCTTGTATACTGCTCGAAAAGGTCATTTTGCTGAAGCATAGAATCGTGTGGGAGGGCTGCCTTACGTTCCACAAGTATCTTCAGTTGAGTCAGCCGGGCCGTGCCCCTTCGTGCATAAGCCGAGGCGCGAGTGACCAGCGCTGCTCCTGGAACGAATGTGCCGATCAGGTCAGGACCTGTATCCAACAGTGCCTCGACAGCAAGGGGAAGAAGGTTCCACAAGCGGCTTGCATGTTCCCTGGTGATGGCTCCAGCGGCCCACTTAGCTTCAACTTCTCCGGTCAAAAAACCCAGCACTTCGCGAAAGGGCAGATAGGGATCGCCAATACCAGCATGAGCATTGCAGCTCCCCGTAGCGACAACCACATCTGCCTGGCTCTCCTGGGCCCTCCGGGCAAATTCTTGGACAAGTGCTGTTTTGCCGCTACCGGCTTCGCCTGTTACGAAAGCCACCTGACCCTTTCCGGCCAGGGCCGCCTCAAAAAATTTACCCAGCTTATCGAGCTCCCGCTCGCGGGCCACGAACACAGGCATTTTCACTTCAACCGGTTCTTCCTCGCGCTCAACCAGAAACTCAGGAATATGAGGCACCCCGGGCGCCGCGGTGATGGAAATGCCTTCCTCTATATTATTTAACGCAGAAAGAAGCTCTTCTGCTTCTTGATATCTCTTTTCTCTATCCTTTTCCATGCATTTGAGAATCAAAGCACTCATCCCGCCGGACACCTTATCATTGAGTTCCCTCGGATTCAATGGTTCTTCTGCCTTGTGCTTCAAAGCTACACTCAGAGCAGTATTCCCTTCAAAAGGAACTCTCCCTGTCATCATCTCATACAGAATCACTCCCAGCGAATAAATATCTGATTTCTGGTCTGCCGTCTCTCCTTCTGCCTGCTCGGGCGAAATGTAATCAGGCGTTCCTATCATGACTCCGGTCCGCGTAACTCCAGGGGCTTCCACCGAGCGAGCTATACCAAAGTCCAGGACCTTTGCATGGCTTTTTTCGTCGATTATGATGTTCTGAGGCTTTAGATCACGATGTACAACTCCTAGCTTATGGGCCTCTGCCAATCCCTCACAAACCTGCTTGGCGATAGCAATCGCTTCCTCTTCTGAGAGCTTTCCTTTCCTTCTGATGAAACTCTTTAAATCCTCTCCTTTGACATACTCCATTGTGATGTAGTGGATTTCGTGCTCTTCATTGAGGTCGAACATCTTGCAGACATTCCTGTGGGCAATCTTACGGGCAAACTTCAGTTCATTTTTAAAACGCTCTATCGTCTCCTTATCATCAGCTGTTTCGGGTTTTAACACCTTCAAGGCCATCTCTTCATCTAATTTTTTGTCCCTTACCTTGTAGACCTCACCCATGCCTCCTTTTCCCAGCTCTTCCAGGATTTCGTACCTCTCTGCAAAGATGGAGCCTAGAGATAATCTTCCGGCCGGAGTTTCGAGGGTTTTAGTTACAGAAATTTCTTGGGAAGGAAGTGGATTAGCACAATTGCTACAAAAGCGAGCGGTATCAATATTATCAGAATGACATTTGGGGCATTGAATTCCCATTGATTTCCCTCTGAAGAAGGCAGAAAAAGATTATCAAATTCAGAGAGGAGAATCAATTAAGGCACCTTAAAGGAAAAAAAGAGGTAGGGATTCGCAATGTCGTGAATTGTATGTATTTAACGACATCCAGTGATAATAGAAATTTTTACTCATAAGAGTATTTCCCTGATTTTTGTCCGATTCTGGATAGGAAATGTCTCAAAGCGGACAGGGCCTTGTCCATGAGGAATCATTATCTTAGGGGAAAAACCATGCCGTTGGATCGCCGGTACAACTGGCATGTTCCTTGCATACCCTGTAGTACAGGATATCCTGTGTCATGGAGTAAAAAATGATAGAAAAAGCGCTCGTGGCTGCGTCCTCGAAACCCATTGTCCTTTCTATCCTCCTGGGAGGCGAGGACTATGGTTATCAAATCATTCAGAAGGTCAAGGAAATTTCGGGGGGAAGCCTCGAATGGTCGGACAAGATGCTCTACCCGGTCCTCCACCGCATGGAAAAGGAGGGTTTCCTCGCTTCCCGGTGGAAAATGTCGGAGGGCGGGAGGCTTCGCCGTTACTACCGCATCACCGAAAAGGGACGCAGGGAGCTCGACAAAGAACGCCGCCAGTGGCAGTCCGTCACCAAGGCTCTTGCCGCATTGTGGAAGCCCCTGCCGTCCTTGGACTGAAATCAGAAGTCCTCGGTTCAGGAGGAAATGAATATGTTCGATCTGGAAAAGGCCATTCGTGAGTGGAAAAAGACTCTCTTCCGCAGTCAGAATATGGAGGAGGCCGATGTGGCCGAACTCGAATCCCATATCAGGGACGAGACAGCCAGATTCGTGAAGGAGGGTTTTGACGAAGAGACGGCATTCCGGAAGGCCGTCGAAGATCCGGCGGCGGCCGAAGCCCTCGAAGCTGAGTATGCCAAAATCCGGCGCCTGAGGATCGGCCGGCCTGCCTGGCATCCGGCCCGGCTCCTGCCCACGTTTGCCTGGAGCCACTTGAAGATCGCGTTCCGCAAGATGCGGAAGCAGAAAGCCTATTCGTTCATCAACACCGTCGGCCTTGCGCTGGGAATTACCTGCTCGTTTCTGATTTTTTACTGGGTACAGGATGAGCTGGGCTACAACCGATTTCATGAAAAGGCCGATCATGTCTTCCGGGTCAACAAGATGTATCGGATCGGCGGCGAAACGAACTATAACTCGTCGACGCCCTTCCCTCTGGCCCGTACCGCTCGGGAAAGTTTCGCCGAGGTCATCGACGCGACCCGATTCCACCGCGTCGGGGCCCTCGTCGCTTTTGGGGATAAAGTCTTCAATGAACGCCGTGTCTGTGCCGTCGATCCGTCTTTTTTCAGGGTTTTCACCTTTCCCTTCATCCAGGGCGACCAGGCTGCAGCATCGATGGAACCGGGTTCGATCGTCGTGACGGAGAGTACTGCCATCAAGTATTTCGGCGGGGAGGAGCCGATAGGGAAGACTCTGACGCTCGACCGGGACAAATCCTTTACCATCAAGGGCGTGATCAGGGATATCCCATCGGACTCCGACCTACGTTACGATCTATTCGTTCCGACCTCAGCAATGCTCAATCAGGAATTGCTGGAGGATTGGACAGGCCACTTTGCCATGACGTTCGTTCTTCTTCAGGACGGATCGGTCCGGGCGGAGGTGGAGAAGAAGCTCTCGACGCTGATTCAGGAACGGCTCCCCGAAGAACAAATTTCCCTGGCCCTGCAGCCGCTCGGCGATATTCACTTGTATTCCCCGGACGGGAGTGAGGAAGGCATGAAATATGTCCGTGCCTTCTCTTTGGTTGCAGTCTTCATCCTGGTCATCGCCTGCATAAATTATGTCAACCTCTCCACGGCCCGCTCCGAGAAACGGGCCAAAGAGGTCGGCTTGAGGAAAGTCGTGGGTGCGCGCAGGATACAGATCGCCTGGCAGTTCTTCGCAGAATCGGTGCTCTTCACCCTGATCGCGCTCGGCATAGCACTCTTCCTTATCCAGATGCTCGAAGGCGTTTTTCGTGACCTCACGGGTAAGACGCTGGCATTGGCCGATTTCGATCCGAGGCTCATCGCGGGGCTCCTCATGATCACCGGTTTTACGGGGTTGGCCTCGGGTGTCTATCCCGCACTGGTTTTGTCTTCCTTCAAGCCGGTACGAGCCATGCGGGAAGGCCTCGACCGCCCCGGGCGAAAAGCCTCATTCCGAAAGACACTGGTGGTCGTCCAGGTCTCGCTATCCCTTATGCTGCTCATCGGAATGGGAGTCATCGAGCAGCAGCTGCGGTACATCCGTACCAGGGACCCGGGTTTCGATAGAGACAATGTCCTCTTTATGAGAATTGCCGGAGGCCTCCAGGACAATTATGAGGCCTTCAAGCACGAATTGCTCCGGATTCCCGCAGTGGCCGCCGTGGCCCGAACCTTTCAGCCTCCGGGAGAGATGTCCGCCATCATAAGGGGGATTCGGTGGGAAGGCATGGAGGCCGGCGAAAGCGCCGCCTTTTCTTTTATTCCCGTCGATTACGACACCCTGGATCTCCTGGATGTCAAAGTCGTTCAAGGTCGCAAGTTTTCGAGAGAGTTCCCTACGGACGATTCCAATTTTATGCTCAATGAAAGAGCTGTCGAGGTCATGGGCTTGAAAGATCCGATCGGGAAACCATTCTCTAGGGACGAAGACTCCCCTGGTACGATCATCGGAGTGGTCAAGGACTTCCACGCGCTTCCCCTGAACTACGGCTTCGAACCGGCGCTGATCCTGATCGATCCTGGATTTTATAGCATGATCGTGGTCAAAATCAGGCCCGGCGATCGCAGGAGAGCCCTCAGCTTCATCGAAGCGGCCTGGGAGAAGTTCGTGCCGGGATTCCCCTTCGAATACCATTTTCTCGACGAACGCTTCGAGCTCTACTACGGTCCGGAGATCCTGGCCGGGAAAATATTCCGCTACTTCGTCCTGATCGCCGTCTTCATCTCCTGTCTCGGGCTGCTGGGTCTGTCGGCATTCGTTGCTGAACAGAAAACGAAAGAGATCGGAATCCGCAAAGCCCTCGGCGCCTCTGTCCCGCGCGTTGTCCTGCTTTTGACGAAGCAGTTCCTGCTCTGGGTGCTCTTGGCCAATGTCATCGCCTGGCCCGTCGCCTTTGTTGCGATGCGGAGCTGGCTGAACAATTACCCCTTCCGGACCCATCTCGGGCTGCCTCTATTTCTGCTGTCTGCGCTGGCTGTGCTTGCGATCGCCATGCTCACGGTGGGATTTCAGGCGGTGAGGGCGGCCCGCGCCGATCCGGTCGACAGCCTCAGATACGAATAGGGCGGAAATTACCCTTTTTTCAACCTTTTTTGTCATTTTATCGTATTATTATTAGATTAAATTTATAACATAAAAGAAATGAGGATTTGAATGACGATCACCAGTTACCTGACCCGAAAAGAGGAACTGATTTTGCTGGCGGTTCACAAACTCGGCGATTCGGCCAGCTTGGTCAGAGTCCGCGAGATCCTTAACGTGTCTACCGGCCACGAATGGTCGGTGGGAAATGTCTATGTCCCCCTCGACAGGATGACAAAGCTGGGCTATCTGGGAACACGCGTGGGCGATCCTACCGCCCGCCGGGGCGGCAAGGCTGTGAAATATTATGCCCTGACGCACCAAGGCAAGGAGGCCCTGGCCGAGCTGAAAAGAGTCCATGATATCATGTGGAGAGGCGTCTCCGATCCCGCTATCGAGAAATAAGGGAAGAACATGGGAGAGAAGTTTCGCCGCCCCCCCCGGTTGCCTCGATGGATCCTGGGCCGCTTCTTTCCTGAATCGGAAAACACCTATCTCAGCGGAGACTTCGATGAGATCTATAACAGCATTTTAGAAAGGCAGGGGAGGGGTGCGGCCTGTCGCTGGTATTGGATGCAACTGATGCATTGGATCCCGCTTATTTTATGTCACGCTGTCCGATGGAGCTTGACCATGTTTAAAAACTACTTGAAAATCACCTTTCGCAATCTGAGCCGGCAAAAGGGATACGCGTTTATCAATATCGCCGGGCTTTCGGTCGGCATCGCCTGTGCGCTGCTTATCATCCTGGTTGTGCGGTATGAATTCCGGTACGAGAGCCACCACGAAAATGCCGGCCGCATCTACCGCGTCAATGTCGAGCATACCCAACTGGAACGGACTTACAGGTCAACGTATTCACCGGTACCCCTCGCGCCGGCCATGCACGAGGAAGTTCCCGAAGTCACCCATTTCGCCCGGATCGCTTGGCTTCGACAGACGCCCGTGGCTCGGGGCGATCGCATATTCTATGAGGATGAAGTGCGCTTTGTCGATCCAGGAATCCTGGAGATGTTCACCTTTCCGCTGGTCGCCGGAAATAAGGCTACGGCCTTGAAAGACGCCGATTCGGTCGTGATCACCGAGGACATGGCCGTAAAATACTTCGGCAGGGAGGATCCTTTGGGTCAAATCCTGGTCCTCTTCCATTCGATGTCCCTAAAGGTTACCGGCGTGATGAGAAATCATCCCGGCACCACAAATATCCGGCCCGATTTCATGGTGCCCATCGAGAAGATGAGATCCCTGGCCGGTGATGATTTCTTCCAGAACTGGTTGAGCCAGCAGCTCGCTTCTTATGTCATGCTGGGCAAGGATTATTCAGCTGAAATTGTGGAGGCCAAGATACAGGACGCTTTCAACCGCCATGTTCGAGAGGACGACGGTCGTAGGCTCAGCCTCGATCAGTTGAAGCGGATGCACCTTTTTTCCGATACCGAACCCACCGGTAATATCAACTCTTTATACATTCTCCTGGCGGTGGGAGGGTTGATCCTTTTTATCGCCTGTATCAATTTTATGAACCTGGCCACGGCGCGTTCGGCTAAACGAGCTAAAGAAGTCGGTTTGCGCAAGGTCGTGGGAGCGGCAAGGAGGCAGCTCATTCGCCAGTTTATGGGGGAGAGTCTGATTTATACCGCGATAGCGATGGTTTTCGCGCTTGCTTTAACATGGGCATTCCTCGCGGTTCTCAACAGCCTGACCGGGCAGGCTCTGGAGTCTGGCGATATATTTCAGACCAATCTGCTGGCGGGTATGGCAGGGATACTTATCCTGGTGGGTTTTGTATCGGGGAGCTATCCCGCCCTCTATCTTTCCGCCGTCCAACCCACGAAAATTCTGCGGAGCGCGTTCGAAACCGGAACTCAGGGAGCTTTGTTTCGTAAGATTCTGGTCGTCGTACAGTTTGCGATCTCTATCATCCTCATCATCTCCACCATGATCTTTGGGAGGCAGTTGAATTTCCTCGTGAACAAGACTCTGGGCTTCGAAAAGGATGGGATGGTGATCATCCGGAATGACAGAAGCACGTTCCGACAAGATCTCCAGCCTTTGAAATCCGAACTTTTGAGCGATCCCCGTATTCTTGGAGTGACCGGATCTCTTATGCTCCCCAGCTCCATCGGCATGTACAACACCGTGACCTGGGAAGGTGCCGGCTCAAACCAGGAGATCGCCATCATGCATAACAGGGTGGACTATGATTTTCTCGATACCTACGAGATAGAGTTGGCCGCCGGCCGCAACTTTTCTCCGGAATTTCCCGGCGATACGAGCGCCGGATCCGATGCCAGCGGACCGGAGAATTCCCGATCGATCATTATCAACGAGGAAGCCCTGCGTCAGTTCGGCTGGGAAGATCCCATCGGCAAGAAGGTCATACAGGTCTTCGGCGAGGAGAAATATTTTTTCAATGTGGTCGGTGTGATCAGAGACTTCCACTTCACCTCTCTGCGTGAGTCCATCCGTCCCATGAATCTCTTTCTCAGTACGGACAACAACAGATATGTGTCCGTGAAACTCTATATGGAGGACTTAAACGAGACTTTGAAATTTATCGAAGGAACGTGGAAACGTGTCTTTCCGAATGTGCCCTTCGACTATTTTTTCCTCGATCAGGTTCTCGAACAGAGATACGATTCCGAGGCCGGTTTGAAGAGGCTTTTCGAGTACTTCAGCGGCTTGGCCGTGTTTATCGGCTGTCTGGGATTGTTGGGATTGGCCTCCTATGCCGCCGAGCGGAGATCCAAGGAAATCGGCATCCGCAAGGTATTGGGCGCCTCCTCCCCTCAAATCGTGATGCTTCTGTCCAAAGAGTTCACCTGGTGGGTGCTCCTAGCCAATGTGTTCGCTTGGCCGGCAGCCTATTTCGCGATGCGATCCTGGCTGGGGGGATACGCCTACCGCATTAACCTGAATGCCCAATTGGAATTTTTTATCCTCGCTGGTGCTGTGGCCCTGGCGATTGCCCTGCTCACGGTTTCTTTCCAGGCCGTTAAAGCGGCCCTGTCCGATCCCGTAAAAACCATAGGATATGAGTAATGGGAGGCATCCAGAGTTCGTGACGGCTCTATGCTGATCTTCTTTGTTGGCTAATCAAAATCTAGATTTGACAAATATTTTTGCTATTGCTAAGTCTCATGATAAGCAGTTCATTTTTCGTTTTGATTCAGATTATTTTGCGGCGGACCTTGCCCTCAGGTAGCTGAATCCAAACAGGATAATCAAAGCCAGACCCAGGATTGATGATGGCATGATTCTTCCAACAGGAAGGAGACCGGAGGCCGCGGCCCATATCCCGGCCGCTACCAGTCCCGTGATGACAGGGAAGATCGTAATAAGAAGGATCCCTTTACGTTCCAAAGGCTTTTCATTTCCCCAGAGCATGAGTATCGCCCAGCCGAACATCAATGCGGCTCCCAGGCCCATCGGGTATCTGAACTCGGTCTCTCCCATCCTGCTTGGTATCAGCATGAGGAATCCGATGAGGCCGTCAAGAACAGCGCCTGTGATGTAACTTATTCTGAGCCATCGAATGGCAGGTTTCATTTTCTCTCCTCCTAGAAACATTCTAATGTTTTGGTTTACTTCTATCTTTCCTTTTCTTTAAGATACTTCTTCCTGAGTTCGATCAACGTTTTCTGAAACTGGCCGATCCAGAGTTTATCCCTTCTCAGCGCCTCCTTATAATAGGCTTCATCCGCGCAAGTAACATAATCGATCCGTGAGTGACTTATTGTGCTGATCGGTCCCAACCAGAGTAGGGCATCGAAAAAATCTTCCAGCTTCAAAGGACCGTGGGGAATGGAGCCCAGCTTAGTCCCCTTTAAGACGGCTATGGACGGTTTTTTCCAGGAAAATATGGCTGGATAAGAATCCTCTATCTTTTTTAGGCCGGTATGAGTGGTGATGGACAGGGCAGCTCCTGGATGGGATTGCTGCAGTTGTATCATCAAATTGCCTCTCAAATAATCAGCGAAGAATCCTTTGGCTAATTCAATGTCCGGTTTGGCGAAGTGGGCATCACCGAATATCGCCAATGCCTTCTCGCCCTTGGATAGCACTTCCCGTACCAGCACGTCATAGGCATGACCATCCCTGATATTGGATCTCCCCCAAGGTCGTGTAATCATGCGCTCGTTGTACCAGTTTTCCAGCTCTTCTCGGGTGCGAATTTTCGACCAATCGATCGGTGGGTCACCCAGAAGGACTCTTAATCGATTTTCCTCCGGCAAGGATTGATTCAATTGACGAACTGCTCTAAAAAATTCCTCGTAGATGGGAGCGTCCCAGATAACCGGCTGCGTGGTTTCTCGCCAGCACAATCGAACGCTGTCCATGGGAACCAATTCACCGGCGATATATTGATCCATAATATGCTGATAGCGGCCGGTTCCGCATTCTACAAGGATATTCTTGACTTTCTGCGGAAAGCGTGGGTCCCTGATTAGCTACAGCCGAAAAGTGGCTGCCTGCCAGTTCATATGACTGCCTTCTCCTAAGGCGACCACCGGATAACGATCGAATGCGTCGAGGATAAAATCGATTGGATCATGGAGAACGGGATCCGTTCCTTCCAGAATCTCGTCTGTCTGCTGGGCGGAAAAGAATGGGGCGAATAGAAAAAGTGTCATTCCCAAAATGCGAAATAGGCTTGTCATGGCTCATGCCCTAATGGTGTTGGTTTCTTATCATTTCATATTAACGAATTTTGGTAATTATTGTTTAGTTTATAATGGGTTAATATTTCCGACCCCGTAATCCCTTCAATCACGGTGATTGACCGCCTTATTTTCCGTGTGCTAGGCTAATTCCAGAATTCTTTGTTAGAATAGCGGAAAATGAAGTATGGGGAATAAAATCAGAGCCATGCCGCTCGAATTATCTTTGTTGTATTTTGGAATACCTGCCATATATTTCTGGTTGCTGACAAAATACGTGACTCCGTATCTCAATAACACGGTCGGACTGCATGTTGCTATGAGCTGGTTTGTTACCGGTTTCCTCGTCTTTATTCCTTTGTTTTTGGCAGCATGGGGATGCGCGAAAAAAGAAGGTAATGCCGAGTCATGCGAAGCGCTATTGAAAAGATTACGATTGAAAAAATTCAAGACAAAGGATTGGGCTTGGGCAATCGGCGGGCTGGTGTTGATCTTAATATTTACCGGGTTCATATATGGGATTTCGTTACTGCTCGCCAATAGTGTCGGGCTTCCGGCGCTGGAAACGACGCCAAGTTTTATGGAGTTCGAGCCTTTGAAGGCTCATGAGAGATGGATGCTTTTAGTATGGCTATGGATGTTTTTCTTCAACATAGTGGGAGAGGAGATTTTCTGGAGAGGATATATAATGCCGCGGCAGGAGCTGGCAAACGGCAAATATGCCTGGGTTATGAATTCGGTCTTGTGGGGTGTGTTTCACATAAGCTTTGGATGGGACTTGTTGATTATTGTCATTCCGGCTCTCATTATTCTTCCTTATGCCGTGTATAAAACAAAAAACACTGGGGTGGGCATATTTATCCATGGAATTTTTAACGGCCCCATGTTCGTATTGGTTGCGTTAGGGATACTGAAGTAATCCTCATAGCGCTGCCTGTCGCGCCACTTAACAAGTGTCAGGTCTTTTCAATTATTCTTTGCTCAAGCAATGTGTCAATGATATCCAGGATTTCCGGAACGCCGGCTTCGTCGATTTTGGCCTTCTTAATAATGTCAGCTACGCTTAAGTAGGGTTCGGTCGGAAAAGGTAGAAAATGAAGGAAATTTCCCTGGTTTCTTGTCAGGCTGATCCTTCTTTCGGCTCGAATTCGGCCTTTGCCGGTATAAAAGTGGACTGATGAAATAGAATCGGTTTTGCTAAAGGCTTTAAATACGGCTCCGGAATTCTTTTTCTCTCTGATGTGCCATTTCAGCCTGTCCTGATACGCCTGTTTGTCATATAGGGTGGCAAAATCGACAGTTATAGTCAGGGATCGCTTTTTCAAGGAAAACCTGAAATAAGGCCGTTTCTTTTCAACGGCTTCTTTTTTTGAGACTATACCCTGAGTGGTAAGCCCCTCGAGAAAATCCTGGGCGGTCGATATATGAAGGTTAAGACGGGAGGCAGCCTCTGAGGCTGATATGTCCTGATAGACCACCAGCAGCCTAAAGAAATCCTCGGCGTAATCTTTAGAGATTATGGACCCGAGTTGAGCAGCGGTTTTAAAGTCCATCGATATATCTCCATTCTGTCTTTTAGCATTTATCTTAGACTGCGTTAAGCCGGTCGATGATTTCACGGCTTTTACCTTTTTGGTAAAACTTCAGAAATTCTATGAATAGATTTCCAAGGGAGGCACACAATTGATCAAATGTGAGTTCTTCCCTGAACTTTTGATAGTCTTTTTTGGCGATTGTGACCGAGACATTTCCCTTGAAATCGAAGGTGACATAGGTGTCTTTCTCATAGCCGCGCTTTAGAAGCAGCATATAGGCAAACATGTTTTGCGGGACCACCAGGACGACCCTATTTTCTTCCACAAACGGGTAGGCGATAACATGCTTGATCATAAACTTGGTGAATTCGATAATTTCTTCCTTGGTGTAATGTGCTTCGCCGGCCGGGAAGGCACGGGGAGTGAAGCCGTCGGCAGACTCTTCTACAGAAGCCGCCGCAAGTTCGAGTATCTCACGATAGCGCCAGTTAATTCTTTTGCTCGAAAGCACAAGTATTTCCCCTATGAAAAGAAGCATGGCGAATGCCGCAAGTACAATTCTTGTTTCAGGGCCGAATGTCAGAGGAGGGAAGAAAATGAGGACAATAAATACATAAAACAGCATGGGGATCAAATGGCCCCAATTCTTTGTCCTGAGAAAGCTGCCCAGGTGGGCCAAAGCCGCAAGAAAGGGCATCACACACAGCATAAGGTAGAATGCTTCCTTACCGAAGAGGATTTCACAGCATATGAGAATGGCCACAATAAACAGGGTGAAAACGATGATCTGCCAATCGCTTGTTTTCAGTTTACCTGGATTTTTCATGTGCTGTCTCCCTGAAAAAAAATCCAATTATATTCAATCTAATTTATATATACTACAAATTAATTATAGTATAATGATATTGGATATAGAAGTCAAGTCCTGGAACCCATTGATCCTGCCGCCTGAATCACTTTTCTAACCAAAAAATCCCTATTCAGGGCTTCCCTTGGTTTGACAGTCGGGCTCCGCTTTAGTCTAATTGACTTATCTTTGAGACGGAGGGGATTTGATGAAAGCCGTCAAGCACCTGGTCTTGGTCGGATTTGTCTTTGGATTTGGATTCATCTGTATCCAAGGCTTCACAAATCGAATACAAGCCGACATCGAGACGAAGATCTGGCAGCTCGAGGAACAATATTGGGAGTATTGGGTCAAAGGAGATATTGACGGCTATCTGGCTTTGCTGCACGAAGATTTTTTAGGCTGGCCTTCATCGAGCGTGTCTCCCGCGGATAAACGCGCCGCCCGCGAGTTTGTCGAGAATTATTTGTCGCAAACGAAACCCATCGCATTTGGAATAAAATCGGGCGCTATAAGAATCATCTCCAATACAGCCATCGTTCACTACATTGTCATCTCGAAGGATGAGGATGGGAACCAGATCGGAGACCCCTATCGAATCACGCATACGTGGATTGAGCAGGACGGCACATGGAAAGTCATGGGAGGGATGAGCAGCATGCATAACGATGCGATGACTGACCTTACTGATTCCGCTCAAAAAGATGACGCTCCGGTCCTCAATGGACCTTACCTGGGTCAGAAACCGCCGGGCAAGTCGCCGGAGATTTTTGCTCCGGGAATTGTGTCCACTGAAATTGGAGAGCTGAATACCATCGTTTCACCGGAACGGAAACATTTCTTTTTCACCAGCGGCAGGAGCGGGAACGGGGATATCTACTGGGTGGATGCCAAAATAATCGAGAAGTTCAGATCCTTTTAGCTCGAAAGAGCTTATTACTTGCCTAAATAGAGCCATATTCTTCAATTTCCTATTCTATTCTTCGCGAGTCAGTTCACGTCGATACTTCCCAGCTCCGAGGACGATCTCGCGAAGAAATTGGACATCAATATTCTCACTGCAGTCAAAGCGGACTATTCAGATGCCGTACTGGTCGATGGGAAAATCGATGAGAAACGGCGGATTTAGGACGGGACGGCCTTTTAGCTGAAGTACAGCGATCTTTAATTGAAGTCTCGGCTCCCTTCCTCAATATGAATGAGTTTGACATCGGATAGGAATTTTAATATCTAATAACCAGGGTCAAAGAGAGGAACTTATTGGATTATTAAAAGCGGATTTTTCGCGTTATGTCCAATTAAATCCTAACGGGAGGGATCTCATGAAACGAAGGATTTACATTGTTTTGGCGGCTTGTCTGGTGGCGATTCTCTTGTCTCCGGCTTCGCTCGTCCAGGCTCAGGACAATAAATCGCAGCTCTATGTCATTTGGGATGCTGTTGTCCAACCATCAAAGGCCGCTTCTTTCGCGGCAGCAGCACGAGCGGAGGTCGTTCTATATGCCAAGTATAAATTTCCTCTTGCATGGGATACCTATAGTACGTTCGATAATCATTTTTACTTCCTCTTTGCAGTGGAGGATTTTGCCGGCATTGACAGACTTTTTGATGCTTTTAATAAGCTGGAGGAAGCTGCAGGAGACGAGTATCAGGAGTTGCTCGATATGTTTGCCGGAACCTACGAATACCTCCAGCCGCAAATCTATCTGCTGAACTATGAGCTTTGCTTGATTTCGGGAAAACCAGCGCCCGAATCCGAGACAGGGAATTTTATAGGCTGGGATATTCAGTATGTTCAGGGGGGCAAAGAGAGAGAATATGAGAAGCTGATTAAGGAATTCCAGGCTTTCTGTAAAAGCAAAAATGTCGCACAGGATTGGTATTGCTACCAGGCGGTCATGGGAGCGGAAACCCCGGTCTATTATTGGGCAACGGCGGCGAAAGACGCAGTCGATTTCTACACCCAGAATGCACAGATGTGGGATGTGTTAGGTGAAGAAGGTGCTCCTTATTATCGAAAGCTTGTGAGTCTCCTCAGAAAGCGGGAGATGAAAACCGGCTCGTACCGTCCCGGGCTCTCTTATAAGCCCCAGAAAAGCAGATGAAAGAGAGTAGATAAAAGAGAGAAGTAATAGAGAATTACAATTCTGTGAGGCGGTGCCGGCCGCGTGGAGAGCGGAGCCGTCCGAAGTCCCTTAATATTCGATAGGTACGGGATGTTCCTTCTCTGATGCAGCGGCTCGCCATTGAGCTTGAGCCTGCCTTGACAACTCTTTGAGCCGTGACTTATGATGGCCCACAATGATCGGAGGGAAAGCAAAACATCAAGAGATAAACCGCGAGCATGGGCAAGAGGTGAGTCAATGAAGATCGCAGTTTTGGGTTCCGGGAACGGGGGCTGTGCCGTGGCCTTCGATTGCGCTGCTTCAGGGCATAATGTCAGCCTGTTTGATTTTGAACAGTTTCCCGATACGATTCGTTCCGTACAAGATAGAGGAGGCATCAATTCTGTAGGGCAGCTTGAGGGATTCCAATCTGTATCCAATGCCGGGCACGACATCGCTGAGGCTCTGTACCAAAGCGATCTCATATTCGCTGTAGGGCCGGCCTACAGCACGAGGCCGTTCGCCGAGGCCTGCAGACCTCTCCTGAAGAAGGGACAAATTGTCATCGTGTGCCCGGGTTCATGTGGCGGGGCCGCAGAATTCAAGGTGGGAATTAATCGAGAAAATCAGGGATGTCTACCCTTCCATGAGAGCGGCAAAAAACATTCTCCAAACCAGCCTGCAGAATGGAAATCCGGTGATTCATCCAGCAATAGCTTTACTAAATGCCGGGTTGATCGAAAGAACAGGAGGGGATTTCTATTTCTACCAAGAAGGCGTCACGCGTGCCGCGGGAAGACTCATCAAGGCCGTAGACGAGGAGCGTATTGCCATCGGCAGGAAGCTGAACGTAGAAGTACGTGCTGATCCTGAACTGGGATATGAGCAGGGATATATGGCCGAGCCGACATACGAAATCGGTTATTCAAAGGCGCTGGGCTTCAAGGGAATAAAAGCCCCGCCGAGTCTGAATGACCGTTATCTCAACGAGGATGTGGGTTATGAATTGGCATTCATGAAGAGCCTGGCTGACCAGTTTCGCATCGACACACCGGCCATAGACTCGGTGATTCGGCTGGCATCGATTTTGATGGATCGCGACTACTTGTCTGAGGGCAAGCGCACCGGTGTGCACACTGATTCCCCTGAGTGGCTGGGCCGTTTATCTCGCCGGCATGCTCAAGGGATACGGTCCCATCACATCGGCAGAGGAGGGGATGGCCGTTTTTATTCGGGCCATTCCCTATAACTTCTACGGCTGGTTTGCGGTGATTTTTGCGGGACTTATCGCGTATCAGATTCTTCCCAATTTCGGTCCCATGCGCAGGGCCGAGATGCGGGCCAGGGATGAGGGGAAAGTCCTGCGCGACGGGGCCACACCCTTGACAGGCAAGGAAATGGATCTGATCGAGCCCGTGGCGGGAAAGAAGGCGAACCTCCTCATCTATCTGGTTGTTCCCGTATTGATTGTCATCGGTGTTGCCCTGGGCACGTTCATATTTACTAAGACGACCAAGATTTTAGAGGCGTTTTTCGCTGCGGTGATGTATATGGCCGTTGCCCTTACCATGGGCGGATATTTCAAGCAGGTGAAGGACGGCATGGCAGTGGCCGTCAGCGGCATCAAGGGAGTGATTCCGGCCATACTGATTCTGGCCATGGCCTACTGCATGAACACGGTGTCCAAGTCCCTGGGAGCGCAGCAGTACATCATCTCCATCACCGAGGCGTGGATGACCTCCGGCCTGCTGCCGGTGATCACGTTCATTACGGGCGGGCTGATATCCTTCTTCACGGGTACGGCTTGGGGCACGTACGCCATCGTCACTCCGTTCGTGATGCCCATCGCATTTAATCTATCCGGAGGTGACATCTCCACCGTGGTTTTGTTGACCGTGGGCGCCGTGGTGGGAGGCGGGATCCTGGGCGATCACTGCTCGCCTGTGTCTGACACGACGTGCCTCTCCTCGTTTGGTGCGGGATCGGATCATATCGACCACGTGTCGACCCAATTGCCCTATGCGCTGGTCTGCGGTTTGGCGGCATGCATGGTATTTCTGGTGTTAGGATTTTTAGCGGTTTGATTTTATGGTATTTAGTCTCTCAGCTGTTCTTCAGAGAGCCCCATTGCAACAGCCAATTTTTTGAGAGTCGCTGTTCTCAGTTTGTTTTCGCTCCTTTCCATCTGCGAAAGCGCCGCCTGGCTGATTCGAGCTTTTTTGGCCACCTCTGTCTGTGTCAGGCCAAGAAAGGTGCGCCATGCTTTGACAAGATTCATGCCCTTCTTGACGACCAAGCCGACCACATCATGAGGAATCGTGGCCTCTTCCGGGAGCAGCTTCAAATACTCCTCGTAGGGGATAACAGCAAACGCGGGCTTGCCGTCCAGTTCTATGACCTGAACATTAGTATGTGTGCTCATCTCTTTTCTTGACCTCATATATCAATAGTATTTCCCGATAAATCCTGAAAAGTACTCGCCATCGACTGATTCGCAGTCGATACTCTTCGCAGCCCTTAAGTTTCTTTACATTCAGGCATTTGGGAAAGCTTTGCAGTCCGTCTACGGCATTGTAGATCATCTCTCTGTCTTTCTGATCTTTGATCTTTCTGATCTGCCGCAGAGCTTTTGGTGTCCATTCGATACGCTGCATAACACAAATAAACTTAAAATATAAGATTGTCAAGCGAAAATATAAGCTAAAATAAGTATTTCAGCTCTGTGTCTCTGATAGAATGACGAATAATATGCCTGAATTACTCAATCATTAAAATTCGTGACAAGGGCGACAGGTCTGAGGCCTGTGCTCTTACGGTTCCATAGACGCCATGTCATCTCAATTGGATGATTCCTGGATTAATCCAGAAGGAAATGTGATATGCTCGGATATTCATAATCCATCGATTTCCATTATTATTGTCTTGTCTTTTTCTAAGCGATTCATATATGAATGAGTTGATGGAGGCTAGTGTTGCGTCTCGGAAATATATTGACATAGTCTTTTGATTTTAGCCAGGATGGAATCGGCGGTTGCGGTCCAGATGAAAGGTTTAGCTTGTGTGTTGTGATGGCGAACGAAGTGATCGA
>Ga0180437_10002392_pt1 | contig 30055 bp, 46 predicted proteins | sample SS_ome_4_FD_132410 | JGI IMG/M metagenome (GOLD analysis project Ga0180437, IMG submission 132410) | Hypersaline lake sediment archaeal communities from the Salton Sea, California, USA - SS_3_D_1 metaG | ecosystem: Environmental > Aquatic > Non-marine Saline and Alkaline > Hypersaline >...
ACTTCGGCAAGGATGGCTGGGAGATGATGAGCCAAGCTCAGAAGGACGCTGCGATTGATCACGCCTATAACCTGGGAGCGGCTGGACTTCGAAAGTTCCCTCGCTGGTCAAATGCTCTGCGTAAGGGAGATTGGGAGACAGTAGGCAAGGAGTCGAAGCGGTTCTACAAGGATTCTCGGTCACGGGCATACGAGCCTCTGTCTAAGCGAAATGCGGCCTACTATGCTGCGTTCGTGAAGCCCAACATGGAGCGGAAGGACACCCAGCCCAAGGACACTCAGAAGCAATATCTGTTGATGGCCAAGAATGAAGAGAAGAATGCTCCAGAAGAGATGAAGATCAACAGGCAGTTGATCCGTGTGCTGGCCAAGAACACTGAGAAGAATTTCGTTCGGCGTATTCTAGACCCTGAAGACTACCCGAAGATGCAGCTTAATAACGGGTACGAAGCGACGCACTTGATGGCGTGGGGTGAGATTGGACCGCCCAATGCCAGAAAGTACATCGTCTTTCCTACAGTTGTACAGAAGGTTGAAGGTGGTCCGCTTGAGAAGCTGGAGGGGCATGATGTTTGGGATCATGCTATGCGGAACAAGGAGTATATCGAGTTCGACACACCTGAAGAAGCTGAAGACTTCTCCAAGAACTACAAGGAGTTCTGGGAGTACAGGAAGCGCGGCTTGCTGAATAGGAATAGACGATGAGTATTGATGAAGTATCTAGGGAATTAGGTAGACTTGCAGCAGCCGTGGAAGCTCTTGGTAGTGAACTGAGAGAACACAAGGATGATCAGGTTCGCTGCCATGAAACGATTCAGGCTAGTTTAGACTGCTTACTTGCGAAAGAGAATCAGCGTAAGGGTATGTTGCAGCAAGCGAAGACTAGCGCCAAGATCTGGGGCTCTGTGGTTGGAGCCGCAGTGGTTGGCGTATTCGAGATCGTGAAGGCGTACTTTTTCGGTGCGTAGTCTGATCGATCAAATATTCGATAACATCGAAGAGGAAGAGGAAGGCCAGGGGAGCGACGTAGAGAAGGCACTTCAAAAGGCGTTAGACAACACGACGCCTGAACGCGCCGGATGTCCCTGGGACGAGTCACATGGCAGCAAGGAAGACTAGGGGTCCGAAGCAGATCAATTCAAGGGAGAAGGACTTCGCCAAGCTTCTTGAAGAGGTTGGGATGGGCGCTATTGAAGCCTACCGCAAGGCATTCAATACTCGCTGTGAAGATCCTGTTACCCAGCAGAAGGCCCGCGATCTTGCTCGTTCTGTACGAGTGAAGCAGTATCGAGAGAAGATCAAGCAACAGTTAGAGCGACAAAGAGAATCCCGCAGAATCTTGACGGACACCGGACAGGTGGATCTAGATAGACTGCGGGAGTTTGCGTTTGATAGGCTGATTCAGATTCGGGACGACAGCCAGGCTAAGTCCAACACCAGAGTTAAGGCTGTGCGTGCTCTGGAAGCCTTACATGATCCTTCTCGCGATGAGGCTCTTATTTTGAAGTGGGCTGAATTAGCTTGGCGATACCAAGAGGCCCATTGTCCAGCTTGCCATAATGACTTTCCTCTATCTCAAGTGAAGAACGAGAAGATCGAGCAGTACAGAGAAGAGCAGAAGATCAAGTTCGAATATAAAGCAGATACTTTATATGAGCGTAGATTCGGGATCATCAAGATGGCCGACAAGCGACTCAGGCCCCACAAAGACCAGATCAAGGCACTTGAGGCTCTTGAGAGGCACATCGTAGGTACGGCTGCTGCCCGTGCTGGTAAAGTTTTAGCTCCAGATACTTCAATGTTAACTAGTAAAGGTTGGAAGCGATATGGAGATTTACAGTTAGGAGATATTCTTTTTGATGAGACAGGTTCTCAGTGTCAAGTTACAGGATTTAGTGAAGAGGTTACAGAAGGTAAGTGGTATGAGTTGACGTTTGATACTGGAGAAAGTATTGTCTCACATGAAAATCATGAATGGGTAACGTATTCTTATGCTTATAGAAGTGCTTTACAGCGTAGGAAGAAGTACGGTTCTCATCTTATATATAGACAGGTTTTAGCCCCAAAGACAGTTACTACTAAAGATATTTTAGAGACTTTGCATGTTAGAAATAAGCACGTTAATCATGCTATTCCAGTTGCTCAGCCTGTTCAATTTAATCGGCAAGAATTATTAGTTGATCCTTATGTATTGGGAGTATGGTTGGGTGACGGTACTGCTGCCAATGCTGGAATTACCACAGCAGATTTAGAAATTGTAGAACAGATTAGATCTGCTGGATTTAGAGTTGAGAAGTCTAAAAATCTTTATCGGTGGGGTGTGTATGGGTTGGCAGTTAAATTGCGGGAGATTGGTGTTCAAAACAATAAACATATTCCTGTGAACTATCTTCAAGGAGATATCTCTCAGCGTTTAGCTTTAGTGCAAGGGTTGATGGATACAGATGGGTATATAGATTCTAAAGGTAGACTTGAATTTTTGAATACTAACTTAGATTTAGTGCGTGGATTAAAGTTTCTACTTCGTTCTTTAGGAATTAAAGTTAGTAATGAGAAAGTTAAGAAGGTTACATTAAATGGAAATCGGTGTAAGGATGCATACCGTATCAATTTTAGTACAACACTTCCTGTATTCAGATTAAGTAGGAAGTTAGATAGACTACCTAATGAAAGAAAGTCTTCTATAAAATATCACTATATTGTTTCAATAGAAGAAGTTTCTCCAGAGCGAGGAAGGTGTATTGAAGTAAATTCTCCTTCACATTTATATTTAGCAGGGGAGTCTTTGATTTCTACACATAATAGTTACCTCATGGCCCTGTTCGCCCTGATGGCCTTCATGATCCCTGGTGTGGAGATCTGGATTCTGGCCCGGGTGTACGAGGAAGCCAGGGCAGAGGTTGAGTACCTACGCAAGTTCTTGCGTAACCTGTTCCACCCCTACTATGATCTGATCATCAAAGAGTATGATGACAAGAAGTCTGGTGAGTTGACCTTTATCTCCAAGTGGGGATCGGAGTTGAAGATCCGATCAGCTAAGTCCAAGGGATCTATTACTGGTCGCGAGCTTGAGCTAGCTCTGATCGCTGAGCCTGCCTGGGTAGACGGGACGGTCTACAATCACCTCAGAGCCCGTATGTCGTCCAGGCTGGGGCGGATCCTCGCCTTCGGTACTCCGCAGGGCACAGCGGGCATGATTGGGCGTCTGGTGCGGTCTACAGGACGAGACAAGGATGGTAGGATCGTGAGGCGGTCCCCTGAGGAGCGTTTGATCAAGAACGGCTGTCCCTGGAATACGTCCATGCTGGTGTACGCTCTTAATCCGCGGGCTAACCCTGGATTCGTACAGTCGGAGCTAGATGCTGCCAGAGAGGAGATGACGGACGAAGAGTACGCTGGCGAGTTCGAAGGTAGGATGGATCTCTGGGAGGGACGGAAGTTCCATATCAATGACAAGCACTTGGTTAAAGTACCTAGAGATTTCTTCGAAGAGGCGGTGTTTGGCCTTGGGATCGACCAGGGGCCTAAGAACTTTGGTGCTGTGTTGACAGCTTACAATGGTGACGTGGTAGTGCCGTGCTGGGAGTATTTCAATGGTGACGAGACTACCATGCAGAAGAACCTGATGAAGTTGCTCAAGGAAGTGCCTATCTGGATTAAGAATCTGGGTGGTGACCCTGCTAACTGGAAGGCCACTATCACAGACCGTGATCCGCTGATGGACGGGATCTTTGAAGACATCTCTTCTCTAGGTCATCCATGGCCACACGACATTACTCTACGTCATTTGAATAATGCTAAGTTGCTAGAGAATTGGCGACGTGAGACTCAGGAGTGGGTCAATAATTTGGCTCGCAAGAACAGGCTTCGATTTCACTTGTCTGAAGAGTTTGTGATGGATCAGGATCAATACCCTGGTGCGTCATTGCTTCATGATCAGGTATTGAATGCCATGGATGTTCCTGAGAATCAGGATAGGGAGTCGAAGTCAGATGCTAAGAAGGGTTGGATAGTCACAGATCCCTGGCGGCAAGACCATGTATGTGATGCCTGGTACTTTACCATGTGGCTGATCGTGTCGGGACAGCTACTTCCGAATGAGAAGCATGAACTTGCTGAGAAGGATGATCCGTGGGCAGAAGCCAAGGCTGCACAAGCGTATAGCTTCGCCAAGAGAGAGCAGGAGGAATTGGCTGGAGGTAGGCCGATCAATCCTAATGAGAAAGTGAAGTTTGAGGACTACTTCGGTAGACCTAGGCCAGCGGAGTTAGGGGTTCCGATGGGCACATTTACACACTATGATGATGAAGGGTAGGATATGAAGGTTTTGATTACCGGTGGGGCAGGCATGATCGGGTTCAACATTGCTAAGAGATATGCTGCCATGAAAGACTGTGAGGTTACGGTCATGGACAATCTGGAGCGTTCAGAGTTGTTAGGGCATGACGTTTCTTCTACTAGGCGATACTTCAACGTGGATGCTCTGGAGGACATGGGAGTTTTAGTTCTACAGCGAGATGTATCTGATCCAGATTCTTGGTACGATCTTGATGAGTATGACTACATCTTCCATATGGCCGCTCAGTGTGGTGTGCCTACTTCGGTGGTGAATCCTAGGCGAGATTTCGAGGTGAACACTATTGGTACATTCAATATGCTGGAGCACGCTAGGAAGTCAGGTAGTAAGGTAGTCTACGCTAGCACCAATAAGGTGTACCCTATCCATGATGCTTGGACTCTAGATGGAGATATGTGGCGGTGGGAGAACGATGAGTACCATGAGCATGGATTTCCTGTGGTAGATGATATCCGCGGGAGTAGGACTCCATACGGTAATAGTAAGTATATGGGAGATCTTCTCTGCCAGGAGTATCATCACATGTATGGACTCCAGATTGGTGTGTTCAGGATGAGTTGCATTTACGGTCCTAATCAATTCTCGTTTGAGGAGCAGGGCTGGATTACGTGGTTTGCCATTGCTAACCTCAAAGAAATGCTGATCAACATCTACGGAGACGGCTATCAGGTGCGAGACATTTTGTGGGTGGAAGACGTGGTTGACATCTACCACCAGTTCATGGAGAGTTCTACTGAGCATGGTGTCTGGAACTTGGGTGGTGGTGAGAATCAGGTGACTCTGAAGCAGGCCATGGAGATCATCTCTCGCATCACTGGTAAGGAGTTCGTCAAGGTGAATTATGCTGATTGGCGTCCCTCCGATCAGAAGGTGTATACTACGGACATTCGTCCATTAAGAGAGAGTTTTGGATGGGCTCCTACAGTAGGCATTGAAGAAGGCATTTTCAGGATGATTAGTTGGGTGAAGGGGGTGTTGGAGGTATTCTAGGTGAAGTTTCTTCAGATGGCTACAGGGAATTATCTGCCCTTTCTAAAGCTTTCACAATTGTATATTGTGGAAAGCAAGTACGATCCTCCTGTCACATATGATCTAGGTGGACTTGGGTTTGGTACTCCTTGGGAGTTGTCTAAGATAGATAGTGTAGGCGGGAAGAAGATTTCTACTGGTGTAAGAGTTTGCCTGACAAAGCCAGAAGTGATTCTTAATGCTTTGAAGGTTGTTGACGATGGTGAGATCTTAGCTTACCTAGATACAGATACTTTACTCTTGGATAGGATTGATGAGTTAGAGGATGAAGAGTTTGATTTCGGATTTACCTGGCAAGGTAGTAAGAAGGGACGTGGTTATTGTAATGCTGGTGTGATCTTTGTTAGAAAGACAAAGGCTTCGATCAGGTTCTTGAAGAAGTGGATCAATAATATCCACTCTGATGTAGAAGGAGTAGTTAAGAGGCGTGGACTTAGATCACTAGGAGATCAGATTTTTCTGAACGAGTTGATTGACAAGGAGTTAGGAGTCGGATCTAGGCGTAAAGGTACTACTCAAAAGGTGCTTGGTGCTAAGGTGAAGTTTTTGAACATTGACATCTACAACTGCCGTAAGCGAAGGTTTTCTGATGCTACCAAGATTCTTCATGTTTTAGGGAACAAGAATGCTGTAGGCAGTAAGTTTGAGATATTCAAGAAAGTGGAGTCCACTGTCAGAACACATGTGGCAGATAAGGAGGCTGAGGAGCGTCTTAAGATGAATCGTAGTATTCATCTAAGGACTATCTGTGAGGTGTTGAGAGAGATCTATCACTACACTGAAGATCCGGCCATTCAGGCTAAAGTATTGGAGGCTACGCAGATGGCTAAGAAGATGGATGAGAAGTTGCGAAGCTACAACAAGAAATGGGCTAACAAGTTTTTCGAGTCGCGTGATGCCTGAGAATGTACTAGTTTCTTTTCCTAGAGCAGGTAGAACTTGGCTTCTTACTATGGTGGGGTTGGCGTATACTCACAAGCATGGAGTGGATGACTCTAAAGCTGTAGAATACCGAAAGAGGGTGTTAAATGCTACTCATGATAAGATGGATAAGGGGAAGAAGGTTCATAAGGATGACATCTCATTTAATGACAAGTATCGAAACAGCAAGGTAGTCTTTTTAGTGAGAGAGCCTAAGGATCAGATGGTATCAGCTTATCTGCACGCTAAGAAGAACAAGCGGTATGGTTCGGTGAGGCAGATGTCAGTAAGTGAATATGTTAGACATCCACAGCATGGTATTGAGAAGTTGATAGCTTTCTCTAATGTGTGGTACAAGAATCGAGATAAGACTAAGGACTTCATGGTGGTATGGTATGAAGCTTTGAAGTTAGATACTCTGGCTATGATGATGTGTATCTCTGATTTCTTTGAGTTTGATTTGTCTACTTCTGATTTGGAATATGCTGTTAGGAAGTCTTCGATTGAGCAGCTTCAAAAATGGGAGAGAGAGGGAAAGATTGTACCGAAGCCTAACGATGCTGCTGATCTAGAGACGTACTATTTCAGGAAGGGAGAGATTGGAGATTACGTAAATTACCTTTCTGCTGAGGATATTGAGTTCTGCAATACCTGTATAAAGGAGATGCTCTTTGGGTCTTAACAACGATACGTTTGCATTGTGTTGGAGAGCTTTGAAGCTGTTTACTTCTATTAGAGGTATCCGTATGTTTGAGTTTGGTAATCAGAAGATGAGGTGCTATGAAGTAAAGTGGGATATCCCTGCTAAGGAGTATTTTCAGAGTCTAGGTATTGAGCATGTGAGTTTGGATCTGAATGGTAAAGATGGAGCTTTGAAGCGTAACATCTTGGATCCGGTAGATGATCTTGGAGAGTTTGATGTTGTGACGAATTTTGGATCTTCTGAACATATAGACCCAGAGTCGCAACCAAAAGTTTTTGAACACTTACATCAACTATGTAAGACTGGTGGGTACATGATACACCATGTTCCTGAAGTCGGTTCGTGGAAAGGGCATGGGAAATACTACTACACTGTTGATTTTTTCCGACATTTGCCAGGTGAAATCGTATGGTTGGAAGCTAGAAGACTTCAAGATCATAAGAATAATGTGAATATTGAGTGTATTTTGAGGAAGCAGTGATGGAAGAAAATAGAGCGGTTCTTATAGCTGGCCCTGGAAAGTGCGGTGCATCTTTACTGATGCAGATTTTTACTGAGTTGGGTATGGAGACTGGATATGGTAGAGATCATGTGAAAAAGGTAAAGAAGCTTTCTAAGGATGTAGGCGGGAATTACGAGTGGCGTTGTAGAGGTAAGCAGATGAAGTTTCCACTTCCTTACATCATCAAAGAGCCTCAAATGTGTACTGATATTGATCTCCGAATTGAAAAGCTTAAGTTGAAGGTAGATCATATCTACATCCTCACTAGGCGACCTGGCCCGGTAGCTAATGCTTTGGAATTTCTTAGGAGAGAATCTTCAGTAGATGTAAAGAGATTTGATCGTAGACTTAGTACTGATTCTCTGGATTCATTAGAGCGTGGAATTTCGCTACGTATTCAGACCTTGATTCATTTGGTAGCAGAATTGGAAATTCCACACACACTCGTCTCTTTCCCTAAGTGGGGACATGATTATCGGTATGGGCATCGGAAGTTCAGATTTCTGTTGAATAAGTACGGCATTACTAGGACTCAGTGGAAAAAAGCTGTTAGGGACAATGTAGATGATGATTTGATTGCTAAGGCTTACGCAGATTTCCCAGATTGGAATAGGTCTTACATGAGAAGTACGGGTTTGGAGGTATGCGGTAGTGTTTGAAGTTCTGCCTATTGAGCGTGAGATTAGGAAAGAGTACCCTAAGGCGGCTGGTAAGAAGAGCGTCATCAGAAGATGGATGACAGTAGATGAAGCTTATATCTTGGCTGGAGTCGCTAAAGAGTATGACTACTTCTTTGAATGTGGAACAGCTAATGGGTGGAGTGCTTTGTGGGCAGCGGCAGTAGGGTGCAAGGTTTACACGTTTGATCCTGTTGACAGGTGGAAGGTGTATGAGAATTATCCTGAGGCAGAGGAAAGGATAGTCTACATCGATTCTACTTGGGCAGAAGGATTGCCTCAGTACATCAATGATGAGATCAAGGGTAGATCTTGCTGTTTCATTGATGGAGAGCATGACTATCAGAATGCATTGTCAGATTGGCAGGCTGCTGAGCCGTGGTTTGATACCATTGTGTTTCATGATACTAAGATGGGAGGTGTGCTGAGGGTTGTTTTTAGTATCCCTGATACCTATTACAAGATTGTGATACCTACAAGTAGAGGAATTGGTATCGTATCTAAAAGGAGATTGCCTTGGGTGATACCATCGTTGGAGTAATGTGGAACTATAATGAAGGCGATATCCTTGAAGAGATCATTGAGGCTGCTGTAAAGACGGATATTAATTGTCTTTGGATTGCTGATGAAGGTTCTTCAGATAATAGCTGGAAGATCATTGAGGCAGCTAAGGAGAGACATTCGAAGATCGAGTATGTTAAATGTGGTAGAATTAAGGGTGACAAGGGTCAGAGGCAGCATTTACTAGATGAAGTCAGGCGCAGGTACAAGCCTGAGAATACTTGGATGCAGATTATTGAGTCTGATATTATGATCTTAGATACTAGTGTTAGAGATGCTATTAGTCGATTTGCTATTGATGATCTGTCTGTTTGTTGGCATACGATTAATTGTCATCGGAGAGATTGGAGTGGTGTAGATAAGTACCCGAATTGGGAGCATAGTATCAAGGAGTTGATGGATTTAGGTTCTTACATGGAGTCGATGCTGTACACGTTTAGACCACTTCCTAAATTGAAGTATCGTAAGAAGCCGTGGAGGCCCTGGCCGCAGAACTTTACAGCGTATACTGGTAACAAGCTTGATGTGAGAGCTATGCATGAAGATGCTCCTTTACTTGCTCACTATGGCTACAGAGGGCCTACTCATTTCTACCAGAAGTATAAGGGCATGGGGGATTGTCATAGTAAGTATCGTAATTGGAGATTGACTTCAGTGGAGTCAGTCCGTAGAACTGTACCTTGGTTCAATGGGGAATATGTTGGTAAGATTGTTCCAGTCTCAAGGGAAGGTTGGAAGGTGTATCTGGAGAAGGTGATGAGACGGAGGAACAAAAAGAAGCAGAGGAAGGTAAATGCCAGAAGAAAAGCTAATTCCTAATTTGAATACGTTTGCAGATTTGATTGACCGGCTGATTGTAGAGGTGAACAAGCTGGCGTATTTCGAGAACAGTAAGAGAGAAGAGCAGGGGAAGGAATGTCCTGATGCTGAGCTTGTAGCTCATTGGGATAATCTGAGCCGGGACTGCTGTGAGTATCGGTCCATGCTTAAGAATGAGATCAACAGGATGCTGACCAAGGTGTGTGAGACTGGTGAGTACAGGACTTTGGCTGAGCTACGTACCTTCCGTAAGGGAGGGAATACGGTAGAGGACATCCTGGCTGAGAAGTGTCTGATCGCTCCCAACTTCGTTAAGCAGATGATGGATGAAATTTGATACTGTAGAAGCTTATGTGGTCTATCTCCGCTACAAGCGTAGTGGTAGTGCGCTACTGGTGAATCTCCTAGACGCTCATCCTAATGTAGTCTTCGTGAGGAACGAGGAGCTATTTGGTACCTGGGAGAGGTGGAAGACGGAAGGGCCTCATCGTCTCTTTCAACATCTCTACTCCAACAGCAGGAGATATCACAGGAAGCCGTTCTCAGCCAATGGGTACTCATATCCTATCAGGGGGGTAGGTGAGATTGAGGTACCCATGGTCATAGGTCACAAGTCATCTACACGTAGGATGAAGGAGCTATCTGAGAGTCCTGCCAGGTTCCGCGCATTCAAGGAGTACGTAGGGGTTCCGTTGAAGTTCGTACATCTGGTGAGGAGTCCATACGATCAGGTGAATGCCAGATGGCAGCAGAAGGAGTGGAGGAGAAAGAGTGCTCCTGTCATGCCGCTGATCAAACATGTAGAAGAGCAGCTACGTGTCAACACAACGATGAGGGCTTATGCTGAGTCCTACTATCAGATCCACTATGAGGATTTGGTGGCAGACCCGAAGAAGGAAATGAGAGGACTACTATCGTTCTTGGGTGTGCCAGTATTGGATGACCACTTAGAGAATTGTGTTGGACTGGTGAGGGTAGTCCCTCATGCTGTTATGCCTGAGTGGCGAGAAGAAGAAAGATCATTTGTACAGAAAATGATCAATGACTATCCTGAATTCCTGGGAAGGTATGAGGATGAATCTCAACATTGGTAGCTCTTGTGCCAGAGGCATCTACAAGACGGCAGAATGGGTGAACATGGACATCGTTCGATCGAAGGGTGTCAATGTAGCTGGTGATATGCTGATGATGCCGTTTGAAGACAACTCGTTTAAGAGGATCCATTGCATCCATGTCTTAGAGCATCTCACACGGGACAAGCATCTTCCAGCTTTGGAAGAGATGGTGAGAGTGCTGGAGCCTGGTGCCTGCTGCTATGTGGAGGTACCAGATTTCGTGAGCATTGTCACCAGGCTGAATGCTGCTTTTCGTGATGGGGATAGGAGAGCCATTCATATCTGGAGAACTTCAGTCTTTGGAAAGACAGAGCGTGCAGGGATGGCTCATCATTTCGGGTTCGATAGAGAGACTCTAGATGATCTGATGTTGCGTGCAGGATTTTCGAAGGTAGTTAGGAGTGTGGATATGATCAGCGACCACCATTCGAAGGAGCCTGTCATCTTGATGAGAGGTGAGAAATGATCGTCATCATGGGGCCAGGTAGATGCGGTACCACTTTCCTGATTCAGATGTTCACGGCTCTTGGATTCGATACTGCTGGACGCTGGGAGATCTTTAGAGAAGAGAGGAAGGAGATCAGTAGGCTGGGTAAGAAGTATCCGTGGCCAAGAGTGATCAAAGGTACAGGTGCCTTGTGTCAGAAGTTGAAGAAGAAGGCTGACTTCTACGGATGGAAGCTTGAACATATCTACATTTGCTACAGGCAGCTTGAGCCTATGATGAACAGCCGTATTGCCAGGAAGAGTATTCCGAAGAGTCAGAGAAAGAAGAGTCCTGAGGAGATCCGTGAGTACTTTCAAGGCACGATTCCTCGTACCTTGGGACATGCTCTGCATCAAGCAGCATTTTTTGACTGTCCTGTGACTGTCGTGAAGTTTCCAAGATCGGCCACTGACATGGACTACTTGTGCAGCATTTTTGAGCCGTATGGCTGTACTCGGGAACAGATCCTTGAGGCTTGTTTTAGAGTAGCTGATCGTACTAAGATCAGGTTTGGCGGTTAAGATGAATCACCCTAGATGGCACAAGACTTTCCTTGGGATTCGGCAGCAACATTGCTATGGCTTGTATGAGACCATTGATCGAGTGTTGGTTGACAATCCCCAGATCTGTAAGTTCGTGGAGATTGGTACTGGTGGTGGAGCTTTGTCTGTGGTGTTGGCTTTGCACGCTGTACAGAGAGACACGTTTTTGATCACGTTCGATACACAGATCAGGGGAGATAGGTTGAAGGCCGATAGTGCTTTCGCTGCTCTGGGAGTCAGAAGCTATCTGTATGACTGTTTTGACAAGGTGTCTGTTGACATCATTGACCAGTACCTTGAAGACAGTCCATGCTTCTTCTTCTGTGATGGTGGCAACAAGCTTAAGGAGCTTAAGATGTTTGCTCCGCTACTCTCTTCACAGTCCATCATTGCAGCACATGACTATTGTACTGCTGCCCTAGATAAAGATCAGGCAGATAAGGCTGCTAGAGATCTCTCTCTAGTTCCTTACCTGCCTGAAATTTGGTGCGGTGGTGTCGATGATATTAGGACGTGCTTCTATCTAGTTAAATAAACGGCTCTCCGTTTTCACTGAAGCGTGATACAGGTGAAGACCCCGCTGAGCCTACCTGCCGTTCGTTCATTGCCATCTTGTAGCCATCATCGATTCGAGTGATTAGTTCGTCCCCTTCCAGCCAAGAGAATCTTACACCAGCTTCCACGTCTGGATCGCAGAGTGTCATGGTGTTGTCCTCATGAAACTGGATCTGGAACCGACCTTCATCGATAGATTCAGGAAGAACAGGTAGCTCCTCCATTGCTAGAGCGATACCCAGCAGATGCTTGATCTGTTCATTTTCTCCACATGAGAAAGTGAATGGGTTACCTTCTTCATTCGCGATGCTGACGATACCGATCCGGCAACCTACCATGAAGTTACCTAGTTTAATCGGTTGCATCCATCTTCTCCCGAATCAGAGCTTCCTTCTCCGCTACATCCGGGTTCTCATCAAGGAAGAACTCGCGTGCGATCGCGCTGTCGAACTCTTTGGGAGGGTTCATTGCGAACACTGTGCGTGCCGGATCTAGCTGATGGCGCTTCTTCTTTTCAGATTCCCCTGTCACGACCTTCTCGTACTTGACGATCAGACGCTCAAGACCGGCGATCTCTTCCCTCAGGTGATGGACGCCCATCTGGCGCTCTACCTGATGGAACGTCTCCTCAGGAATATTCATTCCCTGGCGAGCAGCACGGTCACGGTGGCCCTGAGTGATTTCAGTTGCCATGCGATCCTTCCGCTTGCGACTTTCCTTGATAGCCTCAAGAGCCTGGTTCTCGTAAGGCCGGTCTGTGTCCAGTAGGAACAGGCCGTGGAACTTGGTGATCTCTTCCACAGTCTCAGACCCAGGCTTGTCGGGACGGAAGTCGTCCATCTGCTGTAGTGTTAGATCCACACTACCGAAAGCAGGGATTTCCAAGTCCACACCACGATCGTAGTTGATCTCTACATCGTAGGGCGTGGGGTTTACTAGCTTTGCTGCATGTGCCATGTTACACTGTCTCCTTTTTCGTACCCTTGCGTCGTCCCCTGGCTCGCAGGTTCACACCCTTGATGATAAGTAGGTTTCGGACTGTGCCGCCAGAGCAGTCGAAGAAGTCCGCAATTTCATGCATAGTCTTCCCAACCTCTGTGTAGGCATGTACCACCTGATCAGCTACCGGAAGCAGCTTGTTGCGCTTGATCCGGTTGCTGGTAGGTACCTCAGGTACTACGGGGTTTGTTAGGTTATGAGTTTGTTCTTCAAATGTGGCCATGAGATCTCCCTCTTGTGATTAGCCTATGGAATCGTTGCCAAAGGCTTGGTTTTTCAATGAAATCGGCAGGATGAAGGTCTTCAAGATATCCGGTGATGTCTGAAGAGATCAATTCTCTCTTCTCACGCATTCCTTCGTACACTTCAGCGACCTTAGCCGCCTCAGCCTCAAGAAGTCCTTCTGTGAGCTTTGCCCACCGGTATTCATCACTGATATCGACTTCCTTGATATCCATTGATTACCTCTTCTATTGATTAGTTATCTTACTCTCTATTAAATAATGGCATTTCCGGTAAAGATCATCGAATTTTCAGATGAGTTTGAAGCCTAATTCTTCAGTGTATTTCATGAAGATGTACTCCCCATCGCTCATCGCTAGTGTAGGAATGCCCATGAACATGTACGGTTCTACCTGCTTGTAGTACGAATGTACGATGATCTTAGGGCGGGTGGCGAACACCAGCCTTCTCGTCCATTCGTTACCAGGCGGCTCATGGAGTAGAAGGATGTCGGTCGGACCACTTGAGCAGGCCCTTTCGAACTCCTTCCGGGTGTAGTGCCTTTTGGACTTTCCTGAGTACCTTCCACTGAATGTGGATGCAGAGAACACCTTTCCAAATCCTGTCACCCTAACCTGAACATCAGCGTCGCCGATGACAGTTTTGTACCCATTGGCTAGCCAGTGGATATTGGACAGGACTTCCATATTGCCGATCTGGAGCCGATCTCGCAGCCAGTCGTGGTCTTCATGCACTCCGCTTACGAAAAGCGTCTGGAGGCGATTCTCAGGCCCCTGAACGTACCATCTGGCGAAGTCTCCGCTCCCTTCTCTCTGTCGGGTAGCTCTATCGAGCTTGGCGGGGTCTGGCCAGACACCGAAACTGCCAGTACAGATGAGCCAGTCTACCGGGATGTTATGACTCTGAATGTGCTTCAGAGTCGCCTCGATCCTTCCCTTCACAGGCCCCACAACACTTACTATCATCAACCTTTTCCTCCAAGGCTTTCACTCTCTTCTCCAGCTTCTCATTTGCTGCAAAAGTCTTTTTGAATCCACTAGTTACAGCCTGCTGCAACTTCCGCATAAGCTCGATCGAGTCTTCTCTAGACTGCATTGATATTGTTGCACTCAGTCTGGAGGTGAGAATCCGAAGCTTCTCTACCTGCTTTACCTCTGAGAAGGCTCCAGCCATGGAGAAGATCTGGTACAGAATGCTGTTGAGATCTTGCTTCGTCTTGTTGCTCATTTCTTTTTCTTCTCCAGTACGAGATCGAACCACTTCTTGAACTCACGTTTGGCTCTAAGATTAACGTCTTGTTCCGCCATCTCCAAGAAGCGTTCCAGATTCTCCTTGTTAGGTGTCTCTCGGAACTTGTCCCAGACATTTATGAAACCCTTGTTAGAGTCTAGCTGAATGCCGTGAGGCGTGAACTCACTGGTCCCTTGAGTGATTCGGTCGATTTCAACCGCTATACGGTCGATCACCGGGCCGAACAACTTAGGTGTGGGCCAATCAAGGATGTCGGGTTCTGCTGAGATTTCTTCTATCGGAGGATCCGGTAGATCGATGGGCGTAAAGAAACTATCTCTTTTCTTTGCCATATTCCTCCCCTTTGATTACAGAGTTGCTACTCTATTAAATAATGGCATTTCTGGAAGAATCTGCTCTCTTTTTCGTCTTGGGGAGGAACTCCAATCGAGTTTCGTTAGGGATTACGCGCCAGTAGTAGTCCAGAGTAGTTCCGAGATTCTGATGTCCAAGCCAGATCTGTACAGTCTTTGGACTGATTCCGCTCTCCAGAGCTAAGGTAGCGAAAGTGTGGCGCATTCCCTGTGACGTAATGATAGGCACCCCGGCCTCTTCACATAAGGCTGCTAGCTCTAGGTTGGGGTGGTGGAGGATATGCTCAAAGACGTACCTGTCCGACTTTCGAGTGGTGTAGCCTGCGTCATTTAGTGCGTTCTCTAGATCCTCTGAGATAGGTACCTGGCGGCTTTTACCGCTCTTGGTAGGATCTTTCCTGTAAGTGCGACGGATGTTGATTCGATTGTTCACAGCATCTAAGTCTCGCCACTTGAGCCCTAGGATCTCTCCTCTTCTCAGACCAGCGTGGAACCCGAACAGGCAGTACAGGTAGATGCGTGGGTCTTTCCTCTGGCTAGCTAGGTTCAGTACTGCCTCTGCTTGCTCCTTGTTGAGGCAGATCATTTCCTCTTCCTGGGAGCTACGCATTAATTTGCGGTGTACGTTTTTGGTACAGATCTTGGACATGTCGGCATCACACCACTGAAGGTACTGTTTCAGAACGATGATGATAGTGTTTAAAGTAGCTGGTTTAAGTCCCTTGGCCAGCCAGGTTTGAGCGAGAGGATCGAGATCCTTCTGAGTGAAATTCTTAGCTTCCTCTGGTGAGATGTAGGGTTCCACATGGTTCTTGAAGATAGACGTGTAAGCCTTGATTGTACGGGGCCTTCCGATGATACTATTTACGAATTCACTCATATTCACTCCTTGCTAAATAGCTGTTCTTATTACAAGTATAGCATTTCCTGAGAAAAAGTGTTCAATTATGTGTTCAATTAGTAAGTTCACTTTAAAGTAGTTGAAGTAATCAATTTAGGATATGCCATTATTTAATAGAAGCATACACTTAAGGGGGAGTCATACAGGAAATGGTAGAGGAAAAGGTTAAGGAAGAGGTAGAGCTAACCGAAGAAGAGTTAGCTGAGAAAGAGCGTCAGCGGAAGGAAACGTCCCTGGTGCTCGTCGGTTTTGGCAAACATGATCTTAGTGAAGTCCTAACCTGGCGGGGAACGCCTAAGGAAGAGGATGCGATCTTGGCTGCTACTAAGTGGCCTCCTAGATACCGGAGAGAAGCGATTTGTGAGCCTGAAGATGTCCAGCGTTACATGGAGTACGTCGATTGGTTGCAGGGCTTTAACTATAAGGATTACATTGCGTTTTGAAGATTGGAACTAGAGATACTAGGGTACTTGGTAACGCCAATCTAGTTACCAGAACTATCAATTCTGGCAATCCTATCATGGTTTGTGGCATTGTAGTTGTAAACTCTAATGCTCAAGCTAGTGATAGTATTGATTTCACTGATGCTGATGGTACTACGATTTTGACATTATCTTGTCCTGCTGCTTCGACTGTTAAGTTGAATGTGAAATGGTTAGCGGATAATGGGTTAATTGTAGGAACTGCTGCTACTGTAGGTAGTAGTGCTGTGATAACAGTAGTGTGGCGTCCTGATATTTAAGGAGAAACAATGGAAATCGCAACAAGACATACTAGAGTGTTATCAAATGCTGCGCTTGCCACTCGTACGATTGATTTGGGTAATCCGATCATGGTCTGCGGACTTGTGGTAGCTGAGACTGCTGGAGCTGCTGCTTCAGTGAGTTTTACAGATGCAGATGGTACGGCTATTCTGGATGTTGAAGTAGGTGCTAACGATACTGTTGATATCGATACAGCTTGGTTGGCTGATAATGGATTGATTGTCCCTGCTGGGCTAGCTACTACTATCGTCACGGTATTTTGGCGACCTACTGGTTAATATATGGCTTGGAAGTCGGTAGGCACGCCGGATGGCGGCGATGGTGACAACCAGACCGGAATCAACTTCTACTGGACAGAGACGTTCAGCGGATTTCATACCCGGCATGAGGTGTTCTATTTCTGGACACTGCCTATCGAAGACCAGCAGATGACGGATACTCAAGCACCTGAAGAGTTCATGCTGAATCCTGAATACATCGATCTATTGCCGATGGAAATTCAGGATGGGGAGACAGACTGGACTATCTTAGATCAGCCTGAAGACTAAGATGAAGATTTGCAGTAAATGTAAAGTTGATGAATTAAAAGAGTATTTAGAATCTCAATTTGAAGAAGGTATGACTTGGGATAATTGGTCAAGAGATGGATGGCATATTGATCATATAGTCCCTCTTTCATTTTTTGATCTTATTGATTCAGAACAAGTAAAGAAAGCATGTCATTATACAAATTTACAACCCCTTTGGGCAGAAGACAATTTAAGGAAGTCATCTAATGTCAACTGAGAGAGATGGACTTTTTTATTCAATATGGCCCGTTCTAGGTAAGCGGCTGAATTGGCAGTGGGGCTATCAACGTCAGAACACTTCTGAAAATAAGGCAGTAGTTCGATCTACTGTTCTAGATGTTGAGGACGGTGAGGATATTCTTAATGCTAGGAAAGATGTTAAAGGAAGATACCTAGGAGAAGCTGATTTTCAAAAGAAGTGGAGGACATATTATTCAAGTGACGATGATCAGTGGAAGCTCCAGCGCAACTCTGGTACTCAGGCTGTGCCGGTATGGGAAACTGTTCTATCGTTTGATGATGATACTGGAGCGGGAGAGCACACAGGCCCTAGTTTCACGTTTGCTGGTACCGTATTTGCAGATGGCGGTTTTTCTACTGATGGTGGATTCTATGGGATCAATCACCCTCAAGAACTAGAAAGGGTTATGGAGTGGCCATCTCAGGGAACTGAGATTACGGATGTTACTTCATTGTTGCTTAATGATGAACACTTTTATGTGACTCCTGCTGTAGGTGGCACATATGATGGTCAGCCTGTAGTCAACTTGCTCAATAAGGATTTTGGTAGAGCTAAAGTTTTTAATGCATCTGGTATTGAATGGCAGATTAACCATAATTTTAATACTTCTCCTGTCATGGCTACAGTATATGATATACATGATCATATCATTACTCCTTCTAATATTCGTTCAATAGATGTTTCAGATCCTAATATTGCTTACTTTTATTTTGATACTGCTTTTACAGGTAAAACTTTAATTGCTTCTGGTGGAGTAGGTGCAGTTGAAATTTTGCCCAGACTAACAGTTACAGACGATGTAAACTCTTATCAGAATGTAGATACTCTAAAATTCCAAGCACAACAATTTTATATTGATAGTGATGCTACTGGTAGTCCTATTGTGAATATCTACGATATTCCATTGACTGTGAGTGATGGGGATAATGTATATGGAAATGAGGTTGGAGAAAATCTAAATAAGATTATACTTAATCAAGATCATTTTTATTTGTCTAGTGATTCTGATGGAAAACCTGTTGTTAATATTGAAGGTCTTCCAAGTGGTATTGTTTTAAATACTGATGGTGCAGATAGTTGGGTAGCTAAAAATGATACTAACTTAGGTCATGGTACTGATGTAATTGAGTTTATAGGTACAGGTAGTATAATTACCGAATTTAAATTTACCAATGATGCTACAGGTAATCCACTAATTTCTGAAGGTGATACTCCTAGAAGTTTGAGTTTTATTGTCAATTCTTTTAATGGTCAAGCTTTTATTGAGTTTAATGATGACGATCATTCAAAGATTCATGTTAATAGTAACAAGAGAGATGTTGATTTTATTGCTTCTGGTAGAACTGATACACATCTATTATCAGTAAATGCAAATAGAGATAAAGTTGGTATTGGTCTTGGTGATCAAAATATTCAACATAAATTACATGTTGATGGAGATATTTTTTCTGAAGATAAAATTGTAGGAGATGGATTTTATCTACATAGAGGTGGAGAATTAATTTCTAATGCGATTAATGTAGGAGGTGGTACTGGAGAGGTATTTGCTCAGAAATCTGAAGATGATCTTCAATTTAAAACTATTACTGGTAGTGGTGGTATTGTTATTACAAATAATGCTACTACTATAGATGTTGATGGTAGTGGAGTTGCTGGAGGTAGTGGTGGTGGTGGAGGATTCTATGGAGTAATTTTTAAAGAATCTGAAGCTGGTGGAGCAGTCTATCGAGATGATACTCTTGTTTTTGACTCTGATTACTTCTACCTTGTAGATGCTGGTGATGATGCAAAGCCTCTGTTGAGTTTTGATTCTTCTCCTGTATTCGATGAAGTTTATTTAAGAGAGTTTACAGGTGGAGATGAGGGTATAGGTGAATTTCTTCAAGAGACTGTGAATAAAGGTGTTTTGCACTCTTTCACTGTAACTGATGCTGGCGGTTTGAACATTTCTTGGACTGACTCTGAAATTTGGAATGCTACCACAGGTACAGTACTTGTAACTGTTGCAGGGTCAGACGCTTGTACAGATGATGCAATTAATTACTTGTATTATGATAGATCTGGTGGAGGAAATGCATTAACACTTTCTACTACTGCTCCTGATGATAGTGATAATGATGTTAGATTTGCTACCATTTATTGTCAGGATGGAGATATTTGGGGAATTTCTCAAGCAGAGACGCTTAAGACTCGCGAAACTGAAATGTCTTCGATGCTTCGCAATGCTTTTCCATCTATTGTAACTTCTGGATTAATAGTATCTGCACACGTTGGAGGTGGAGCTTGGGATGTAGATATGTCTTCTGGAACTTATTGGTTGAGAGGTCATGAAAGAAATAATATTTCAGCGATTGATTCTACAGTTACTAATCTTGTTAGGTGGTTTCATGATGGTGGTGGAAATTGGGATTATGATATCAATGCTCAGATTGATACAACTCAATATGATACTGGAGCAGGGCTAGCTGCTGTTACTGCCAATAAGTATTATAGATCTACATTTTTCTTAGCAGGAAGTACTCTTCATTGGATTTACCCAAGAGTAGCTTATGATACTGTTGCTCAAGCTATAGCTGGTCCCAATGTCACTAAACCTAATGGATTGGAACATTATCCACGATTAACTTCTGTAGTTTTAAGAGGAAATGCAGCAGCTTTCCCTGCTTCTACTTCAGATCAATGGATTGATGTAAGACCTATTATTGGTGTGCCTGGCGGTGCTGGGGATATTTCAGACCACGGTGAACTTGCCGGTCTTTCAGACGATGATCACACTCAATATGCTTTAGTGAATGGAACTAGAGCTTTCACAGGTGAAGTAACTATTGATGCTGGTGGAGCAGATATTACTGGTGATGTTGATGTGGCCGGTGATCTTAATGTGATAGGGCCTATTGTTTCTAGTGGTGCGGCTTCTAAGATAGTAGCTGACGGGTTCTATGGTGGATATGCTGATTTTGATAATACTGTAACTCTTAATGATTTAAGATCTAATTCTAATAATGTAATTAATGTTAAAGGAATTGTTAGATTTGATTCTAGTAAATCTAGTGCAATTCAATGGGACGGTTTAACACAGTCTATAGATTCAGACGGTATTGATCTCGATATATATGCTGCTGGTTCAATTGATCTTAATATTATGGGAGTTGAGACTGTAAGTGTTGGTTCAACTGGAGTTAGTATCTTACCTAACGGTATTTCTCCACAACTAAATTCTCTTGCTGTTATTGATTTGGCTGGAGATATCACCCAAAATTCTGACATTTTCTTTAATTTTGTAAGTTGGGATGGCACTCTTAATGTTGGTGTAAATAAATCAGTTTTATTTGGTAATGATTGGTTTGTTAATATGGCACCAACTATTAATCTTAATAAAAATACTACTCATAATAATTTTAGTGGTGGATTTATATATAGACCTACGATAACAACTATTGCTGGTGGAGCAGTTCAATGGGGATCTGGTGGGTTTGGTACTATTATAGGGTCTATTGTTGCACCAGCATTTCAACCTGATGCTACGTCTCCTTTAACTGTTGAAAGGGTTCAGAATTATGTTTCTGGTTCTTCGCTTATTGGAGGAGTTGATACGGATGCTACTGTTGAAGAGTATCGTCATTACAGTATTATAGATCCTAATAGTGGGGTTATTACTGGTGGTACAATAAATAATCAGTGTGGAATTTACTTAGATGATTTAGATTCAGCAACAATTAATACTGGTATTGAATCTATTATGACTTCTGGTGTTAATAAGAAGTTTATTAATCATACTGGTGATGCTGAGAGTTATCATGCTGGTAATTTTTATATTGCCGCTGACCTTACTGTTACAGGTAAAACTAAGACATTTAAAGCTGTTTCTCATGAATATGAGTTGAATGGTAATACTAAAGACCTTACTATGGATTGGGATGAGTCTAACGTATTTTTCCTACCTATCCGAAGGCCAATGACAATCCATACTCCAGCTAATTTGCCAACTGCTACAGATGAAGCTCAAATTGTTCAACTGGTAACTAAGAATGATGGATTCTATAGTTTTGTATGGTCTAGTAAGTATCTATTCCCTGGTGGTGGGCAGTTAACACCTAGTCAAGGTGAAAACAAGATTGATTTATGGTCATTGATGTATATGCCTGTTTTGGATAGAATTCTTGTTACTAAAGCTGCTGATATGTTCTATTAATGAATAAGGAATTGAAATGTTAAAACCTAAAATTGAAGCTAAGAAATATACTTATTCTTATGCTATTGTAGATGGTTTTGTAGAGATTACTATAGAGCTTAAAGTTAAGGATATTAATCTTAATAAATGGGGTACTGCTGGTCGAACTGTATTTAATACAGGAAAAACTAAATTAGAATTACGTGAAGAATATATTTTCCTTAAAGATCAAGTAAGTAGTATTCCACAAGAAATTATTGATATTTTGGATAATTTGTAATGTTTGCAGTGATGCCAGCTAATGTGAATGCTCCTAATCAAGAGAGAAATTCTGTTTCTTTTAATGGTAGTGATGAGATCATGGCTACTAATAAATCTGGAATAGGACAGTATCTAAATATTTCTGGTCGTGGTTTAAGTATGGCGTATTGGGTGAAGGTTACAACTACATCTACAATTGCTACTAGGACAGCAGTTAGATATGATGATGCTGGTGGAGTAGCTAACGGTGTTGGACCTATTTGGGCGTATGTATTTGTAAATACTGGTAACGTGTGGTTTAGGTGGCAGATTGGTAAAGAGAATAGGAATGTAATAAAAAATCAACAGTTTGGACCTCTATATGCTGTATCTCCATATAGTTGGCATTTGTTTAGCATGTCTTATGCTTTTGATGAAGCTTCTGATATGAGTGGTGGTGTTACTGGAGCAATGAAAGTTTATTTAGACGGAGAAAGAGTTAAAGATAGTCCTTCTTTACTTACTGATTCAAATATTAACATAGATCAGGATTATAATCATGCAGGGTGGATTAGTATAGGAGCGGATAACTATACTGATCCAAGTGGAGCTTCATTTGCTCCTGTTACAATTTATGATGTTGCTATGTGGGACAGGGCGCTTATAGCAGCAGAGATGAAAGCTATTTACAATGAAGGTCGTCCTATAGATTATCGTGAAAATCAGCAGAGGTATGAGTCAGCTAGAAATTTGACTTATTGGTGGACTGCTAAATATAATAGTGATGTAGCTGAATCTGTTTATTCTTTTGGTCGCCCTACTAAGCACAGATATGGTGTGAGTACTCATGAGTGGGCTGATCTTATGCAAGATCAAGTAAATATGACTGTTGCAAATAATAAAGTTAGTGAAAGCCCTTGGTGAATGTTTAGGTAATTAATTCAGGAAATGCCATTATTTAATAGGAATGTGTGTAAAATTCTCTGAGAGGAGAGTATGATGTCGAGAGAAAAGTATCCTGAAGAGTATGAAGCGCAGAATCGTGCCCTGATTGACCGTGAAGAACGGAAATTGGAGAAGGCACGGGACAAGGCTGATGCGCTGGAACGTAATGCTGGTAGAGCATTGAGTAAGATGCTGAAGGCAGGAAAGAACAAGCTTCGTAAGGAGGCTGCTGAGGCAGTCCAGCGGAGTGAGTCTGGGAATCTGACATCCAATGAGCGGGCCATCATTGAGGCAGCACAGCGGGGAGATGGCCGGGTATTCATCGATGAAGGTACGATCACTGGCTATGATGAAGCTAGGCGTGATCTGTTTGACGATGATGAAGAGGACTACTGATGGCGAAGTCTGTAGCTCAGTGGCGGGAGGAAGTTCATGAACTTGAGAAGCAAATTATCCGGTTAGAAGTTTCATTAGAAAAGAACCAAGAGCGTATGGTAGATTTGGAGAAACGTTGCGGGGAGTTGCAGGAGCAAATCCTACGGTTGCAGGATGCCCTGGTAGCGAGAGAGGCTCCAGATGCCTACGCTGACAGAAAGGAAGACGAGGCACTACCTGATCCTACTCCTGATGAGCTTGATAAGATCAAGAAGAATCAGGAGCTAGCGAAGGTCAATAGGGAGGTGCTGGACAGGATTACCGACGATCACTACTTCGATGATGCGGACCATATGATGGAGCTTCTGACTCAGGGTGCTGTTCCTGAGTTCGAAAGACGACATCAGAACAATGAAAGTTAGATATGGCTGAAGGCGGTGTCGATTATAACATCAATTGGAAGCGTGGGCGACTTCACTCCATCGATGAGATGAAGCCGATGGACGATCGTCTTGGACCCGCTCTGAAGATGTATTCTGATTCTTTGAATTCAGATCGTCAGTCTTTGCAATGGCAAAGGGCAGTCCGAAATATTGAAAACATCATGTTCTCACAGGGACGCCACTACATGAACGATGTACTAGTGTCCAAGTTGGCAGTAGACAACGCAGACAATCTGTCTGTGGTTGAGGAAGCTTCGAAGAACATTCCCAAGCCGACGAATGATATTCTAGGTAGGTACATTTAAACCAACATCGCTTTGCTGACAGAGAACCGGCCTCGCCCTAGGGTTACCTCAAAGAGTGATCAGGATGAGGACGTGAGTGCTGCTGAGCTATCAGAGCTTACCCTTGAGTACTTGTGGGAAGCTATGGACATGCCAGAGAAGCATAGGGAGATTGCCAGGCTGATCCTCCACTGTGGAGTGTGTTGGATGGAGATCGCCTATGATCCTACGGTGGTTCGTAGGATGAAGGTTCCTGTCACTAAGAAAGAGACTCAGATTCAGGTAGAGGATATCCCTGGAGGTATCCGTCCTAAGCGGGTAGAGATTGATGTTCCTCAGTACGATGAGCAGGGCCGACCGGTACTGGAGGAAGGGAACAAGTACGGAGAGATCGTAGCTAACATCGTATCTCCGTTTGAGATGCATCTACCTTCAGCGCACTGGTGGCACGATCAGGATGGTGGAATTGGATGGGTGATGCGTGAGTATTTCGCTCCTATCGATTCCATCAAGGACAAGTATCTGAGCTTGCCTAAGAACAAGGCTGGCATGACGAAGGCCAAGGGTTGGAACTTAGGATCCTTGGATGAGGTTAAGTCAGAGAATCCGATGCGCCTACCTATGTGGTGGTGGGAGCGAGTGACTGATTTGGTGGAAGGCCCCGGTCCTTCTATCTACATCGGCTCTCCAGACCATTGGGACGGGTACACGGTAGTACGGATCCTAGACCGCAAGCCGAATGGTAAGTGGCCTAAGGGTCGGACTGTGATCACAGTGGGAGATCAGCTTCTATACGACTCCCCGAAGGACGTGGGTGCGAGGGCGTATGATCCACGCTGGCCTAAGCGGTGGCATCCATACGTGCGGTTCCGATGGGAAGCGCAGCCTGGTAGCATCTGGGGACGTTCTTTGGTTACGAAGCTGCTCCCTAAACTCAAGAGGATCAACCAGATTGACACTACTTTCATCATGTGGCGACGGACGGTGCCGGTGGCTACGTGGATTGCTCCTAAGGGTACGCAAGTCACTGAGAACCTGTGGTCAGGACGCCCTGGTGGCATTTGGACATATGACGCACGTAGGACTGCTGGAGCCGCTCCCTCCCCGGTATATCCACCTCCCTTCCCGCAAGCAGCCCTTGAAGAGAGAGCGCAACAGATAGCGGAGATGGAGTCGATTGCTGGTACTGAGGAGATCCTTCGGGGACAGAGGCCGACAGGTGTAAACTCAGCAGCTATGATCGACATCTTGCGGAAGCAGGCATTGATGAGTAGGAGCCCGATTCTCCAGGCATGGGATGAGTCCTTGCAGGATGAAGGGTCTGCTCTGCTACAAGAGACGATCAAGCATGTGAGGGAAGATATTCACTTCGCAGAGCAGCTTAGGATCTTGGCCCGTGAAAAGGCTAGCAAGGCTAGCATTCTGACATTCAGTGGAAGTGACCTTAGCGATAACGTTCAGGTACGTGTTGATACCGCTAGTCTTGCCCTGGTTTCTAAGGAAGCCCGGGAGGCCAAGGTACTTGAGTTCCTCCAGTATGCTCCGTCTCTGATGAGTATTCCCGATATCGGTCTGAGGCAGGCTATTGTGGAAGAGTTAGGATTCAAGAAAGCCCTTACACCGCAGGGTCCGCATATTGACCGTGTGAAGAAGATGATCAGTGTCATCAAACAGAACAAGCTGAACGATCCTCGGTTGGTGCCGATGATTGAAGACGATCCTTACGTCATGCATGAGCTGTTGGTGCGTGAGAAGCAGAGTGAAGCCTTCTGGGATCTCAGTGAGGATCAACAGAACGTGTTCTTGCTACTGATTCAGGAGTACAAGCAGGCTATTGAGTTCCGTGAGGCACAGCAGATGCGACTCCAGATGATGATGGCTGAAGCTGGCGGCGGCATGGGCGGTGCTGGCCCTGCCGGTGGACAGTAGCAATGATAACTTTTGGTAACTTAGGTGGTATGTTGATGCGTAACTATGGACATCGACGGAGACGTAAGGCTAATCGTGGTAGATTAGCTAAGAAGATTCGTGACAACAAGATGCGTCTTTCACGGCCTACTGGAAAAGGTGGAAGTCTTGCTGCACCGTCTGTAGCAAGAAGGCCGAGATCTGCGGAAATGGATAAGAAGAGTGGCCGCTCTTAAGGAAAAGGTAAGACAGAATTGGTTGCGTAGCAAGGGCTGGTATGCTCCTAAAGCTGGTCAAGGATTTGTTTCGGGGCCTAAGGCTTCGGCAGAGATCAATGCTCAGCGACCTAACAAGAAACGGAAAAGAGTACTGGTAGGTAAGAAGCGTAAGCCTCGCTTCAAGCCTTTCTAGGAGAATCAATGCTGACTGTACGAGACAGAATGAACAGTTATAGGGAAAGGCGTCGAACGGCTACCCGCACGGAGCGGAAAGACCGTCGAGAGCGTCTGAAGAGACGGGTTGGAAATGCTGGTCTTCCTGCACGTCTACGTGAACGGGCCAGGGAAAGACTTAGGAGGCGATAATGGCACTTCCTTCATATTCACAAATGAAGACTTCTACGGGTGTAGCTCAGAAGACTTCTACGGGTGTAGCTCAGAAGACTTCTACGGGTGTAGCTCAGAAGACTGCGGCAGATTCCACTTCGGCGCAGAAGGTAAATGTAGTTAAGACTAAGAATATTACTAAAAGTTCTTCGCCTGATGCTGTGAAGATGACTGCTGCACAGAAGGCTGCGAAAGCTAAGGCTAGGGCTGCTAAGGCTAAGAAGAAGGCTGGTAAGTTAGCTCGGCGTGCAGCTAAGAATCTTGCGAAATCTCTTCGTAGTAAAGTAAAGCGGTAGAGGTAGTAAGTAGTGCCTGTTCCTTCTGGCACAAAATATCGATGGAAGACCTATCCCAAATCTGGGAAGAAGGTCCGTCTTGCATTTGCTCCGGGTGGGAAGGTTGTTGAAGCGAAGTCAAGAGCTTCTGTTTTAGCTAAGAAAGCTAAGGAGAAAGGTTTACGGCATGGCCGCAGGTAAACTACGAAAGAAGGCGAAGTCGCTGGACAGCTTGATTAGAAGCAAGGTGTCGTGGTGGCCTACGTACAAGCAAACATCAAAGGCAGCTTCGGCGGTGAAGAAGCATACCAATTCCAACTTCTCTGCGTCTAAGACTATCGGTGAGACGATCGAGAAGATTGGCCATGCTCCTAGGAACTTGAGGCTGCTCAAGAAGGACTAGTGATGGCTAACTGGATCAAGAAGGCTGTTAAGCATCCCGGTGCTTTGCATCGACAGATGGGTGTTCCTCAGGGAAAGAAGATCCCTGCTGGACGCCTGGCTGCTGCTGCGAAGAAGGGTGGGAAGCTTGGTAGACGAGCTAGATTGGCTCAGACCTTGAAGAAGATGCATAAGTAAAAGATTACGGGGGAGGAAATGGAAGAACGTGATCTTACACTGTTCATGGATGATGATCCTAATCGGGCAGCTTTGGCGTATCAGAGGATGCCAGCAGATGAGTTGCCCGCTACTGTATGGACAAAGACTGCCGCTGAGACGATTGACGTTATCAAAGATTATGCTTTTCGTTTGAAGAAAATCTATCTAGATCATGACCTTGAAGGTCAGATCTACATGAGCAGTAAGAGCGAGTACAGTGGGATGGAGGTTGTGAGATTCATGGAGAAGCAGGATAGTAATCGTTTTTCAGGATGTCACATCGTAATTCATAGCCACAACGAGTACGCAGCACATAGGATGGTAGATCGTTTACTCAAGGCAGGATACTCTGCCGAGTATATTCCTTTTGGACATTTAAGATGAACCAGCAAGTTTTAAGTCGATTGAGGGAAGCAGTTAAGAAGCGAGGGTTGATTCGCCAGCTTCCTGATATGGCGAACATGGCACAGGAATTACGTCAGAAGCGCCGTGATGAAGTTGGTGAAGACAATATAATCGATGACACTGCTGAGCGGAAGAAGGACGGGATTGCACGTCGCGCCCGTCGAACCAAGAAATCCTTGTTTGGGGAGAAGAATAATGTTTAAGGTTTTGATTTTAGTAGCAAGTTTGGTGGCCACCCCGGCATTCGCTGGTACGTATTTCAAGTATGTTGATGATGCTGGTACAGTATGTGTCACTGACGATATCGAGAGAGTCCCTTCCAAGTATCAGGATTCTGTGACAGTCGTCACGTCAGAGGATCTTGCAGATTCCAAGAGGTGGACTCCAGTCAAGGAGTAGACATGGGTGAAAGTGTACTGGAACGTAGAGCTAAAGAGCGCAGGAGACTCGCCAGGAAGAAAAGAGCGGCGTTAGGTACTGCGGCTAGGGATCAGTTCAAAGGTCGCACTGCTGAGCGTCCTGGGGCCGCTGGTGGGCGTGTAGACTACACACCTCAGCCCGCTTCAAAGACTTTGCCTCCGGTACGAGGCACAGCAGCCAAGCACCCTTCGACTCAGATTGGACCGAAGGAAGGTTTGCTAAAGATCAATTAGACCGGCGTGCTCCTCTCCACGCTGGCGGGGCCTGTGGTGTCCTCCCCCACCCAGGCCCCTTTGTTTATACTTTAAAAAATACGTAATCTTTAAGAGAAATGAGATTATTTAATAGAGAAAGAATATTAGGGGTGTATTCATCTTTCCGTTAGGTTGTGTATCTCCCGACATGTAAAAGATGATTTCATTAGCCGATACTTGTGGCGTAAAAACAAGGAAAGGAGGCTGTTATGCCCCCGACTGGAGCGGAAATCGTTGAGCAACTGAATGCATCAATGGAGTCGGACTCGTCCACCGACAGCGAATCAGAAGAGACTGAAGAGGTAGTATCGGAAGATAAGACCACTCAGAAGGCTGAAGATTCGAGCACTAAAGGCAGTAAGGAAGAGAAGAGTCAGAAGACTGTTCAGAACGTTCCTTACGATCGGTTCAAGGAAAAGGTAGATCAGGTTGCCAAACTGACTGAGAAGCTGGAAACAGTCCTCAACAATTCGGAATCATCTACGGCCAGAGAGAACGAGCTTCGTTCGAAGATCGAGGCACTTGAGGAAGAGGCTGACATTCTCAACAGGGTGAGATCACTCGCTGAGAATGAGAAGTATCGTCCCCTAGTTGAGAAGCTAGATGCTGCCTTGAAGGGAATTGACGAAGAAGTTGAGTCTGGAGAGAAGACAGAAAAGCAGGCAGAGAGAGAAGTCTCGCGGCTCTTTAGTGAGCAGCGTGATGAGCTAGCAGAAGCGTTCGCGGATCAGCGAGCCGATATGCTGCTTGAAAATGCTCGGATGCTTTCAGAGTCTATCCTTGAGTCGCTACCAGGCGACTATGATGAAACTGACAAGAATCAGATCGCTGAAATCTTGCCGGATCTAGTCGATTGGGATGCTATTGAAAAAGAGCCTGGTACCATGCGCGACAACATTGTCGAGGGGTACAAGCTGGCTCTTGTTGAATACGGTGAGCCTAGAGGTGCGCTAAAGGCAAGAATCCATGAACTAGAAACCAATAAATCAGAAGAGTCGGTAGTAGACCCTGCTGTCAGTGACGAAGAGTTCGTCAAAGGTATTCTAGATGATGAGCGAATGTCTAAGTTCAAGTCAGACGATGACGGTAACATCACGGAACCGGAAATGTCTGAGGATGAATTCAATGACAACTTCGCTCAGGTACTTCGAAGAGTATTCCGACAGTAAAAGGTAAACGTTACCGATGGCTGATGTAGCATAGGAGTAACAAATGGTTACTTTCCAAACCCTAGGCGATATGCTCCTACGTCGATATGTTGTTAACTTTATTGGTCAGATGCAGCAGCTTTCTGCTCCTGTACACAGTCGGCTGAAGGAGAATACTCGATTCCAGCCTAGCGGTGAGGGCGCATTCTTCGCTGTCCGAATCGCTGGTAACGAGTCTGGTGGTGGGTGGCGATCGAAGGATGATAACACCCTTCCCGCCGCAGGTAATGAGCAAATCAAGCAGGCTAAGGTTGAGCCTAAGAAGTACTACCATACGGTAACTTTCTCTGGTCTAGCCGAGGCCGTTTCCAAGCGTGGAGGCGAGGATGCCTTC
>Ga0180437_10002393_pt1 | contig 30053 bp, 23 predicted proteins | sample SS_ome_4_FD_132410 | JGI IMG/M metagenome (GOLD analysis project Ga0180437, IMG submission 132410) | Hypersaline lake sediment archaeal communities from the Salton Sea, California, USA - SS_3_D_1 metaG | ecosystem: Environmental > Aquatic > Non-marine Saline and Alkaline > Hypersaline >...
TACAAGGACCTGTTGATGGTGGAAGACGCCTTCCGCACGATGAAGTCGATTCTGCAGACCCGGCCGATCTACCACAAGTGCGACGACACAATCCGCGGCCACGTCTTCTGCAGCTTTCTGGCCTTGGTGCTAAAGCGCGAACTGCAAGCACGGCTAGAGGCCCGCGGCTGGCGGGTAGAATGGGCCCAGTTGTGCGCCGACCTGGATGAACTCCAGGAACTCACCTTGACGATCTCAGACAAAACATTCCTGGTCCGCACGCCTCCCATCGGAGAAGCCGGCCGCGCGCTACAAGCCGCGGGCGTGGCCCTGGGCCCATCCGTGCGAATGCTCTAATTCACCCCCCCTATGGAACAGCCCCGCGTAGTGCCAAAGCGCACTTGGCGTGACATAACCCGTTATCAATCAATTAGTTACAACATCCAACTGTCGAAGATGGGTCATTGACCCTCCAATTCCAGCAGTTTGAAAACGTCTCCCTGCTGGCCGCGTGAGGTATAGGTTCTTCCATCGCAGGTTCCGCGAGCGTTCACTTCTCCGCCGTGTCCTCTCGTTCTGCGTCTTCCTCCGCCGCGTCTGCCTCGGCGGCCGGCTTCTCAGGCGGCGGGGTATATTTCTGTTCTTCGACTCCGCCCCGCTCCGAAAGGTCGCGGACCACCAGCTCCATGGCGTGCGCGGCCGGCACGACGTACGGCCCTGCGGGGGTTTCCGGTTTTCGCCAATCGGACATGCCGGCCCGCTGCTCCCGCAATGCATCGGGATACGCGGGGTTCACATTCCGGTAGAAAGGGTTGTTCTCCAGGGACGCCGCGGCGGCGTAGTAACCCACCTCCAGCGCCAGCACCACGATCAGCGTGCCGAGCACGCTCACCGCGCCCACGAGCGCGACCATCCGATAATCGACGTCCTGGTAATTCTGCGACATGGGAGCGAACGCGCCGCGCCGGCGCAAGGGTAAATGCTAATGGGTATGAAACGCCAGCGACTCGGCCGTGCGGGGATCGTGAATGGCGACCAGGGAGTTCTCACCGGCCAGAAGCGCGACGCCCCCAAGGTACACGCCGCCGATGCCCAGCAGGCACAGCAGGTCGAGCACGCCGGGCGCCGGCCCCGCCCCTTTTAGCGTGGGCATCACCAGGTAATACATATCCAGCCAGTGGGCCGCCAGCAGCCACACGCACCATGCGGCCACCAAGGCGGCGTTTCGTTTTACATTGCGGCTCATCAGGCCGAGGAAGGGAACGATCAAATGCGCGGCCAACAGCAGCACGCTGACGCCGAGCCAGCCGCCTTCCTGCCTGGCCTGATACCAAATGGTCTCTTCCGGAATGTTACCGTACCAGATGAGCATGTACTGCGAAAACGCGATGTAGCCCCAGAACACGACAAACGCGAACATCAGCTTGCTTAGCTCGTGCAGATGCTCGAGGGAGACCGCCTCGGCCACGTCGTCGCGGCGCCGCAGGAGGACCAGGGCCAGGCAGTGCGCCGCCAAAAAGCCGACCACCGCCCCCGAGAAATAGTACACGCCGAACATCGTGCTGAACCAATGCGGGTCGAGCGACATGAGCAAATCGAACGCGGCGAAGGCGGTGGTGAAGGCGAAGAGGATCAGCGCGATCGGGCTGATCCGCTGCATCCGGCGGGTGTAGTCGGGGTTTCCCGTCTCGTCCTGCGCGACGCTTTGCCGATAGTAATAGAAGCTGACGCCGATCCAGACGGCGAAGTAAACGGCAAGCCGCGCGACGAAAAACGGCGCGTTGAGATACGGCAGCTTGGCGGCGAGAATCGTGTCGCCGGCGGGGGCTTCGAACAGGCCCGGCCCCCGCCAGGGATACAGGATATCACCGGCAAACACGGCGATGATGATCGGCAGCGAGAGAACCGCCATCGCGGCCGAGCCAGTCGCCATTATTTCTGCAATGCGGCGAACGGTGGCGCACCAGCCGGCGGCGCAGGCGTAGGTGACCGCCACAAAGAAGATCGCCCCGAGGGAAATGCTCAGGAAGAAGCAGAAGTTGAGCAGGTAGGAGTGCAGGAAGTATTTCATCCCGCCTTGCGTCGCCGCTGCGAGGACGGCCGCCAACACCAGCGCCGCGGCCCCGCCGCACACCAGCGCCGCGGGAATCAGCGGACCCGGCTTGAGCCGGATGGGAAAGGGAATCGACTTGTCGGCGTGTTCGGCCATGCTCGTTGTCGCGTTGGCTATTTCAGGACGCTGCGGCGCTCGGGCGGGACATCGTCGAGCGTCGCGTTTTGGCTGCGCTGCAGGGCACGCAGGTACAAGATGATCTTCCAGCGGTCCTCGGGCGCTATCTGGGAAGCGTAGCCGGGCATGATTTGCATCCCGCCGCGAACCACGCCGTGGGTAATCGTGGCGAAAATCTGCCCCGCGGCCTGGTCGGAGACGTATGTGTCGTTGACGGCCCGCATCGACCACAGCGGGGCTTTCAGCTCGAGGGCTCTAAGCGTGATCGGGCCTTTTCCGTCGCCGCTTAGCCCGTGGCAGGCCGAGCAGTAGATCTCGAATCGCTGCTGGCCGCGGGCCATTGCTTCGTCGGTGATTGCGATCGGGTAGCTGGAAGCCGGGATCCACTCGAGCCGCCCCGCGTCGTCGCGTTTCGGCAAGCCGGCGTCGTTCTTGGCGAGTATGAGCCCTTCGAGATAGTGGCGGGCCGCGACGGTTTCCTCGGTGATCGGCAAGCCCTGCTCGTCGCGGAGGATTCCGCCCCCGCCCAGCGGCGCCGCATTGGGGTCGGGGGCGTAGCCGGCGAACATTTCGGTCGCTGCGTAACCGCCCTGGGACCGCTCCCGCGTGCGATAGACCACGCCCTCGGGCCGTGGCCGGCTGGTTTGCCCGTCGATAAAGTACGGGCTGTACGCCTGCGGCTCGTACTTCGGCTGGAAGTCCATATCCAGCACCCAGTGCACGTAGGGGTGCGCCTTGTTACGGAACTGCATCTTGGCGGTCAAGAGCGGCGGAACCAGCGCGAGTAGCGCCACGATGACGCCACCCCAAACGAGTGTGGAGGGAATCGCCGGTGGGGGCGGCGGACGGAAATAGACGTCCACCGTCGCGGCGCCGCTTTCGAGCAGCGTTTGCCGCGCCTGATCCACCTGGAAGCCGCCGTTGTCGGCGTCCACCGTCAGGAAGAACCCGTCGGTGGTCGAACGGCCGAAATCCACCTTCTTCGCGCTCCAGAACTGGCAAAAGAAGCGCGGCAAATCGTTCAGCGCCAGGGCGCCCAAAAACGCCGTAAACGCGGCGAAAAGCACGATCAATTCGAACGCCACCGGAATGTTCGCCGGCACGCTGAAAAACGGCTTGCCGCTGACGATGAGCGGGTACGCGAACGCGTTGGCGTACCATTGCAAGGCCATGGCGACGACGCAGCCGACAAAGCCGGCCCCCAGCACCAGCCACGGCAGGATCGTCGGACGCACGCCCATCGCCGGGTCGATGCCGTGGATGGGGTAGGGGCTGAAGCAGTCGAAGGTGCGGTAGCCCGCCTCCTTGACCGACCGCGCGGCCGCGACGAGGGCAACGTCGGAGTCGAACTCCGCAATCACCCCGCCCACGACGGACGGCGTTGGGGCGTCGCTTGCTTTGTCAGATGGGTTCGGCTTGCCGTACATGGGGTTGGTCGATGGTTGGATTCGGCCGGCCGTCGGCGGCGCCGGCGTCGGTATCATGCGTTCCATGCGCGGCCTGATGCGCCGCCACCGCCTTCACTTCCGCCATCGCGATGATCGGCAGCAGCCGCACGAACAACAAGAACAGCGTGAAGAACAGTCCAAAACTGCCCGCGAGCATCAGGTAGTCGATAACGGTGGGGTAGAAATTCTGCCAACTCGACGGCAGAAAATCGCGGGTCACCGACGTCACGATGATGACGAACCGCTCGAACCACATGCCGATGTTCACGCACACCGCCACGATCAGCATGAACCACGGCGTGGTGCGGGCCCAGCGGAACCACATCGTCTGCGGAATAATGACGTTGCACGTGACCATCAGCCACGTCGCCCACCAGTAATTGCCGAAGTAACGGTTGATAAACGCGGCCTGCTCGTAGGGCGCCGCGCTGTACCACGAGATGAAGACCTCGGTCACGTATGCGAATCCCACCATCAAGCTCGTCGCCAGCAGGATCTTGTTCATATTGTCCAGGTGGCGGATGGTGACGAGGTTTTCGAGCTTGAAGATCGCCCGCGCGGGTACCAGCAGCGTCAGCACCATCGCAAAGCCGCTGAAGATGGCGCCGGCCACGAAGTACGGCGGAAAGACCGTCGTGTGCCAGCCGGGAAGCTGTGAGACGGCGAAGTCGAAACTCACGACCGAGTGCACGGAAAGGACCAGCGGCGTGGCCAACGCGGCCAGCAGCAGGTAAGCCCGCTCGTACCGATGCCACTCGCGGGCGGAGCCGGTCCAGCCGAGGGCCGCGCCGCCGTACACGATCTTTCGCAGCGGGCTCTTCGCCCGGTCACGCAGGGTCGCCAGGTCCGGCACCATCCCCAGATACCAGAACAATAAGGAAACGCTCGCATACGTGCTGATGGCGAAGACGTCCCACAACAACGGGCTGCGGAAGTTCGGCCACATCGCCAGGTAATTGGGGACGGGCGCCAGCCAGTACACCACCCACACGCGCCCGATGTGGATGCCGGGAAACAAGCCGGCGCACACCACGGCGAAGATCGTCATCGCCTCCGCGAAGCGGTTGATGCTCGTCCGCCATTGCTGCCGCAGCAGAAAAAGAATGGCGGAAATCAGCGTGCCGGCGTGGCCGATCCCGACCCAAAACACGAAGTTGACGATGGGCCATCCCCAGTACACTGGATGATTGTTGCCCCACACGCCCACGCCGGTGACGAACAGGTACAAAATGCACGCGCCCAAGATGCCCGTGAAGGTGGAGGCGACGCCGAAGCCGATGTACCAGCCCAGCGGCGTGTGCGGCGTCTCCGCGATCGAGCACACCTTGTCGGTGATCGAGCGCAGCGTCTGACCACCCAGCACCAGCGGCGGCCGGCGGGTCACGTCGTCATACGCGGGATCGTCAGGACAGATGGCTACGCTCGCCATGATCGCTCTTGCGGGCCAACGTGGGGTTGGGGTTGCGAACTTGCCTTAGGTACCGGTTGCGGGCCTCGACGTACAATCCTTCCAGCAGTTCATACGCCCGCGGGTTTTCGTGGGCGGCCCGCACGTTCGTCAGGTCGCCGACCACGCTTTGCTTTTCTTCGGGTCCAAGATCGCCGAACGTGATGGCCTGCGCGGGACACGCCTGCTGGCACGCGGTGGCAATCTCGCCGTCCCGGACTTGCCGTTGCTCGTTCTTGGCGGCGATGCGGGCCTTGGCGATACGTTGCACGCAGAAGGTGCACTTCTCCATCACGCCGCGGGTACGGACGGTCACCTCCGGGTTGAACATCATCTTCTTGACCTCGCCGCCCGGTTCGTCCAGGTCGCCGTGATACCAGAAGTAATTGAACCGCCGCACCTTGTACGGGCAGTTGGCGCCGCAGTACCGCGTGCCGATGCAGCGGTTGTAGACCATGTCGTTCAGCCCCTCGTGGCTGTGCACGGTGGCGTTGACCGGGCACACCTGCTCGCAAGGCGCCATCTCGCATTGCTGGCAGGTAACGGGCATCATCGAGACGCCGTCCACCTCCTGCGGCCTATTCGGGTCGGGGCTCTCGTAGTAGCGATCGACGCGAATCCAGTGCATGTCGCGTCCGTGGATCACCTGCTCTTTGCCGACGATGGGCACGTTGTTCTCCGCCTGGCAGGCGACCATGCAGGCGTTGCAGCCGATGCACCTGGCCAGGTCGATCGCCATGCCCCAGCGATAGCCCTCGTACTCGTGCTCGGGCCAGAGCTTGGCCTCGGGATGGTCGCCGTGGCCGGGTTCGTGGCCGGGTTCGTGGCCGGGTTCGTGGCCGGGTTCGTGGCCGGGTTCCGGTCCGGCGTCTTCCTTCGGCTTGGGCGTCTGTTGGTACTCGCGGGTCTGGAACGCGGCCGCCACCTGGCTAAGCGACATCGTCTGAACGAGCTTGTCGATCCGGCCGGCCCGCAGCTTCATGCCGACGGGATCGATCGCGTGGTGGTCTTGGGTGACGGCGAGAGGATGACGGCCGGCGATCTTCTTCACCTTCGCCCCTTCCGCATAATACATCGCGCCGGAGACGCGGAGCGGATAGACGTTCACGCCGACCGGATCGATACCCGCCGCCTCGTCGCCGCCCACCGAACCCGCGGCGGTGCGGCCATAGCCGAGCGGCAATACAACGGTCCCTTCCGCCTGCAAAGGGACGACGGAAACGGGCATCTCGACCGAGGCTTCGCCCAGCGTGATGGAAACACGGTCCTCCGTCTTCACGCCCAGGGCCTGCGCCGTCTTCGGGCCGATCAGCGCGGCGTTGTCCCAGGTGAGCTTGGTGATGGGGTCCGGCGTTTCTTGTAGCCAGCCGTTGTTGGCGAATCGGCCGTCATAAACGGATGGGTCGGCCTGGAAGACCGCCTCCAACGTGTCGAACCCGGCCGGACGCCGGACCTTCGCGTCCGCTTCCGGCGGCGGTTGCGGGGAGGGAGGTTCGATCCGCCGGTCGCTTAAGGCCAATCCCTCGTGCAGCAGTGAGCGCCACGCCTTGTTGTATTCCAACGACGCGTAGGTCTTCTGGATTTCCTCGATGGGCGAGAGGTTCTTCACACCCAGGCAGGCCGCCAAAAAATCGAGGGGCGACCACCCGCCGCGCAGCGGCTTGTCGATCGTGGGCTGCTGAACGGAGTAGGCGCCATCGCAAGAAACGCAGTCGCCCCAGACCTCGAGGAACGTCGCCTGCGGCGCGTGCCAAAGGCAGCGACGCGTCGTCTCGTTGCGGTAACCGCTAAGGTGAAACGTGTGTTCCGCCTTGTCCAGCGCGGCGGCGAAGTCGAGATCGGCCGGAGCGTCGTACACGGGATTTCCGCCCAAGATGAACACGCCCTTGATCTCGCCCTGTCGCAACTGTCGGGAAAGCTCCGACAATTGTTCGGCGAACGGCTGCGGCGCCGCGGCTTCCCCGAGCATTTCGGTTCGCGGCGGAAGATACTCGACGACGTCCCCTTCGTTTGACGTTCCGGAAGAGAGCGCGTGGTTGATCGCATGGGCCACCGCGTGCGTTTCCGGCGGCTGCCCGGCCCCGACGCAGACCAGCGCCCGGCCCCGGTTATTCCACAGGTCCTCGGCGAGGGCCCGCACAAACGTATCGATTTCTTGATCCCCGATCGCATCCTGATCGAAATGGGGATTGCCCGCCGCGGCCTGCTCGATGCGTTTCCGAATCCACGCCGCCACGCTGCCGATTTGCGAGGGGGGCAGCGCGAGCCGATGGTCGGCCGCCGCCCCCGTCACCGACAGCGCGGCCTCCACGCAGTACAGCCGATTCATCTGCGGTTTCGCCTGGTCCAAACGGCCGGCCCGGCTCTCGGCAAACCACCGGGCATACTGCACGCCAGCCTCCGGCGCCGCCAACAAATCGCAATCCAGGGCGCCAACGACATCCGCGCGGTCGATCCGGTAATGGGGGCGGACCGGCTTGCCGAACGCCATCTCGCCCCCCTTCAGGACGTTGCTTTCGTCGAGCGGCTCATACTCGAACCATTGCAGTTCCGGGTTGTTCGCCAGCAGCTCGCGTCTGAGACGGGCGACGGTCGGCGACGCGATGGCTTGTGAAAGGACCGCCCAACCGGCGCCTTTGTCGTCTCGCATTTTGGCAAGCACCGAGCCGAACTGCTCCCGAAAATTCTCCGCGGCGAGATTCGAGAAGTTCGCGCCGGTCCGCCTCGCAAAATCGCTGCTGCGGTCGGGGTCGTACATCTGAAGAATCGCCGCCTGCTGCCAGACGTTGGTCGCCCCGAGGCTCTGGGGGTGCTCGGGGTTGCCCTCCAGCTTGGTCGGCCGGCCGTCGTTGAGCCGCGCGACCAGTCCCACGCCGTATCCGTTCAGCGTCATTGCCGTGGCGGCGAATTCCGGTTCCCCGGGGAGCCGCCCCACGGGCCGGTTGGCGAACGGCAGGATTTTCTTCCGCTCGCTCCGGCAACCCGCCGCGCCGGCCAGCGCGATCGAGGCCCCCATGATCTGCAACCACCGCCGCCGGCTGATCCCGCCGGGGTCCATCGCCTCCGGGAATTCCGCCTGAAGAAACGCGCGGAACTCCGGCGCGTTGTCGAGTTCCGCCTGGCTCCGCCAATGCAGCGGACCGGCCGGGGCGCCTGCGGATTCGGGGCTTACCGGTGGCATGTCGAGCAACTGGTGGAAGGGTTGATGTTGTATTCCTTTTGGATCCGCCGGCCGATTTCCTCGGGCGACTCGTCCGTGGACACCCAATCGAGATCGTACACGTGCTCCGGCGGACGCAGCCGCGGCGCGGGATTGCGATGGCATTCCAGGCACCACGACATGCTCAGCGGCGTTTGCTGCCCGACGACCTCCATCTGGTCGATGCGGCCGTGGCATTCCACGCAGCTTACCCCCCGCCGCACGTGGGCCGAATGGTTGAAGTACACGTAGTCCGGCACGTTGTGGACCCGAATCCACCCCATGGGCAGATCTTCCCGGTGGCGACGAAAGAGCGTCGCCAGTTGCGGGCTGTCCTTGCGAATGAGCGTGTGGCAGTTCATGCAGGTGTCGGACGGCGGAACCGCCGCGTACGCCGCCTGGTCCACCGTGTTGTGGCAGTAGCGGCAATCCAGCCCGAGTTCTCCGGCGTGCAGCCGGTGGCTGAACGCGACCGGCTGCTCGGGCTGGTAGCCGACCCGCGTCACGGAAGGAGCGCCGTAATAGTACAGCAAGAACAGGAAATAAACCGGCGCGCCCGCCAGGGCCACCGCAATGACGGGCCGAAGGCGGTCGAGTAGCAACAGATACGAAAGGTTTCCCATGCCGCGTTGAGATTCCGTGCGGGGTCCAGTCGACCAGGCCTGGCCAGGGCAAAGGGGGAAAGCGGTGAAGTATAGCCAGAAAACGCGCGGCGAGATACCCCCTCCATTGCCACGGATGAACGGCCTCATGCGATACGCGTAAATGACGACTCGGATTGTCCGGAGCGTCCCACACCGATCACCAACGCCCTTGCGATCGCGGCGGGCGATCCGTCACTGACGACCCCCCCGAAAACTCAGCGGCCGATCGTTCTGCGGATCATGCGCTGCGAGCCTTTGATCAACCCCTTCAGCCGGCTTTCACGGGCCCATACCCGGCCGGAGTGCCAGGCCCGATTCAACCAGCGCCTTAGCGGTCGCAGTTCGACGAAGCCCTCGGCCAGCGTTTCACTGCCAGTCATAAAGCTCGACTTGTAGCGCTCCCGGCCTTTCCCGAGGTCAATGCGTTCGATGCCAAGGTCCGCAGCCGCGCGAAACGCCTCCGTCAGCAGGATCAACCCCGGCGAGTACTTTTCGGCGGTGATGTCATAACCGGGAAACCACCAGTGCAAAGTTCCGTGGGACCGGACACCGAAGTGCGCGGCGACCAGCCGCTGTCCCGCGAACAAGGCGGAAACAAGCCCGCGGAAGCCCGGCTCCTCCGTCTGAAGCATTCGCCGAAACGCGTGGGTAATCCAGGGAAGCCGCAATACGTCGAAGGTTCCCGTGCGCTCACGCTGCTGGGACTTCCAGACCTTCACCTGCTCAAGCACGGCAGGATCCTGGCAATCGAAGACGAATCGCATCTTCCCCAGCTCGCGGCTGAGCTTTCGAGTCTTCCGTGGGATCTGCGAGACCCAGTTGGCGCCGGCTTCGCGGCGGTCGGCAAGATAGGCGTCATAGCCTTGCGACAAGTCCACCAGCAGCGATTCTTCGCAGTGGCGGTGGAAGGGCGCAAGGCACTGCTGGTTCGCCACGAGATGGTCGAAACGCCATCCCGCAAGCCCGCTCTCTCGCAGCACAGCCGTGAAGTCGAGCTCGAGCCCGGGCGGGGCGATCAGCCCCTGGAAGTCGTTCAGCCGCAGCCCCACCGGCCGGGCGACGCCTCCGTTGCCCCGCTGGAACGGAAAGAACCCGACGACGTCATCCCCCTCGCGGAGGACGGCGACCTCGACCTCGGGCAGAACCTCGCCGAGAATTTGGTGGTACTCGGGGGCGAAGAACGGCCGCTGCAACTCGGGAAACGTCGCCTGCAGCCGGCGCCACGTTTCCAATTCCTCCACGGTAACCTCATCCGGACGGACCGGCCGCGCCGTGATGGCGGCGCTCGGTCGCTCCAACGCTGCTGCGGTCGCCATACGCGTTACCAACTCGCTTTCGTGGATGAGGGATTGCGTTTAACCCCGAGCCGCTGGCGATGGGACGCCAAGGCAACGCAACTCGCGGCGCCTCCGGCTTGCGGTTAAACGCGAGCCTCCGGGATGTGGATTCTTCCCTCCATGATCCGCCGCGCCGTCCGCCACACCGAAGCATGCAGCACGCGCAGAGTCTCTTCCGCGCGAGTATATGCAACCGTGCATTCCAGCACTCCCGACGGATGGCCGATTCGCAGCCGCCGCTCCGTTTCCGATTTCGCCTCGCCGACCAACGCGTGGACAACCGAGCCTCGCACGAGGGACGCCGATACGGTCGCGATAGCGCCCGTTACGGCGTACCCCTGGTGCAGGCATTGACTGGAGACGATCCGACCCACCAGGTCGACGTCCGCCGCGGCGACCGGCGACCCGCTTTCCTCACGGTTATGGGCGACGCCGGGCCCCATCAGCGCGAGCTTGGGAACCGCCGGGGTTCTTGCCAATGCTTCGACGGGACTTGCGGCCAGGCCCGCCAACACGGCCGCCTGACCCCGCAGGTTTTCGAGCATGTTCATCCGTTCCGCGTCACTCGCCCAACGCGCGCCGCTCGCCGCAATGTCGATGCCCAAGTCGGCAGCCAGCAAAAAAACGTATTGGGCCCCCGCATCGACAATGCTTGCCGACACGCGCCTGCCGTCGGGCAGGCAAAGATCCTCTCGGAGCCGCCCTGTTGGCAATAGGGCGCCACCGGCGGTTCCCGCGGGGCGAAGGAGCGTGAGTTCGACCCGCTTTCCCGTCGGCGGCATCCCTTGGCGCCTCGCCTCGAGGCAGTCGAACGAGCCCCCGACGCGAGCCTCCATCATCGTTCCAGAATCGGTATTGTACACGCGCACGACTTTTCGGGATGGGTCGACCAGACCTTCGTCCTGGGCGAAACAGGCCACCGCGGAGGCGAGATTGCCGCAGTTCGCTCCGTACTTGATGACGCCGCTGCCGGGGGTGACGCTCCCGAAGCGGCACTCCACGTCCACGTCCGTCTGGTCGGAAGGCCACACCAGGGCGACCTTGCTCAAGAGCAGGTCGGCGCCGCCGATGCCATCCACCTGCCGGGGATCGGGCCCTCCCACGGCGGCCATCAGCGCTCGATCGCGCTCCACCGGGTCGGAAGGAAGGTCGCCCGGGTGGAAGAACAGGCCCCGCGTGGCGCCGCCCCGCATCACCACGCAGCGAACTTCCAAACCGCGAGAGGATCGGACGCTCATACCGTGGCCTCCGGATGTACCGGGACCGGTTGCGTCTGCCGCCGGAACCGTTTGGGCGCCAACCTTGGAATTCTGCGGGTCAGCGGTAACAGGAGATCTTCAACGCTCGGCCGCAGATCGTCCCATGCCCACACCGCCATCACCGTCTTCCCGCGAAAGATCCGCAGCCAGTCCAGCGGCCGCAGTTCGCGCTTGCGCATCAGCGCGACGGCGGCGCGTACTTCGCTCCGCAGATGAATCCAGCGGAAGGGAACGGCATAGTCGAACGTGGGCCTGACCGGCTCCGCGGACGTCAAATCCCGGTATGCGATCCACGGAAGGTCCACGCCCGCGCCCACCGCCGCGCCCGTGGTGCGAACCGCCCGGGCGTTGATTTCAATCAGTTTGGGGCGGCCGTCCCGGGCGTCGCGCATGAATTCGACACCGCCGATGCCGCGGAACCCGAGCCCTTCGAGCAGTCGCACCGAAAGGTCCATGATTTCGGGGTCTCGCACCGTTTCGGTCAGGCAACAGTAGCCGAACCCCGGTGGAAATTGGCGCAGCTTCCGGCGGACGCAGCCGGCCAGTGTCTTGCCGCCGCGGCCGACATACCCCAAGAACGTCAGCAACCGCTCCGTCTCGCCGGGAACGATCTCCTGGACCATCAGGTCCGATGTTAGAGGAGCCACCTTGCCGTAGACTTCGGCAAGCTCTTTCGGAGACGTGACGACCACCGCCTTCACCGATCCGATCGCCGCGACGACTTCGGCCCGCTTCCACTCGTGCGACATCAACGGTTTGATAATGACGGGGTAGGGCAGGTCGGCCGCGAACGTGTCGAGTTCGGCGGCGCTCTTGGGAAAGTGGGTGACGGGAATGGGCACGCCCGCATCGCAAGCCCGCGTGAGCAACCGCTGCTTGTCCTGGATTTCGGCGATGGACGACCATGTGGGACACGCCAGCTCGCAGGAAGACTTCAACGTCTCTTCGTTCTGCGCGAGGAATCGCGCGGCCCCGTCGGACGCCGGAAAGACCACCGGCCTTTCTCCCCGCTTCTCTGCGAAGTCGACCAGGGAAGCGGCCAGCCCCGCGGCGTCGCCGTACAGGTTCGGACAGGCCACGTGGGCGCAGTAGCGCGAATTCAGATCGACCAGGCTCCGGTCGGGATGAAAGCGGAAGACCCGCACACCCTGCCGGCCCAGGCTGCGCGTAAGCGTCAAGGCGACCTCATTGATCGACCGGGAAGGAGGCCCCAGGTTCCCCGAGAGCACCACCGCGGGCGCCCGTTGAGCCGATGGTTTCATCAGTAAGGATCTCTTCACGAGGAGGGGAACGATAATTCGGTTGACCGGGGCTGCGCCATCAGGCTCCGGGCCAGCGCGAGCGTACATTGGCGGATGTCGAATTCGCGAAGCGTCTTCTCTACCGAGGCTTCGCCCAATTGCCGGCGAAGGATGGAATCGTTGGCCAATCGCGTAAGCGCGGCGGTGATGGCGGCGGCGTCGCCGGGAGGGGTGAGGATACCGGTCACCTCGTCGTCCACCAGTTCCGGGATGCCGGAAAGCCGACTCGCCACGCAAGGAACGCCGCAGGCCATTGCTTCCATCAGCACGACGGGAATGCCTTCGCGGCGTCCGTCGCGACTGGGCACGCTGGGCGCCACCAGGACGTCGGCAAGCCGCAACTGCTCACGCACCTGATCGCTGGTGCAGCTCCCGTGAAAGGTAATTTGGGACGTGAGCCCCGCCTGGTCGGCTTGCCGCCGCAACGTCGGTTCGTCGTCGCCCGCCCCGATGAAATGGCACTGGATGTCGACCCCCGCGCGCGCGAGCAGGCGGCATGACTCGATCAGGTGGGTTTGCCCCTTGACCTCGTGCAGCGTGCCGATACACACGATGCGCAGCGGCCCCTCGCCACGGTCGTAGGCCGTGGGCGTTGTACGCGGGGTGAACTCCGCGGGATCGATCCCGCAATGAATCACCTGTGTCTTTTCGCCGTAGCGACCGTTGCAGACATCCAGGATCATCCGCCGATTGAACTGCGAGATCGCGACGACGAAGGCGGCTTCCCGCGTCTTCTCCAAGAGCATGTGCTGGTCGCGATGCAGGTCGGAACCGTGCGCGACAAAGCTGTACGGGATGCCGGAGAGCCGCCCGATGACGAACGCCATCGCCGCCGGATGGCTCGCAAAGTGGGCATGCACGTGGGTAACCCCCAACTCCTTCATTCGCCGCGAAAAATAGACGGCCTTCGGGAAAAACGCGATGGCGCCCGCAAGGTAGCGCCGGCTGCCAAAATTGGCGCCGATAAGCGTGGCCAGCGTCGCCAGATACCGCATCGGACGCCGCGCAAACGTCGCGAGGTTGGCGCCTACCATCGGCACGGAGAGGACCGGGAGGAAATGGGCCCTCGCAACATAGGGCCGGGCGTCCGGCTGGATGAGCCGCGTTTTCTCGCGGCGCAGTGGAAAAACCTCGATGTCGAATCCCTGCCGCTCCAGTTCGATCATCTCCCGCAGGATGAACGTCTCGGTGATCTTCGGAAATCGGGACATCACATAGGCGACGCGGGCGCGGCGCGTGGCCGGGCCGGGCGTCGCCGCCGACGCCGGCGCGTCGCACTTCACGGTATCCGTGGCGCAGGTTTCGGTCATCGCGGGCCTCCTTCCGCAGGAGTCGCCAGCTTCCAGCGACGCAAAAGCGGCAACCGGAAAAGCTCCGGAAACGTGCCAATCAAATCGAGCTGGCGGCCGAACAGAACCAGCACCGCCACGATGGTCAGCCCCGTCGCAATGCACGAAAAGAGCCAGCCCGCGCCGAAGATTTCCCGCGCATAGTCACCCGCCACGCACAGCCCGACGCCAGCGACAAACGGGCCGAGGCACCGCCACGTGAAGGGGTTCACGTGCGTGTGGGTCGCGACCAGGAACTGGTACAGGATCGCTTGCGCGAAATAGGCGCCGCAGACGGCCCACGCCCCCCCCAAGGCGCCGAAACGCGGAATGAGCGCAAAGAGCAGCCCGATCGTCACACCCATCAGCAGCAAATCCGCCACCAGCAGCGTGCGAAGATTCCCGGCCGCCCGCAACAGACGCAGATGCGTTCCGAAACAGGCGTTGGCATAGTACCCCAAAGCCAGCAAGGCAAGGATGCTCCCGGAGGACTGGTACTCCTGGCCGAACAACAGGATCGGCAGGACGTCGGACGCGACAAACGAGATCGCGAAGAGCGGAAACGACAGCAACGCGACCCATAGCGCGGTCGCTTCGAAGAACGACTGCAATTCGGCGTCGCGCTTGGCGGCCGCCAGCCTTGCCGCGTTCGGCAAGAACAGCACCGAGAACATCAGGAGCACAAACTGGTTGAGCCGCGCAATGGGCACGACCGCCTGGAACGTGGCGACCTCCCGGCCCGCGAACATAAGCCCCAATACCAGCGGTGGCATCGCAAAGCGGAGCAGGTACGCAAGGTCGCCGCTGAGCAAGGTTCCGCTGTAGCGGAAAAGCTGCCCAACCGGGTAGATAAACCGGTCAGACATCGCGCTGCGAAGTTCCGGATTTCGGGCCAGGATGGCAACCAGCAGCTTGGCACAAATTGCCACACCCAGCAGCCCGGCGATAAGCTGGCCCACGGCAAAAGCGAGGACGTCGCCCCCGACCATGATGACGGCCACCGCCGCCGCCAGCCGCAGTAGCGGCCCCAACACGTGACGACGGACGAAGACGGCCGCTGGGCTGGCCAGCACCGCGAACAGCGCAACCAGCAGCGCGTCGAGGGCGTTGCACATGGCCAGTCCGGCAAGAACCGCCAGTACGATCTGGGTGTTGACATTGCTTGACAGCAGCGGCACGCCCAGCGCCGCCGTCGCCGAGAAAAGGGCGACCGCGACACCGCCCAAGCCCATTACCGTCACGAACATCAGAACCAGCATTCCCCAAAAGCGGCGGTAGTCGCGGTCCTGCAGATACACCGCCAGATAGCGGGAAACCGCCTTGTCCATGCCAAACGCGCTGAGCACGGAAAGGATATTCGCCACCGACAGGGCAAAGGCGAAGACCCCGTAATCGTCCTTCGTCAGGTAACGGACGGTCAGCACCTGCACGACAAAGTTGATTAAAATCGCCAACACGCGGCCGACCACGAGCAACACCGAACCCCGCAGGTGGGTGGTGGTCGCGCTGTCGTTGCTCGTCGGTGGGTTATCGGCCATGTCGATGTAACCGTCTGTTCACAGGACCTCGCCAGGTCCCATCTTCCTCAAATCGCGCGTCATTCAGCCTGCGTTCACCAATGCGTTGCCGCGCTGCATGCGGACAAACAACTGGGTTGGCGTGTACCAGTTCGACGTGTAAGACTCGACTTGCTCGACGTTGAAATTGCCGTCGATGGAATCCATCAGCGAACTCTGCGAAAACTCCCGCATGTGCTTGGGGGCGGCGCCGCGTTGGCGGCGCGTCTTCACGTCATCCATCACGTCCTTCACGGCATGAACGGCGTGCCTCACAAGCCCCCCGACGCCCCCGCTGCCATGCACAACCTGCTCCAGGTAAATCCGGCCGCCGTCGGCAAGAACGCGGGCCGCCTCCTCGAAGAAGGCGTGCAGATCGCAGAAATGATCGAGCGCCGACCGCACGACCATGCTCGAAAACGTCCCGCTGCGAAATGGCAACGCCTCGGCGATTCCGCACACAAAGGGGAACTCGCTGACCTCGTCAACAGGAATCGGGTCGATCCCGAAGTATTGCACGCGCTGCGGGTCGAGCAGCCGGCGCAGGTTGCCCGGACCGCATCCCACGTCCAGCATATTGCCCGCGGGGGCGTCGACGAACTGGGCGAACGCCTTCATCTTGTTGGACCACCTGGCGGCGCGTTGCCCGCTGGGCGACGACTCCCGCAGCTCGCGCCGCGCTTCAAACCCCTCGAGGTGCTGCCGCCAGGTCTTCCAGACCTCGTTCTGCGGATCCGCCGCCGGTTTGAGGTGCGGGATGCCAAAACGGACTTCATATTCCGCGTCGCAGCGCTCGCAGCGCAACAGCCCCTCCAAAAGGCGATCTCCTGCTTGTCGGCAGTCGGCGGTGAGCCCACCTTGCTTGCAGGTCGGACACCAGAGCACGGCCACGATTTCTTCGTTTAGCATTGCATCTCCCCGGTTCGGTATTGCGAGTTCCGACGGGCGCCGTCAGTGCGCCCGGTTCGGCTCACGCGTGGCGCCTGCTGTTTGCGTGACGGACGTAGCGGTCCTTCGTAGAAGCGGTCTATTCCAATGCCGCGAAACCGCGGTCATTTGAAGTCGAATCAGCGCATCGGGCGTGCGGCGGCCGATGTTGGTGCGGCGGAGCATCACGGGGTCGGCGTGGCGCAAATCGTTGACGCCCCGCACCGTGGTAAACGCCACTTCGAAGCCCTCCTCACGAACCAGTTGCGCCACTCGCTCATCCAGGTGTCCCGACGGATAGGCGAGGGCGGGCAAAATGCCGCCGATCCGTGCTTCCAGCACGCCGCGCGACCTTCGGATTTCCTCCCGCGCGGCGTCCTCCGGAATCCGGTCCAAAAAAGGATGGGTATGCGTGTGCGGCGCCAGCGTCACCCCCTCGTCGGCCAGGGTTTTCAATGCCTGCCAGCCCATCACCGCCGGCGCCGGGCGGTGAACCTGGCCCTGTTCGCAAATGTCGTCCACGGCCTGTCGCATTTCCGCGCCCGAGAGCGACTTCAGCCGCTGTTTGAGGGCGCGAAACGCCCGCTCGCGGGCCGTCGGATTTGGCAAACCGAGCGGCCCGAACGGCGTTTGAATCCGGTCCACGGTATCCGAGCGAACGACGGCGCCGTAAAGCCGATCCCACCAGAACGCGGCCTGTGGTTCGTCAGGAAAGCCGGTGGGAACGAACAGCGTCGCCGGCGCCGCGCGATCGCGAAGGATGGGCCAGGCATGACTTTGAAAATCGAGATACGCGTCGTCGAACGTCAAGAGAACGGCGCGGCGGGGCAGGGGGCGATCGCCGTGGACGGCCGCCAGTACGTCGCCCAGCGACACCAGATCGAAATCCCGCGACATCCACGCGAGCTGCGCCGCAAACTGCGCCGGCGTCGCGCTGATGAGGCTCGGGTCCAAGTCGTCGCGGGCCACGACCTCGTCGATTCGGTGGTACATCAGAACCCGCAGCAGGCCGGCCCGCGGGGCGGGCGCCCAGTCCGCCGCCCGCACGCCGAGTTCAAACAGCACGGAACGGCCGATCGAGCGAATGACGTGCTTTCGTGCCCGCGCTAACAACGTCGCTGCCCCTCATTCCGTGGTTTCTGGATTTTCTGGGCGCCACAGGTCATGACGCCGCCGCCGACAACGCCGGTTCTTGCGCCGCCGCCTCGTTCACTGCTTCGGGCTCGGCCTGCCACTCGAAGCTTTGCGCGTCCGCTTCGGCCCGTTCAATCAGCCCGGTCAATGTGCATTCCTCGTCGGGAAATTGCGCCAGCCCGACCCGAATGGTCAGCCCGAGTTTTTTGTGCAGTTCTTCGACGGCGCCTTGGAGCAAGGCCCGGGCCGATTCCACGGTCGCCTCGGGGAACATCAGCACAAATTCCCCGTCGTGGTAGACCAGCAGGTCGCCCGCCGAGGTCGATTCCGCCAGCCGTCGGGCGATCCGCGATTCGAGGAACTTGCGGGCGATTTCCCGATGGGCCTGGAACGAAAGCCGTTCGAGATCGTCCGTCTTGAGTTCTCCGGCGTACGTCACGGTGGCCAGCGCGAGATTCCGCTCGAAACGGCGAGCCCGTTGGACCTCGCTGTACATGAGCGATTCCCCTTCCTCGAGCGCGAGGGCTTCGGCGAAGGAACGCACCGCCGACATATCGGCCGCCGTCCGCATGAAGTGGTCGATCTGATGCGCCACCATCCACGCCAGGCCGTTGGTGACACTCAGCACGACGCATTCGGTCACGGTGATCGGCAGCGCCGGCCCCAAAAACGAATAGCCGAGACACCACTTGAGGGCGGCATACACGGGGATGGTCACCAGCGCGATCTCAAGAAGCGTCGCCCTGCGAAGTTTGGGCGTAAACACGATCGCGGCCGCCAACACCCCGGCGAGCACGTAAACGAAAGACGCGAGATTAATCGGCTCGTGCAATCGCTCGATATTGAACAGCACGGCCAGCCACAACAATAGAAACACAACCGTCGCGCGCAGTTTCAGCATTCCGTTTTTCATGGTTGGTCCCGGTGTGCGTCTTGATGGCTGTAGACATCTGCTCATTAGACTCCTGAATTCAATATGCCCCACGTCTGCCTACGACCGCAAACAAGGTCAGCACGATAACTTTGATATCCAGCCACAAGCTCCACCGGCGAATATATTCGCCGTCCATTTTGACGCGGTCATCGAACTCCACGTCGCTCCGTCCGCTGATCTGCCAAATGCCGGTAACCCCCGGCGGCATCTCCAATCGTTCCGTATGCCACAGCGTGTACCGGCTGACGTCGAAGGAGGTCGGCCGCGGGCCTACCAGGCTCATGTCCCCCTTAAGAACGTTGAAGATTTGCGGCAGTTCATCCAGGCTCGTCTTGCGCAAGAAACGCCCGACCCGCGTGACACGGGGATCGTCGGCCACTTTGAAATCGGGCCATCGCAACTGATTCAGATGGGCGAGTTCCTGCTTCAACGCTTCCGCGTTCTGAACCATGGTGCGGAATTTGAACATCTTGAACCGCCGCCCGCCGCGGCCCGTTCGGGACTGAAAAAAGAAGATCGGTCCCCGGCTTTCCAGCCGGATTGCGGCGGCGCACAAGAGCATCGCGGGAATCACCAGCGGCAACACGCACAGGCAAAACGCCAGATCGAAAATCCGCTTCAAGAGCAAAAGCCGCTTGCGAGTCAAAAGCCTTGCCGCGCGTGGGGGCGAGATCGCTTCACCAGTCGTGGACATCATGGCGTTCATCTCGGGCCGCTCGAAAAGGGGGATCTCCACTCACGCTACACAACACCGACTCAAACAAGCAAAGTTGCGGATCTGTGACAGTTGCGGATGTGTGATTGTAATGATCATGCCGCGAATGTAAAGTAGGCGTCTTAGTAAGTCGGTGCGGAATGCAATGAGGCTTTTGGGTAGGACAGTCCACAAACCAACGAGGTCAGAGCCACTATGACTACAAACTTCGCTATACTATGGAAACACAAGCTAACTCTCATAGTTTGGTCTGTGATAGGGTTGGCGGCGGGTATTGGTTATCTACAAATCGCGACTCCTACCTATCATGGCCAGGCCCGCGTTCTTATTGCGCCACAAGATGTTACGCCGGAACTAGGTAATGAGGGTCGTGTTGACCCGGAATTCCTTCCAACACAGGTCGAGACCATTCGCAGTCCTGTGACCATCCGCCGCGCGCTGAAGTCCGTCCCGGTTACACCCCCACCTGGATCCGCTTTAGAGGAATTCGATCCGGTCCGCCACGTGCTCGATTCGCTTACCGTTACGCCGGTGCTAAAGGCGAACGTGGTCACGATGACGTACCGCAGTGCGGATCCCGACGAGCTGCTCGGCTTGCTCTCGAGCATCATCGAGGCGTACCGCCACGATGTTTCGGACATGGATATGGGCAATACCGTGACGAATACCGAGATCATCGCCGCGCGTGAACGTAGCCTTCGCAAGGACCTGGAAACCGTGCAGCGAGAATACGATGAACTGCGGTGCGCCAGTCCCGTCCTCGGGCAGGGCCGGGAAGCCAATGAGCACGCGCTGGCCAAGTTGAACGAGATCACCAATCAACTCGCCGACGTCCAGCGCCAGCGGGCGGAACTTCAGACCCGGCTCGACATGATGACGCGCGGCGTGTCGTTGGTGTCTACGCAAAAGCTGCCCGAGCCCGCCGGAGCCATCGCCGCCAACCACACGCGGCCGGTGATCGCGTGGAAGCCGCAGGTATCCGAATCGGAACCATGCACGATCGAGGATGTCCTTCAATTCGCGGAACCGGGCGTCGCCTCGGCCCTGCAGGACCTGCAAAACCGCCATCGCTTCGCCCAACTCCGCGTGGCGCAGCTCGATGAGGCCTACGGTCCGAGGCATCCCGAGATGATCGACGCCCGAGCCGAAGTCGCGGAACTCGAAGCCCTGTTGCAGCAGCGTCTTGACGAAATCGGAACGGCGTGGCGGCATCAACTGAGCGTCGTTGAGGCCACGGAGCGAGAACTGGAAAAGAATTACCAGGCGGAACAGCGGGTGGCGAACGCGGCCGAGGCCTATCTGGTCAAGGAAGAATTCCTGCGCGGCAATATCGCCCGCATCGAGGACCTCCATTCGGCGACGGCGACGCAACTGATTACGATGCAATCGGCGGCCGAAGCGATCGCCGGGGGGCGGACGTCGATCGACGTCCGCGTGCTGGATGGTCCCGTGCTCTTGCCCGAAATGACGTGGCCGCAACCGAAGATGCTGCTGCCGGCCTTCACCTGTCTCGGTTTTGCGGCGGGCTTTTGCTTCGTGCTGCTGCGGGACTTCCAGAAGGGAGGCGGGAATTCGATCACCCTCGCTTCAACCCGTTCGGGCGTTCCCGTGGCGCTGCGGCATGAAAGCAACGGCGACGACCGGGCCGCGCCGGCGCCCGCCCATGCAGGAACGGGAGGCTCCGTATGATCGAGGCGTTGGCGATGGGGGCGCTCGCGATCGTACTCTACGTTTACGCGGTGTTTCCTCTTCTGGTGTTCGCCCGCGGTTGGCTGCTTCGCCGCCCGTGGATGCAGGAAGATCGCACGCCCCGCATCGACGTCGTTATCGTATGCCACAACGAGGCCGCCCATATCGCGGAGAAGCTGCGGAACGTCCTGGCGTCCGATTATCCCCTGAAGCGACTGCGGATCATCGTCGCGTCGGACGGTTCGGACGACGGCACGGACGAGATCGTGCGGCGGATGGATTGCGAGGCGATGACGCTGCTGTCCTTTCCCCGCCGCGGAAAAATTCCCGCGCTCAACGATGCGGTGGCCGTGGCCGCCGGTGAATTGCTCGTCTTCTCCGACGCCAACAGCCAGTTCGCGCCCGACGCCCTTCGCAATCTGGCGAGGCACTTCGCCGATTCCCGCGTGGGCTGCGTCGCCGGCAACCAGGTTTACACCAACAGCGCCAAGGCCGGGGCGGCCGCTTCCGGGGAGCGGTCCTACTGGAGTTTCGATCGCGCGCTGAAGGTGGCGGGGAGCCGGGCGGGCAACACCATCTCGGCGACCGGCGCCATCTACGCCATCCGCCGCGAGCTGTTTCAAGAGGTCCCCAGCGGCGTGACCGACGACTTCACCGTTTCCACGCGGGTCATCCTGCAAGGCTACCGCATGGTATTCGACCCCGCGGCCGTCGCTCGCGAGCCGGTGGCCGGCAAGCCGCGGGCGGAGTTCCGCCGCAAGGTGCGGGTGATGACGCGCGGCCTGCGGGCCGTGTGGATCGTGCGGCGGTTGCTCAACCCCTTCCACTTCGGGTTTTATTCGCTGCAATTGTTCTCGCACAAAGTGCTGCGGAGACTGGTGGTCTTTCCGTTGCTGCTGTTGCTGATATTGGTTCCCTGGATGTGGCTGGCGGGCGGCTGGTTGGCGGTGGTGGCCGCCCTTGAACTGGCGTTTTACGGATTGGCGGCGGCGGGTTACCTGCTGAGCGCCACGCGAATGGGTCGTTGGCCTCCGCTGGCCCTTCCACATTTCTTCTGTCTCGTCAACGTCGCGGCGATGGTGGCAACGATCAACGTGCTTTTGGGCCGCACGATAGAGCGATGGGAATCGCACCGGGCGGAACCGCCGCAAGAGGCGCCGCAGGCATCGATGGCAAGCACCCGATGAGTGACACGGCTGATACCGCCCGCCGAAACCGATCACCCGCGCGAGCGCTCCGCGCCGGGCTTCCGTTGGCCGGGGCGGTTGCGATCATGGCCGCCGGCTTTGTCTTGTTCGATCGCCTGCCTCTGCTCTTGCTGGCGGGCGCGGCGGCGGCGGGCGGATTCGCCATGCTTCGCTGGCCCGACGTGACGACGCTCGCGGCCATCGGCCTGGTTTACAGCAACCTGCCCGTGGTGGCGGTGCGGTTTCACGGCGCCCCGGCGTTGCTGCCGGCCGCGGCGCTGGCCATGTTCTTTTGGCCGCTGTTTTATCGGCTTTGTGTGCGGCGGGAAAAGCTGCTGTTGCTTCCGGCCAGTCCGTTTCTGTTGCTGTTTGCGATCGTGCAGCTTTTGGGGGCCTTGTTTTCCCGCGACCCGCAGTTTGCGTTTTTCAATTTCGTATGGTTCGTGCTCGAGGGCGCCGTCGTCTATCTGGTCATCACGAATCTGATCCGCACGCGGCGGATGGCGATCTCGACGTTTTGGGTGCTCTGCGGCTGCGCGATTCTGATGGGCGGCGCGCCGTTGGTTCAACAGTTGACGGGAAGCTGGGAAACCAACTTCGCAGGCCTGGCCCAATCCGACGCCGCATTCGAGGCCGCGGAGGACGCCGTCGCCGGCGAGGTGCAGCAGTCCCGCTCTTCTGGCACGATCGGCGAGACGAACCGCTATGCCCAGTGCATGATCGTGCTGGCCCCCATCGCGTTCTCCTTGATCTCCTTCGGGCGTTCGCGGGGTGAGCGGCTCTTCGGCGCCGCGGGCGGGCTGGCGGCGCTGGCAGGAGCGGCGCTGGCATTCTCCCGTGGAACCGCCGTGGGCATGGCGCTGGCCTTCTTGGCGGCGGTGGCCCTGAAGCTCGTCACCCGCACCCAGATCAAGCTGGCCCTGGCCGGCGTGGTGGTCGCGCTGCTGCTGGCGCCGCAATACCTGGTCCGCCTGTCGTCGCTGGCGAGCCTGGCGGGCGTGATCAGCCCGCGAGAATCCGGATTGAGCCAGGCGGACGGCGCGATTCGTGGCCGGGTGACCGAAATGGCCGCGGCCGCGCTCGCCTTCCGCGATCACCCGCTCATCGGCGTGGGCCCCGGCATGTTTCGTCGGCACTCACGGGAGTACGGACAGATGATCGGCCTGCGGTCGCTCGCCGAGGAACGGCAGGCGCATTCCCTGCCGTTGGATATTGCGGCCGAGCACGGCATCTGCGGGCTATTTGCGATGGGCGGCGTTCTCTTCGCCGTCATCCATACGCTCGTCCGTGGTCGCAACGCCGCCCTCGCCGCCGGCGACCGCGTCGGAGAGCAACTCGCCACGGGCATGTTGCTGGCGGTTCTCCTTTACCTGACGACCGGGCTGTTTTTGCACCTCTCCCACATCCGCTATTTCTGGCTGCTGATCGCCCTGGGGGATGCCGTCGGGCATACGGTGGCGGAGGAACACCCCGCCGCGGCGCCGTGCGAGCCGCGCGTGGAACTTGCCGCGACGTAGGCGCCCGCGACGGACGCCGGCCCCTTGCTCACGCGGCGGGTTTCGAGACTCCTGCTAGTTCAGTCGTCCCGGGTTGATCAGGCGCTCCATCGTTTCCGCATACGGAGCGGTGAGGAGTTCCGGCAGGATGCGGTCGAGCGTCCGGCGGAAGTACCAGGCCCCGTCCGGGTTGAGATAAATGATGTCGCGTGCCTGGACCAGGATGTTCTCCTTGCGATTGCCGCGGGCCGCGATCAAATCGACGTGGATCAACATCGGATTTCCGTCGGGCATCGTGCGGTGAACGGTCACCGTGGTCGGCGAATCAATGGGGTCGATGTAGCCGGCCATCGCCACGGCGGTCACCACGTCCACGTCGCGATCTTTGGGCAAAATGAAGCCGTTGCCCAGGTCGCGGTCGTCCCGGCCGAGGGTGAACCGTACGAAATTATTCGGGCTGAGTTTGCCTACGACGAAGAAAATCTCATCGGGCGCTTCGCGGACGACGACCACGTCGCCGTCGTTGAGCGTCGCTTGTTCCGGCGTGATCATCACCGGCGGAAAGGAGCGCAGCGGAATCCGCAAGACCGACACCGCCTCCGGAAAGCAATCCTGCTGGTCCGGCGCCGCGAGCGTCGGGAAACCCGACGGCGTCGGTCGGGCGCGATCGCGCCGATGCACCTGAATTTCGTCCGCCCGTTCCGGGAGGACCCCGCCGGCCAGGGTCAGGGCGTGGGCCACGTCGCTCTCAAACCTCGGCAACTCGTACACGTCGGGACGCAGGACGTTTCCCATGACCATCACCCGCGTGGTTCTGCTTTGAATGAGCGTAATGCTCACCCGCGGATCGTCGAGAATTCCCTCGGCGTAGGCCTCGGTCATTTTGGCCTGGGCTTTCGGGAGCGTCATATCCGCGATTCGGATGGCGCCGACCAGGGGCAGCAGGATCGTCCCCCGCTCATCGACATAGGTTTCGAAGACGCTCGAATACGGCCGCTCGGCGGGCGGCTCGGCGGCGCCATCGAGACGAGGCAGCCGCCGCACGCGAGGAGAAAGGTCGCCGATCTCCACCCGCACCAGGTCGTCGGGGCCCAAAATGTGCGCCGGCGCCACCGGGCGGGTCAGCATGGCGTAATTGACTTCCGCGCTGCACGCCTTCACCGGCACGCGAAAGCTGTCGGGCAGCGAACTGGCCGGAATCCCCGGAGAACACAAGGGCGCATAACACCCGGCCAAAAACAGCAGGGGAAGACCGGCCGCAAGTCGGACGACACTCGCCATGTGTAAATCCTGCGCGCAAGGGGACGGTTACACGGGATTCATCGGCGGGCGCCAGCGGTTTTTTGAGTCCAGCGGGCAAATCCGCTACATCCGGCACATTCGCCAAGCTCGCCAGGCGCGTCTCGCCTGGCGCTTCCGGGGGTGACTTGCCTCCCCACCGCCGGCGCCATATCGTTCCGGCATCGTGCTCCATCGACTTTCCATCAAGTACTCCGCCCCGCTGCTCTTTGGCGTACCCGTCTTGGCCCTGGGGTTGTGCCTGTCGGCCATGTGGAATCGCCAGGCACAACAGGCCGTGGTCGATCTGGCGGATCAGAGCATCGAGCAAATCCACAGCGCGACGGCCACCAAGGTGGCCGACGTGCTCTCCATGCCGGTGCGAGTCTGCCAGGTCAACGAAGATATGGTCCGCTCCGGCAAGCTCGACCCGTCCGACTTGGCCGCCTGGCGGCGAACGTTCGTCAAGCAATCGTCGGCCTTTGACATGCTCAGCGCGATTTCCTGGGGCGACGCGGAAGGCCGTAGCGCGTGGGTCAGCCGGTATGCTGACGGGGTGTACTACTGGGCCCTAAAAGACGACCCAACGCGGACGACGATGTACGAATGGCGGCTGGACGAAAATGGAGAGATCGGGATCGCGCCGACGAACGAATTCGACTTCCATCTGTTCAGCCGCCCCTGGTACACCACGCCCCGAGAAGCCCGTAGTCCCTGCTGGAGTGACCCGTTCGTGTGGGTGGGAGGCGGCGACAGCGACGCCAAGACGCTCGGCATTTCGTATGGCATCCCGATCTTCGCTGAGGACGGCGAGTTTCTCGGCGTTATCGACGCGGACTATTCGCTCAACGATCTTTCGAGCTATCTGGCCACGCTCAAGATCGGCAGGTCGGGCATGGCGGTGTTGGCCACTCGTGACGGCCACTTGCTGGCCGCTTCCAATGACACGCCGATCATCGGCGACACCGGCGAGCGGGTCAATGCGTACCATTCACCGGACCGGCTGATCGCGGCCGCGGCGAAATTCATCGGCGAGGCGGAGTCGGTCAAAGGAGCCCACGCTGAAATCGACGTCCGTGGCGAGGTCCACTACCTCCGCGCATCGCCCGTCGGGAAGGAGGTCGGCCTCGATTGGACGCTGGTGACCGTCGTACCCGAGCGGGATTTTACGGAGCAGATCGAAACCGGATTCAAGCGGAGTTGGCTGACAAGCCTGATTGCAGTGCTGCTGGCCGTGGGCGTCGGTTTCGGGGCCGCCCGTTGGCTTGTTGCGCCACTGCTCAAGCTTGTGACCGCCGTGCGGCGCATTGGACAGGGCGATCTCGACACCCGCGTTCGACTGCGGCACGCGCCGGAATACGCCAACCTCGCGGACGAAATCAACAAGATGACCGCAGGTCTGAAAGACCGCATGCGAATGCAGAAGTCGCTCTCATTGGCGATGGAAGTGCAGCGAAACCTTCTGCCCTCCGAGGCCCCCGCGATCGCCGGCCTCGATGTCGCCGGTCACAGCACGTACTGCGACGAAACCGGCGGCGATTACTTCGACTTCCTCGACGTCTCCCCGGCCCAGGAAGACACCGCCGTGATCGTCATCGGCGATGTGATGGGGCACGGCGTAGCGGCGGCATTGTTGATGGCCACCGCTCGCGGCATCTTGCGGAGCCGCTCGGCGATCCCCGGGTCGCTAGGTGATTTCCTCGAACACCTCAACGACATGCTCGTCGTCGATACCAACGGCGAGCGCTTCATGACGATGCTGCTGGCGACTGTCTCCGCAGGGCGGGACGAGCTGCGGTGGGCATCCGCCGGCCACGGCCCGCCCCTGATTTACGACGCCGCCAACGACACGTTTCCCGAACTCACCGGCGGCGGCCTCCCCCTGGGGCTGGTCGCCGGAGAGACCTACGAGGAGCACGTGCAAGGCGGCATTCAACCGGGCACGATCGTATTGGCCTCCACCGACGGCCTCTCGGAAACGATGGATGTCCAGGGGAAACAATTCGGCTCGGAGCGCCTGCTGCAAATCCTCCGGGCGCACGCCAGGAAATCGGCGGCGGAAATAAGCGAAATCATCCGCAACGCCCTCGCCGAGCACCGCGGGGGTTTAGCGCAGGATGACGATTTGACGTTTGTCGTTGCGAAGGTGCTGTAAGCCTGGTTCTTTCTTGCCCGCCTCTGGGCGAATCAACCTTCCAGCCGCGCTTTTACCGCTTCCAACTTCTCCAGGGCGAAGTCGAGGTCCTCCCGCGTGTGCGCCGCCGAGACCTGTGTGCGGATGCGGGCCTTGCCCTGGGGAACGACCGGGTACGAAAACGCCACGACGTAGACGCCCTCGGCATACAGCATCTCGGCCATGCGGGTGGCCAGCGTGGCGTCGCCGAGCATGATCGGAACGATGGGGTGCTCGCCTTCCAGAATCGTCAGCCCGATTCGTGTGAGCCCCTCCCGGAAGCGCCTGGCGCCGTCTTGCAGCCGCGCGAGCAATTCGGGCGCCGATTCGAGGATTTCCAGCGCCGTAAGCGACGCCGCCACGATCGGCGGGGCGACCGAATTGGAGAAGAGATACGGCCGCGACCGCTGCCGCAGCAAGTCGACGATTTCCTGCCTCGCGGCCGTGTAGCCACCGCTGGCCCCGCCGAGGGCCTTGCCGAGCGTGCCCGTGATAATGTCGATCCGCCCCATCACGCCGTGATGCTCGGGCGTTCCGCGGCCCGTCTTCCCGATCACGCCGGTCGCGTGGCAATCGTCCACCATCACCAGGGCGTCGTGCTTGTCGGCCAGCTCGCAGATGGCCGGCAGATTGGCGAGATAGCCGTCCATCGAGAAAACCCCGTCGGTCGCAATGAGCCGACGCCGTGCGCCGCCGGCCGCCTTGAGCTTCTCCTCCAAATCGGCCATGTCGCCGTTGCGGTAGCGAAAACGCTTTGCTTTGCAGAGCCGAATGCCGTCGATGATGCTGGCGTGGTTCAGTTCGTCGGAAATGACGGCGTCCTCGGGCCCGAGCAGCGTCTCGAAGAGACCGCCGTTGGCGTCGAAGCACGAGGAGTACAGAATCGCGTCGTCGGTCTCCAGAAAATCGGCAATCCGCCGTTCCAGTTTCTTGTGAATATCCTGCGTGCCGCAGATAAAGCGTACCGACGCCATGCCGAACCCCCAGCGGTCCAGGGCCTGGTGCGCGGCGGCGATCACCTCGGGATGCTCCGCCAGGCCAAGGTAGTTGTTCGCGCACATATTCAGCGTCGAAGCGCCGTCGCCCACCTCGACATGGGCATCCTGCGGCGAATGCATCACGCGTTCGGACTTGAACAGGCCCTGGGCGCGGATTTCGTCAAGCTGCTGGGAAAGGGATTGCTGGATGGAAGCGTACATGGTCACGGGTTGGGCTGTAGGGTGTCAGATATTCGGCGTCCGTCAGCGGAAACTGCTGTTGCTGCGTTTCAACGATTGGTTCGTCTACTTTCCACGGCCAAATAGGTTGTGATTCGCCCGGTCAACGAGGCGGCGAACTGGCTAAACGAAAGATCGGCTTGCGGTTCCCCGTAACGTCCTTGAGGGCCGGATGCCTGCGATGAAAGCAAGAAACACGTTGAATCGTATAACCGCTCGCGGACAAGCTTGGCCAGAAGTAGTTGATACCGCTGGGAATACGAGGCGTCGACAAATTCTGGAAACACTGAGAAATGCGGCTGCCGAACGGAAACCGGCGCCGTCGAGCGTGGACATTCTTCCAGCATCATCACGTAGCCCAGCCACGGCCGTTGGGAAGCGCGGAACGCCCCCTCGCGGTAGGCGGTCCAAATGTCTTGAGCCGTGCCAATGGCTCCTTCTGACCGGTTGTTGAAGTTATTGCCGAACGAGGGTCCGATCTGCGATTTGAACTCGATTGCCCCGATCAAGACTTCGTCGGCGACCACCACCAGGTCCCATTTCTTCTCCGGACGGAAGAATCCAGGCAGTTCGAGAGACGTGTCGGTGTGAATACAACTGGCAGGCAATCCCCCGTCCGTGATCAGCTCCCGCACGAGAGCGACAAAACCGTCCATTTGCTTGCCGCCGGTTACGGCGCCGCGAGCCCCCTGATCTGAACGACCCGCATCCTGCTGTCGTCGCGCCTGGCCCAGTCGTGTCGACCAGAAGTGACGCACGGCCTTTGCGATTTTACGCTGAAGACGTTGTTCGCTCATCATAAATCGAACGTCTCCATTCGCGCGCGAGAAAGAAGCTGGCTAGTTTCTTTCCATATTCGACTACGAGCCAGGGAGACATAGTGCTCGTCGATTTCGTACCCGACGCTGTGTCGACCGCTATGAAGCGCGGCGATTGTCGTTGTACCGGTACCGGAAAACGGATCAAGCACCGTGTCGCCGACAAAACTGAACATGCGAATCAGACGCTGGGCAAGGGATTCCGGATACGGCGCGGGATGTTGCCGTGTGGACGCTCCCGTAAGCCCGGACCATATCTGGGTAAACCATGCTTTGTGGCTTTCGACTGGAATTACGCTCAGCAATCGAGCCGCATCGGTGGGACTGCGGTAGCCACCTGGCTTGCGCTGCATCAAGATGAACTCGATGTCGTTCTTGATTACGGCATTCGGCTCGTAGGGCTTGCCGAGAAATCCGCCGCCGCCATTGTCCACCTCATGCACGACGTTGGCAATCTTGTTCCAAATGATCGGCGCCAGATTGTCGAAGCCGATGGCTCGACAGTGTTCCTGGATCGAGGCATGCAAAGGAACCACGGTATGCCGTCCGTTGTTTTTTCGGCGGGACAGACAGACGTCGCCGACGACACAAATCAACCGGCCGCCGGGAACGAGTACGTCAAAGCATCGCCGCCATGTCCTGCCTCACCTGAAACTGGAATTTTCCGCTGGTTGGGTTAGTCTCACCTGACAGGAGGCCGCCGAGGGCCACCGGATCGAGCAGCTTGAGGCGAAGTTCGCCAACAAGAACGAGGTGA
>Ga0180437_10002394_pt1 | contig 30043 bp, 44 predicted proteins | sample SS_ome_4_FD_132410 | JGI IMG/M metagenome (GOLD analysis project Ga0180437, IMG submission 132410) | Hypersaline lake sediment archaeal communities from the Salton Sea, California, USA - SS_3_D_1 metaG | ecosystem: Environmental > Aquatic > Non-marine Saline and Alkaline > Hypersaline >...
AATTAATTTTCTTTCAGAATCTATTCTTTCAATGAGTTCTTTGCTTAAGCTTATTGAAACTGTTGTCTTTCTCATAATTAACAAAATTATTTGTTTTTAAAAAGCAAGACTCTTCAAAATTTACATACAGTATCCGAAAAATAGCATACACTTAAGAAAATATTTTATTCTTCTGCTCTACTTTTATCTTAATGATCTCTTGCTCTAATCTCTCTTTAACTTTCTTCTCTACAAATTCCCAAAAAGGTTTCGTCTCTATAGTTTCCATATCTTCAATTAAACCATACATTCCAAAAACATAACGAAAATAATTATTTTTTCTTAAGCCAAGAATTTGTAACCAGATCTCTCTAGGCTCGTCTTCATCTTCAGGAGGGCCATTTCTTAATTTTCTCAATATCTCCTGGACTTTTTGATGCTCAATTCTAATCTTAACACCACTCGCCTCAACTTTTCTCCAGATTCTTTTTTCTTTCTCTTGTTCCTTTATTCTTTGAGAAGATTGTGTTTGTGCTTTCCTTCTGCAATCTTTACAAATTACAGCATCAGCTCTTCTTCCAATTATTTGCTTTCCGCAATCCCTACAAATCTTTTCACCTATCTTATTTTTTACCATAATCTTAATAATCTTATTAAACCTAATAGCTTAAGACAAGAGGCAAAATAATTTATTTAAAACCTTTTTGACCTCAAAAAACGTCCCATATACCCAAAACCCTATCAAAATCTTAGTAAATAAGTGCAGGAGGACATATCAAAAAAAGTTTTATCGAATGTAAAATAATCCTAAACAGCCTAAAAGTAAAAGTGGCTATTAAACCACGCAGTTTTTATCAAAAAACTGCCCAGCGACAAGATTTAAAAAGCTGAAGAGGCTATAAAAATCATAAGGAAAAGGCTATTTTACCGTCGGTAAAATTGATTCAGAGCAAAATGCTGATTGAAATAATTGCCGCATTATTGCTCGGATGTATCATAGGCACGTTCACAGGCTTATTTCCTGGAATTCACATAAACCTAATAGCAGCAATTCTCTTGGCCGCACTAACCTCATTAACATTCCTCCAAACAGTCCCAATAATAAATTTAGCAATTTTTGTAGTATCAATGTCAATAACACACACCTTTCTTGATTTCATCCCTTCAATCTATCTTGGTGCTCCTGATGAAGACAGTTTCCTTTCCATCCTTCCAGGCCACCAACTCTTACAAAAAGGCCTTGGTCACAAGGCAGTAACACAAACTCTCTATGGTTCTCTAACTGCAATACCAACCATCCTAATATCAATCCCAATCTTCATATACGTCCTCCCTATTATATTTAACACCACAAAAACAATCGTGCCCTTCATCTTAATCTTCGCATCCTTTTACCTAATTCTAAGAGAAAAAGAGCCCTTAATCGCATTAACCGTTTTCACTCTCGCGGGCTTTTTAGGTTTCGCAACCCTAAATCTTCCAATAAAACAGCCCCTCTTGCCTCTATTAACAGGCCTCTTCGGTCTCTCCTCCCTTTTTATCTCCATCAAAAATAAAACAATCATCCCAACACAAATACTCTCTCCGCTCAAAAAGATAAAGCTACCAAAAAACTACATTAAAACATCCGTAGCTGCTCTAATATCCGCTCCTCTTTGCTCCTTCCTCCCAGGAATAGGCTCAGGCCATGCTGCAGTCATAGGTTCTGAAATTTTTGAACAAGACAACGAATCCTTTCTCTTTCTCATCGGCGCAATAAACACCATAGTCGTAGCATTAAGCTTCATAACAATTTACAGCATCGGAAAATCACGATCTGGTGTTGCAGCGGCTGTAAAAGATCTCCTAACAACAATCACTCCCTCAAATCTAGCTCTAATAATTTTAACAATAATACTCTCAGGAATTATTTCTTTTCTGCTGGGTATCCAAATATCAAAAACCTCCTCAAAATACATAAACAAAATAAACTACAAAACACTCTCAATAATCATAATCTCAATCTTGATTATAATAAACATAATATTTTCCAACCTGCTCGGCCTCCTAACACTGATATCTGCCACCGCGCTCGGAATCTTCACAATTCTTTCAGGCTCAAGACGACTTAACCTGATGGGATCCCTCCTAGTACCAACAATCATCTTCTACCTAACTCTCTAAAACTAAAACCACTTCCCAAGAGCTTCCTGTTTCTCCTTTTCCTTACCAAAAATACTCTGAATATACATCTCAACCAACTCCAAACTTTCCAACAAATAAGGTTTGGAATTATATTTCCTAGCCAGCTCAAGAGCAGGGCCCATATACTTCATTATGCTTCCCTCAGAAATCGTAAATATAATCCTCCCGCCACAATTTGTACACTTTCCACTCAAAGGAACCCTTCTATAAATCTTGTTGCACCCAACACATCTAAAAGATTGCATAGAAAACTTTCTCAGATTACCTCTCGTATCTCTAATAAAATGCCTCTCAATAATCAACCTCGCAACATCAGAAGTGTCAACAGCCCTTATTTTTTCACAAAGCTTCATCTGCCTATCAACTTTCTCCTGCATCGATGGAATTTTCTTATAAGAAGAATTCATAACTCCTTCATTAATATTAGAACTGCCGTGTGTAAAGGCAATACCCACAAAAGGATTCTTTCCCTCTTTTAACCTCTTCTTAACATTCTCAACCTCAACCTCAGAAGAATGCAATCCCTTCTCAGCAGCTTCATATAACTCCAACGGATAATTTTCCAACTCCAAATCCAATATTTGATCGTCAACGTCTCCTGCCCTAATACAAGTATTCAAAACAAGAGGCGCGTCCTGCGTTCCCCCCCTATGCGCAGGCAAAAATTTTCTAGAAAAATTAAGCAACAAATCCATAAGTAGCATAGCAGCGGCCTCGTCCCCATCACAATCTCTTCTCATTGCTGCATGCATGTAAGGACTAGCCAATAAAGACTGCGTTTTTGAAAAACCAATCAGTCTCCCGACAGTAGCTGTACAAATATGAGGAGCAATACACACCAAAAGACAACCCAAAATATCTTCCTTCTTTTTTGCATTAAAATACTTGGGTAACTTATACAATCTCTCCAGCTCATCATCAACAAACTGACTTATTTTCAAAAAAACATCGTCTGCTCTTTCATCATCACCCTCAGGACAAGAAGGCAAAACAACATCATGCGGCATCATCTCCAATATCTGATCTTCGTCAACCAAATCCTTTCCATCAATATCTTTCACATAACCAAACTCCTTCAACTTCTCTATACTTGTCCCTATCTCCCTTGGTTTAAAATGAGTCAAAGCCATCTCAGTCATATCATATCTTATAGTACCGTCTTTATTCACGTTCAAATTATATCTGGCCCTCAAAAGACCCTTTGCCAAATGCTCACAACTGTGGTCCTTATTCATCATCCCCCTAACTCCTTTTATTACTATACCAATATCTTCCGTTCTCAAATTAATCAGCTTCTTCGCATCCTCAAAATAATGAGTCATATCTATTCTACCGCGTCTAAAATCCATACATTCCCCATGATTAGGACATTTACCGACATAACTTTTATCGCATTCCCTGCAATAAACCATTTTCTTACAAACCTCCCCGCACTTTTCACACTTAGGATAAACAGTTTCCTCTTTACATCTCCCACAATAAAATATCGGAAACTCTCCCCTCACATAACCAACATCATATGCCGCCTGAACACTTCTCAATCTTCCTCCCTGTTCACCAACAGGAAACAAAACATGAGGGCTTCCAGTCAACTTTCTCAACTTGGCTTTTTCAGGCCTGCCCATTCTCGCCCCTATAAACGTCCCAGACTTATCCCTAATCTTAAATTTACATAAACAATTCACAATATTCAAAACATCCTTGTCAGGAAACGTCTTCAATTTCCCAATCACCCTATCCACTTCCCCCTCAATTCCAGGAAGATGATAATCAATATCCAAACTAAACAACAATGCCTTCATATTATCCTCTCTCAAAACAACATTTTCTATAGTCACCTCATGCTCACATCCCACCAGCTCCAACGCCCTCTTGCCCTTGCTAAATCTCTCCTTATCCAAAGCAGAATAAGGCAAAATCAGCTTACTTTCAACAATTTCCGCTCTAGCCAACCAATCAAGCAAACCCAAAAACTCATCATAAGAAATTTCTTTCCAATAATATATGTAGCTCGGATGCAAAGGCACCCCATACTCCTCACATAACCCTATTGATTCATCAAACCCAACATTAAACTTATCAACCTTAACATTTCCCTCTGTCTTTTTATCCAACTCAAGCTTCCACCACTCCTCAACATATCCTGACTTCAACAAATCATAATTTCTATTAACAACATCACCAAAAGAAACCAACAAATCTCCAAGATATAATATTTCTTGGACATCATCATAAATTTCCGCCGCCCTCTTATAATCGCTTATCTTTTCCACACTCCCATTCTTCAACTTAACAATCGGCCCATCAATCTCATCACAACCAGAAACCGCACAACCCTTTGTTGGCTTTTCTATTTTCAACTGGGTGCCAAAAGACAAAAACTTATCAGAAACTGTCATCGTCGCAGGATGAATCGCAGCAGCAGAAAAACCACTTGTTCTACACCTACCATATCTAAACCTAAACCCCCCAGAACAAGAAGGATGCCCATAAACAGGCCTCCCAGCAACCAAATCCTTAATATAAATTGGCTTTCCCCCGCCAGAACTCTTTCCCTTCTTCTGCATCTTAAACTTCTCAATAAATTCCTCTAAAAAGTCCCAGCCACTAGATTTCAACCCTTTATCTTTAGCACCTTTCAACAATCTAAAACCTTTTTGAGCTTTCTGAGCCAAACCTTCTGAAAAAATCAGAGCCATCCCCCCACGAATAAAATTAGTCTCAACTCTATCAAGATCCTTATAGTTCAAAACTTCTCTTTTTTCTGTCGGATCACCAGCAATCTGTATAGGTAAATTCTTCGCCAGATAAGTTAACTCTTCTTCAGTTCCGATATACTGTAAATTAGTAATTCTTTCATGATAATCATAAGTTTCCCCAACATATCTCTTGATTTCTTCCTCAGTAGGATCATACTTCGCAAACCCAAAAAGCTCCCTAAGATAATCGATCAGCATTAAAACCATACAGCCCGCAGTGGTGCCGGCGCTTCTTATTGGTCCAGAAAAATAAGCCTTGAAATACTCCTTCCCGTCTCTTGTCTTCTCCAGTTTCAACTCGGTAAATCCTTCTATAGGACTCGATACAACACCTAAAGTAAGATAAGAAAAACCGACCCTTATTCCTGCATCAATAGCTTGTAATAAACTTTCAAACTTACAAAATTTTTCCTTTGCTATTTCCTCCGCAATCTTGAAAGCAACCATAACATCCAACTGCCCATAATCCTTCTCAAACTCTGTTATTTTCTTCACAACCTTCTCATCCAATTGAGGATAAACCGTAGAAATCAATCCCACAGCCTTTTCCGCCAAGCTTCTTGCTATAGGTACCTCAACGTCAGAAACAGGATCCAGTCCTTTCTTCCTAGCCTCTCTAGCAACAACAAAACTCTTTTCAACTTCTCTCTCAATATCTTCAAAATACTCTTTTGTGTTCATCTTGCCTCCATATGCTCTTTAATTCCACATAAATCACTTATCACAATAGGTTGCATAGCAACTATCTCGTCCCTATAGTTTACCTGAGGAATAGAGTTCAACAAAAAAATAGGGATTCCCTTATCAAAAGCTTTACTCATTTCCATAAAACTATTTCCTCCAATATGTCCCTTAATGCCTTTCTTCTCAAAATTACAAACAACAATCGCATCACTCTCGTCTATTTTTTTAAAATGCTTTCGAATCAAATCGTAATGTATCTTATTCCGCGCGTCTTCTTCACCTTTCTGCTTCAAAAAATTGTCTTGGAAATTCTTCATACTTGGAAGCAAAACATCATAACCCAATCTCTCCAACTCTTCTTTAATTGGCCAAAGTCTATCAAAAAACTTCCTGCTTGAACATAAACATATTTTCTTTTTCATCTCCCCCTTCCCCCCTCCGGTTTTGCTGTTATAATTTGGCTTTCCTCTTCCAAACCCAAAGCAATAGTTTTTCTCTTCTTATACAACATCCCAACAAAAGCAGAGGTTATAGCATCCAACTCATGATCTGTTATGTCTTTCTTTCTAACATCTCCTTTAAACCCCAACCTAACCAACGCCCTCTGCAACATCCTATGATCCTTCCCCTTCCTAGGAATGCCCAATAAGTCCTGTGCACTGCCCGGATAAGTTTCTATCACCTTTCTACCTTTCTTCTCAAAATATTTCTTTAATCTCATTCCCCTATTTGTCAGTTTCCTCATCCCAGCAAAACCGCAGGGAAAAACCCTAATACCCATCTTTCTCAGCTCCTTCTCGCATTCTCTACTATACCCATGTTTAACACACTTACAATTATAATCCAAACAACACCGCCCTTTAGGCAAACCAAGCGGGGCATCTATAGTAATCAAACCATTCTGTTTCAAACTTTCTTCTATAATTTCCTTATCGGTCGTCAAAATCTTTGTTTTTGTATTCAATTTATTATCCAATAAAGCAAACCCTGTTTTTGGTTTCTCATTCCCAGCTAAATCGATTCCAATAATCATTTTCCTTTCGCCTCCTTAATCTCTTCCTCATCACTAAAATCATAAATCTTCAATGCTCTCGTCTTTAAATTCAAAACAGGAACTTTTCCAGGATCTGTAAGGTTGCCCACTTTCTCCTCAAACGGCGTCTGCGCCTGCCAACAGCTGCCTGTGATTATCAAAATGCCGTTATAATTTTCAACGTCGAGCCTATGCACCTCACCAGTACACAAAACATCAGGTACTTCACTTATAATCAGCGGGTCACCTTCTGCATTTGGTATATAATTAACCATAGAGTGGGACGGCGCCAAATGCCTTCTCTTTAGCATATGCCTCACCGCCTTAGCAGGGCAAGCGTGAGCTTTCATTTCCCTCAATTCCTTAATCTCGTTAATCAAAGAGTGTATGCTTGCACCGTGGTACATCAAAATCTTCAGCTCCTTATCCCCCTCCAAAAGTTTAATCATAGTAGGATTGGTAACTAAAACCAAATTCTCAATATCGTAAAGACAAGAAGCATACTTCTTGCTCACAATAGGTTGTGGTTCAGCAACTCTTGTAGCGTCGTGTTGGCCAGGACACATAAAAACAGTCACACGCTTCGGAATCTTCCTTAAGTAACTGGCAACCTGTTCATACTGTTCTTCCATGCTTTTCAGTTCCAATAAATTCTCCTGGCCAGGAAAAATCCCCACCCCATCAACATTATCACCACTAAAGAAAATATACTTCACTTTTCTCGCCTCTTCGTCTTCGCTGTTTAACCAATCCAAAAACCTACAAAAACTCCTCTCCAAATGTCTATTACTGCCACAATGTAAATCAGAAAGAAAGATCACGCTAACATCCTCATCAAACTTAACCTTCTCGTGAACAAATGCCTCTGGGTAAAAAATATCATAAATAAACAACATATCCCTATTTCCCGAAGCTTTCACACCAACAACATCATCCAGCTGCAACTCATAAGCCTTATCAAAAATCTCCTCTCTATCAAACTTAACAAGCGCACTTATCTCCCCTGTTAAATCCTCAAACTTAACTATTAGATTTTTATTTTTTGTTATTCTTTTCTCTGTAACCATCCCTATAATACAAATATTTTGTCTGTCGCTTGAAATTTTGTTTATAGAAACCAAATTTTGCTGCAACTCAGTCCTATTCAACAAAATTCTCTGCAATTGCTGATAACGCGCCCTGAAATTCCCGACAAAATCCTTAACTTCTATCTTCTTACCTACCTTCGTATCAGCATAAAATATCTGACAATCTTGTCTGCCCCTTCTCTCTTTATTCTCTTCTACTACCTTTTTTTCCTTGGTTATCTCTAAACTCAAACCCAATTTCACAAAAAAATTCTCCACTAAATTCTTATTTTCACCAGGCAATTTGCTAACAAAACTTTTAACAAAACCAAAATTCTTATTTAAAACTCCCCGGGTTATAAGTTTTTGACCGGAAAACTTCTCCAAGCTCTCCAAAAAATCTCTCGCCAGGCCGACATCCCCAATACTATTAACTAAATCAAAAATTTCTTTTTCTAAAAGCAGCCCTCTCTCCCTAATTGTCTTCAAAATTTCTTGATTCATTTAACCCTCAAGAGACTTTCTTAAAATCTCTTTGACCCTGGCTTTAATGCTTGGCGCAAGCATCAACTTTATTTCCCTCATCCTTCCATGCCTTCCCTTACTAATAACTCTGGAATTTATTACCCCCAACATATCAAACTCCGCCAAAATATCAGAAACTCTTCTCTGCGTCAAAATCTCATTCTTTGTTTCCTCACAAATCTCTTGATACTTATTATAAACATCCCCTGTAAATATACTTTCTCCCTTTCCCTTGTTATCCAGCCCCATAATAGAACTCAAAACCAACTGAAACTGTCTCGGCTCGCTTTCGATAATATCCAGCATCTTATCCCTTTCTATCTTCTCATTGGCTTTATCAATATGCTTTAATTCTATTTTCTCACCGCCCTCTCTCTCAGCCAACTCACCAGCAACTCTTAACAAATCCAGAGCCCTCCTAGCATCTCCGTGCTCTCTAGCGGCAAAAGCGGCACACTTCGCAATCACTCCTTCTTTCAAAACCCCATCATTAAAAGCCTTCTCCGCCCTCTCCTTTAAAATATCCTGCAATTGCAACGCATTATAAGGAGGAAAAACCAATTCCTCTTCTGCCAATGAACTCCTAACCCTTGGATCAATATTATCCATAAAAGTCAGACTGTTGCTAATACCTATAATATTAATCTGTGCATTTCTCAACTCTGAGTTTATTCTAGTCAGCGTATAAATAAAATTATCTGAAATCTTCTTAACGGCCTGATCAATTTCATCCAAAACAATTAATATCAATTGTTTTTCATTATCTATCAAATCAACAAACCGAGAATAAACCTCATCCGTGGGCAACCCTGTAGAAGGCACCTTCCCCCCAAGCGCGTTAATCAATTCAGCCATTATCCTATACTCTGTGTCCGCAACTTTTCTCAATTTACAATTAACGTATAAAAACTTAAGATGATTTCCGCCCATCTCCCTAACTTTCTGCAATACCTTCTCTCCAACATAATGCACACTCAGCGTCTTTCCCGTCCCAGTATTCCCATAAATAAACAAATTGCTAACTCTCTCCCCCCTCAAAGCAGGAGCAAGAATTGAGGCAACACTTTCTATCTCATTAACCCTGTGTGGTATATTTCCAGGAGTATAGTTCGACTGTAAAACAGTTTTATTTCTAAACAAATTATTACTAACAAAACTATCAAATATCTTATCCAACTTATCCATTTTTCAACCTCTTTAAGGCAACAACAATTATTGAACTAACTTCATTATAAACTTATCTATATTCCAAGCATTATTTCCACTGGAAATTTCTCATTACCGAAGAAAAAATCAAACTTATCACTAAAAAAAGACAAAAACTCCCACACCATTATTTCCACTGGAACAAAAATGCAAACTCTCACTCAACACATATTTAACCCGAACTTTATCAACTACAATACAATATATATCATAATATATATAATATATAATATAAATATTTATAAAAGAAAGAAAAAGAAAAAACAATTTGTCGTCGATTTTTAAACTCTTCTATATTTCCATAAGAAACCATAGGGTCACAGGGGGCAACATCCTAGCCCCCCAACGTTCTATATTAGCTTCCCTTGCTCTCTCCTTAACATAATTATAAAATCACGGAAAAGTTTATATACAAATTACTTCTAAAACAAATATGGCTTTAGATAAAAAACCCCTTAAAGAAATTATAGGGAAGCTTGTTGTTACAAAAGAAGGCAAACGACTCGGGCTTGTTAAGGATGTCACATTTGAAACACGGACAGGGGAGCTGATACAAGTAGTTATCCGAGACACAACAATTTATACAAAAAATCTTAATTTGGAGCTGACACCAAAAAACGAGCCACTTATTCCTTATAACTCCATAATAGCAATCGGCGATTTTGTTGTCGTCAACGAAGAGGATCTGATGTAAATCTCTTATTTACTTTTTAATTAAACAAATTTAGAATAAATTCACCATCTGTGCCATTAAAAGGCAGCACATTCATCAAAAAACTAAAAATACAAGGAACCAGCGCCGTCAAAACCAACATCCTAACATAAACATTATCTTTTTTTAAAACATAAATACTCAAAAAAATCAAACCCAAAACCAAATTTACCAGCGGACCCGTTAAAGCAACGACAAACATTTCGATATCAGAATCACTTTTATCAAACTCTGTATAAGCTACAGCCTTAGTCTCAAACCTAAAACTCCAACCAGCTTCAATATTCTCCCACTTTATTTCTGGGTTTAACCCAAAATGATCTGCAGCAGCATAATGCCCCAACTCGTGCAGATAAACATTTCCCATAAAACTAACTAAAAATGCTGCCAATATTCCAAACACAACAAACAAAATCTTAATCTTTCCCATGTTAAATTACCATAGTTCTGCCTTTTAAATCTTTACTTTTAACCACTCACAAGTTAAAACAAAATAACTTACACAAAGACAACAATATTTAAAAACAATTTAACACAAATTCTTTTATGCAAGTTATAGGATTTAATTTTACTAAAATATCTGCTGAAAGGGAACAAAACCTTAAACCCACAGCGATGAACACAAACATAGAGTTCACCAACCTAGAATCACAAAAGATGGATATACTTAAAGAAGCAGACGCTCTAAAAATTTCTTTTAAATATTCCATTGATTACGGAGAAGAAAAAAAGAAAGCTCCCCTTCCAGGCAAAATTGATTTTGAAGGGTTTATAGTTGTTTCAGCAGAAAAAAAAGAATCAAAAGAGTTGCAAAAAGCATGGAAAAAGAAATCCCTTCCAAACACAGCCAAAATACCCTTATTTAACCTTATTCTTAGGAAATGTGCTGCAAAATCACTTCAGTTGCAAGAAGACATAAATCTTCCATCTCACATCCCAATTCCAAAAATCAAACCCAAACAGGAATAATCTCTTTTTACTAACTCAATCTGTCCATTTTTCCAAAATCTAAAACTCCCAAATCCTTTTCTCCAACAATTTTTACGTCAAACTTTTCCAAATTAACCCCCCAAACTAATCTATTTTTCTTTTCTCTAGGATCACTTCCTTCATAATATTCGATGAAGCTTGGAACAGCAATTATCTCCTTTCTTTTAAACTTTCCAACAAGAAAACACTTATACTTCTCAACTTTTACACCATCTTTTAAGTTAACAGCGGGATGAACATGGCCAACAACAAAGGCCTTTATCCTATTATCCCAAATCTCATCAAAATCTCTATCACCATGCAAAAAACAATACTTCCCAACAACATAATAATCAACAACTTCAATCTTCCTCTCCCGCGCAATTGGTTCAATTATTTTATCGTGATTTCCCTTAACCAAAACAATCCTCTCACATTTTCCTTTCAAATAGTCAAACAAACCTAAAACATCATTCCATTCTTGTCTCAATACTCTCCCAAACTCGTGTTTTACATCACCCAACAAAACAATTTCATCAATTCTCTCTCCAACAGCGTCAAACACCTTATCAAAATCCCCAATCATTTCTCCAAACATTTTTCTTCCAATAAAAATGCCCGATTCGTTCAAACTTTCCTCGAAACCAAGATGTAAATCTCCAACTACGAGAATCTTCTTCTCTTTCTCATTAACTAACAAACATTTTCCAATGTATTCTAACTTGTTCATAAAAACTCAGAAAAAACTACCTACTTAAACTTTATCTTCTCTTCAATCTTAAAAATTCCTCCAAACAAACACCGAGCGCCACGGTGCCTTCTTCTATTCTTTCATTAATAGATGAACAGTTTGAACTAACTTCTAAAGTCAGGCTCCAATCAGCACCCCTTCTAAATCCAAATTCTTCAACAGATCCCTGATTTTTTACTGTTTTTAACACTCCCCCTAAATTTCTCTTGCCTTCTGTATTAGTATCTATTTTATATCCTCTTTTCTTCATATTGACTACCACCTTTTTTCCTAATGATTTCCTTCTTCTTCTAGTTTCAAAACAACAGAAACCATCATCCTCGTCAGAACTATGTACATCAATAACCAAATCACTAGGGGGTATAGCAGACATCAATATTTTTGCCAATTCAGGAGCGCTTTTCCTTCTTTTTAGTTCTCTATTCATATTTTTTTCCAAACATCTTCTCCCTTCGATGTAGGCAAAAGGATTCATTAGTGGAATGGCCGTTAAATCAAACATCCCCAACAAATTTTTTTCTTTCCTCAACAACTCCAAAACAGAAAAGACTCCTTCATATTCGTCCCCATGAATTCCCGCGCCAAGAAAGACAGCAAAACCGCACTTTCCCGGCTGCGCGGTTTGTAATTTATAAATCAAACACCTCTCTTCATGTCTATTCACTTCTCCTATAGAGGACATCGTCATTCTTTTTTCCCTAGCAATCTCCTTCATCAGCCTCACTACTTTACAATAATCTCTTCTTACATATTTTGAATAATCAACAAAAGCTCTCCTCTTTCTCCCCATTCCCAAAAATCCAAAAACAGCTTTTTAATTATTATTGTAACTCAAACCTTACTTTAAATCAGAATAATCAACAAAACCCAACTCAAATGTCGATATCCAAATAGGATCGTCTGTGCTCTTTCTTATCCTTCTCGCTAAACATATGGCCTCCCCAATATCTTTAAAACCCTCCAAACCATTTCTGCTTAAATCCATCCCCAAATCCCTCTCATCATTGTTTCCATTTGAGTTAGGACCCAACAAGGACATAGATAAAGCTCCCCCAAGCCCATGCTTCTCAGAACTTAAAACAACAAAATTTTCATATCCTAATATGTTTTTTATCTCTTTATCATCTTCAGCAATAGTCATTCTTAATTCTCCAACTCTTACCCTATCAAACTCAGCACTATCTAATAGTTCATAAAATCCCTCAAGAGCCCTATCTAAAATCTCATAAACTCTCAATCTATTGCTTCTCAAACTTTCATAAAACCAACCCCCATTTTTTACATGTGGCCCAAATAAAATTTCCTCTCTTGGTTCTTCTCCTAGAGCAACTCTGCCGACACAAACATAACCCTTAATGGTTTTCATTTTTCTTTATTTTCTCTTATAACCTTCATATGTAATTCATGCATTCTCTTCAAAAACTTAACTCTATCTTCCATCTTTATCAAATCTTTTCTTCCCTGCATCAACAAACTAAGCCCAAAAGGAGAAACAATAGGGACTCTAACAACCTTAAACCTAATCTTTCCTTCTTCAACCCATTCCAGAACCTTCTCAGCATTGCCAACATCCATCAAATCCTCAAGAACTTCTCTCCTCGCTTCTCTCATAATCGGAAACTCATTGCTAATTTTTTTCACGGCCCTATACAAAAATCCGGAATGTACTTGCTGCCTCCCAACACTCTTCTCTCTCCCTTTATATTTTCTTAATATCATCAAGCTTCTCCCAGCACAATGTCTAAACCTTCTTTTCAAAATCTCTGTTTTTTCGATTGCCTCTTTCAATATTTCTCTCAAATTTTTGTTTTTTACCCATTTCAAAATTTTCTTCTCATCCAATTTTTCAGCAGCTATAAAAAATCCATTATCATCCATCCCCATCTCAACGTCCCTGTGCCTTAGCCTTGCAGCAGCATAAGCATAGGCCCTAGCCAAAGCATCATTAACCCTTCTCCCATGCATACTGTGAAACAATAAATACTCCTTATCCTCCTTAAATTTTTCTACAACAAGGGTCTTCTCATCTGGAATTTCACTAAATCTTCCCTGTTCATAAAAATAATCATAAATTTCTTCAGCAACTCCCCGGCTACAATACAAATAATTCTCTATAAACTCCACACACCCCCTTTTATTTTTCAATCTTTCATTCACTAACTTCCTAAATCTACAAATACTCAACGCAAGATCAAAATTAAGGGGGAGCATTTCAGAAAACCAGCTTGGGATAGTAGGGTTCCTAGAAATATTTGCTTTAACATAAGCCTTCATGCCTCTTGAATATAAAAACTGATATTTATGTCCGCCCAAAACAAAAATATCCCCCCTTTTCATCCTCTCCAAAAACGCCTCGTCTATCTTACCAACATTATTTCCTTTTCCATCACCAGCGCCAATAACAACATTAATAAAACCTTCTTCAGGAATAGTTCCTATATTTGTCATATAAATGACCCTGGCCAGCCTCCCTTTCTTTCCAATTTGTTTTGTTTCAGCATCATACCATATTTTTGCATAAACATGTCTATGTTCTAAAGCATAGTCCCCAGCCAAATAGCTAACCACAGCAAAAAAATCATCTTTAGTTAATTTTTCATAACAATAACTTTTTCTAATGGTCTTCAACATCTCGTCCGCCCCCCAAATTCTGCTTATAGCCATACCATAGATCTGTTGAGCCAAAACATCGAGAGCGTTTTTTGGTATATTTACATTATCAATCTTTTTTTCAATCATTTCCTTCATCATGACCCCGCACTCAATTAAATCATCTCTATCAAGAACCAAAAACTTACCCCTGGGATTTGTATGTAACTTATGTCCCGCCCTCCCAACTCTTTGCAGCGCCCTGCTAACACTTTTCGGAGACCTCAACATAACAACAACGTCTATACTTCCTATATCTATTCCCAACTCTAAACTAGTACTGCTCACAACAACCTTCAATTCTCCTTTTCTAAGTCTTTCTTCTATCTCAAATCTCTTCTCCTTGCTCATAGAACTGTGATGCGCCCCAACTAAACCGACATACTTTCCAGGAAAATGATAATCAAGGTAATGGATAATCCTTTCCGTAGCAGATCGGGTATTAGTGAACACTAAAGTAGTTCTATTTTCCTGAATAATCTTGTCAAGTATTTTATAAAGCTCTTTTTGACTTTCAGGGGTTTCGGCCTCTAATATATTTTTTCCAGGAAAATCCAACCCAATATCAATTCCCTTGAACATTTTAACTTCAGCTATCAGGCAATCTCTTTCACACCCAACCAAAAACTTCGCAATCTCTTTCAACGGACTAATAGTCGCACTTAAACCAATCCTAACAGGCTCTATCAAGCTAAAATCGCATAATCTCTCAAGAGTTAAACTCAAATAAGTTCCTCTTTTATTAGCTAATGCATGTATTTCATCCACAACAACAAACTCCAAAGCTCTCAAACTATCAACAAATTTCTTGGTAGTCAGCACAATAGCCAAGCTCTCAGGAGTCGTAACATAAATATGAGGCACTTTCTTTACCATCTTTGCTCTTTCAGAGCTTGTCGTGTCCCCAGTCCTCAAACCAACCCTAATTTTTTGCATCTTTAGCCCCTTTTTCTTAACAATTCCCTCAATCTCTTCAAGCGGTCTAATCAAATTAACATAAACATCATTACTCAAGGCCTTAAGCGGACTGCAATACACCGCATAAATCTTCTCCTCCAACTCATTTTTAAGCGCCAGCTCAACAAGATAGTTAATTATGCTGAGAAAAGCAGTCAGTGTTTTTGTCCCGCCAGTCGGAGCACTAACTAGCACGTTCTTCCTTCCATGTATATTTTTGACCCCATATTTCTGTGTCAGCGAAAAATCCTTAAACTTCCCAAAAAACCATTCCTTTACAATTGGGTGTAGAATTTTTCTGACCTCAGCATCCGAGCAAGGGCCAACATATTTGATTTCTGCCATAAATATAAACACAAAGGTTCTAAAGCAAAGACCCTAATCTATTGGCTCTTTTAAATTTAACGATTAATTTAAACTTGAAGTTTAGTACTTTAAACGAGAGCCTAAGATTTTATAATCTAAATCTTTAAACCTGAAGATTCATATTTTAATCAAAGGTCTAAGATTTACAAAGTAAATCTTTAAATAAACCGAATAACTCAAACATAGCATGCCAAAAATCTCACAGCAAAAAAAAGATAAAATCTCCGAACAGATTCTTCATCATCTTTTCATTATGGCCCCCCAAGCTCTCTTCACTTCTCAAATAGCAGAATCTCTTGCACGTGACGAGGAATTCACAAAAGCCCTCCTCACACAGCTGAAATCCAAAAACCTTATAATTGAAATCAACAAAAACCCAAAAGGTACTCCCTACATACGCCGCCAGCGCTGGCGTCTCTCAGACAATGTTTATAACATATACAAACAAAAACAATCTTCTACAAACCAACAATCTTTAAATTAATCAACAATCATCATGAAAGATGGATCCAATTAAAGAGGCGTTCCGTAAAGCAAAGCAAGACATCTTTCTCCTTCAATCTCAAATTCAAGACCTTAAAAACGACATTAAAGAAATTAAACGAACCTTACAAACACAGACACAACACCAGACACACAACTCTTTAATCCAGACACATACTGGAATTCCAACACATATTGCCTCTCCAGAAGTCCCAAAATACCCAAATTCATACGTTTCCACTGGAAATGAAGGGGTTCAGACAGACAGACAGACAAACCGACAGACAGACAGACACATCCAAAAGTTCGCACAAACCCCCCCCTCCCATAATGAAATAGACCACCTAGACAACGTCTCAGAAGTTCTCAATTCTCTAGACTCTCTAAAGAAAGAAGTCCGTTATAAATTCAAAAAACTGACCTCTCAAGAGATGCTTATCTTCTCTACTATATATCAACTCGAAGAAGAAGGCCACCCCGTCGACTACAAAATAATTTCTTCTAAAATAGGCCTTTCAGAATCCTCCATTAGAGATTATGTCCAAAAGATCATTAAAAAAGGCATTCCCGTCGATAAAACTAAACAGGATAACAAGAAAATTCTCCTCTCTATCCGTCCAGATTTAAAGAAAATAGCCTCTCTTCAGACAATAATCCAACTCAGGGCCCTTAAAATATAACTTATTCGTTTAACCTATTAACTATCTATCAACAATTTCCTTCATCCTCAACATAGTGCTCCAAACTTCAAAACAACCGAATTTGACCGTTTCAAGCCTCCTACTGCCTAAATTTCAACTATTCTCACAATTCCCATCTCTCACTTATAATCCTCCTTTTTACTCATTTTTCAACTTTTCTCCAGTAAGCTTAGACTCAAAAAGCTCTCACTTTTACACTTTTTGAACATGAATAATCCCAAAATCCTCTAATTTTCATCATTTTCTTCAGCTTTTTTCCCACCTTTAACCCTCACTTTTGCATATTTTGCCATTTTTCCCTTTATTTCTTCAGGTACAAACACCCTTTTTTTCCCGTTTTTCTTCTCAACCATCTCTTCAATTATGCCTTCACTTTTTTGTTTTATTGAATTTATTTGGCCCCTTATTGTAGATCTCTCTTTACCCAAAAGCATTGCCAAATCTTCATAGCTAAGCTTCATATCACTATTAGCCAACGTAAAAATAATTAACCTTTCATTGCTACTTAATCCTCTTAAAATTTCATAAAAATTACCTGTTTGAACAGCTGTTTGGACACTCTTTTGGACACCCAAAACACCTGTCTGTTTGTCCAAAACAGGCAATTTCTTAAACACCTGTTTGTTTTCAACACTCTCATTCACCAATTCAAGACCTTCACGCAGTCCTTCAATTTCCTCTCGGATCGTCGCTAAATCCTCACCAATCTCAAAAATATTGTCAAACACCTGTTTATTTCGTTCATCAAGGTGTTTAATCCACTTTCCAACATTATCTAAATCTTTCTTAACAGCAGAGAAACCTTTTTCAGTTTTTTCGTGTAATCTTTTATACCTCTTTCCAAATAACCATCCAAACATGTTATTTCTTAAACACCTACACTATTTAAATCTTACCTTCTTAAGCTCTAAATCCACAAAATCCAAATATTAAATCAGGCTGTTTTAAACACCCACACTTAACCCCTCAAAAAACCTAAACACCCCTTTTTTTAATTTAAACAGCCGTCCAAACACCCTTAAACACCTGTTTATCGTCGATAAAAAATCCCCAACAAAATCCACAAAAAAACACAAAAATCGACAAAATCCAAAAAATATCCCCAAATCTCCTCAAATCCTCACTAAAATTTCCCACCTTCTTCCCACAGAAAAACGTAAAAAATCCAAAAAACAGGGAAAAATCATCAAAAAACCCTCATTTTTTGTAAAAAATCCCTAATTTTACTGTAAATTTTTCCAAAAAATTCCAATAAAATTCCTAAAAATTTCCCCAGAAACCGACCAAAAACTCCTAAAAATCCCTCCAAATACCATCCAAACTCAAAAATCTCGCGCCCAATAATAAATTATAGCCACAATAAGATAAGGCGCGAAGCGCCGTTCGCGCTCGGCATCGCAAACAAAAAACACAAAACAAAAATAAAAAATCTCAATTAAAACAAAGGAAAACTTATTTATACTCCTCTCTCTTCATAAAACCATTAAACTCTCTAGAGAGCTAAAAGGAGGTGAAAACGAAATGGCAAAATTAACCGCATGGCTTGTGACCTTAATCGGTGTACTTTTGGTATTAGCAGCCCTTGGTGTAAGCCTTGGTGCTTTATTAGATACTTGGCTAATCCCTATAGCTGTATTAGTTATTGGTGTGGGCAAGCTTATGAGAAACTACAAGAAGTAAGCTAATAACTCCTAATTTTTATTATTTTTCCTTTTCTTTTTTATTTCCTCCTTCTCTATGCTGAAACCTTTCAGCGTCTACAAAAACCTCCCGCCTGTGTAAACGCTGTTCAAAAACACCAAAACACCTGTCCAAAACCCCCTTTAACACAACATAAACACCAAAAAACACACAAAAACATCACAATAATCTATAAAAACATCAAAAATACCTTCTACTATGGACCAATTTACTATAGAACCAAAAAGCACAGGAGATTTGGAAGGAACATTAATTGAAGTAAACTTTGAAAAAATTCTACGAGAAAAAGGAGCAGAAATGATAAACAAAGCAAAAAAAAAAGGTTCTATCAGAGACGTACAAAGAGGATTTTTGGGGTCCAGAGAAGAAATATATGAAATAGAAGGAGAAGGAGTAATTATCGTAGAAAAAGTACTATCTCCTGAAAGAGGTTTTCCTTGTATTGTGTCCCTTCTTGGTTTTAATAAAGGAAGTGAATGTTATAGAGATTTAAAAGCCTATTTAGAAAATCCGCAAGAACAACAAAAACCCCAAAGTCCCGAAGATTCAGAAAGAAAACCAGGCGCATGTCTATTAGACGAAAATGCCGACCCATCAAGTTTTTTTGAAGGAACTGGGTTTGCATGTCCAGACTCAACAACAGATTCAGATGGAGGAATATATTGTAAAAAATCAGGTTTTAAAGAATGCCCAGTTTTTTTGCATTATGACTCCCAAACAAAAAAACCCCAAACACAACCAGATGATCCTAATAAAAAAACAATAACATGCAAGACCTACGATTTTTCTTTTCAAGTACAAAAAGAAGCAATTGGAGCATATACTTATATGAACTGTCCATTTGGAGATTTAGTAGATGATTGTGGACTTGTCGTATGTCTCAAAACTAAAAAATGGTGTTCAGAACTTCATCCTCCAGAATTAAAATCACAAACTCCTGCAGACTTCGTAGACGCTCCAATATCTCACCCCTCAGATCCAGGCTATTATGATGATTACGAACCAGGAAATTTACGCTAAATACTCAAAATAGCCTAAAATAACCCCAAAACTTCGCACAAGTATCATTAAACGAACCGGTAAAATTGGCCCTAAACCTTATCTGAATCTCTTAGCATAAACTGTGCATTGTGCATCGGGTTGTTTATTCTTCTTAGGCCACCAGCAAAAGCATCAGCGTCTCTAATGTGAGCCCTACCACCATTTTTATCAACAGCAACATACTCATCTCTTTCAGAAAAATTTACTCTGTAAACTTCTCCATCTCTCGCAACATAAAATCCAGTACCCAGTGGCATGCCATCAAGATCTTTAAATCTTCTTGAAACTTCTAGAGGGTTTAGTACTCTTTTTCCCATATCAATCTATCTTTTTTCTATTTTTATTAATTTCTATACTAAAATTCATCCGCTGAAACTTTTAATCATCTCCAAAAATATTTAGCATACAGCAAAGGTTCGTTTAATCACAATCTCTCAACCAATCCAATATTCATATGCATAAACCTTGTTTTATATGGCTTAACTTCGTCAGTTCTTTCAAATCTTGCTATTCCTCTTCTATGCACTTCTAAAAGTAAAGCGGGAGCCCTTCCCTTCCCAAAACTTCTAAACCAATAGTTTTGTTTTGTCGTTGAGGGGTCCAAAACAACACCCTCTCTAACCTGAACGTCTTGACATACAGAAGTGTAAACATATATCCTAACTCTTTCACCTTTTCTCAATCTAATCTTAGAAAAATCTACGGGACTTAGGTTATAATTATAAACTCGTCGAATAGGTGGGTTTTTTCTCCCCCCACACTTTCTTTTCTTCTGCCTTTTTGCCATAATAGTTTCACCTAATTTTCTTATTTAATCATTTATATAATAAAAAAACACTTGTCCAAACATCTGTTTAATCACAATCTTCAACAACTCGCTCTATTCCTAGCCCGGAGTCTCTTTTGCGAGAAAACATTTCTCTTAATCCATAATATGTTCCACTAATTCCAACAGACGCCGCTAACAATCCCGCAGCCACTAATTTCTTCACCTTACCAGACTTTTTTCTCAAAAACCCTGGCATTCTTTCTGACTTTTCAACACCCATCAAATCTCTATGAACATCAAAGAAATGAAGAGCGGGACCAGCAGCAAAAGCATTCAAAGCTAAACCAAAACCAGTACCAATAGCAATTTTTCTCCAGTCTGTTTCTCCAGACAACAGGTAAATACTTGGCTTCACAACACTAACCAAACCAATAGCAAAACCGATATCATGGGCATATTTCACAAATTCTCTTGTTTTCCTTGTTATCCCAAAGAATTTTTTTGAAGCGTCTCTCAATTTCGTTAAACTGGCAAGCCCAGCGTAGGCCACCCCAGCAGTAAACAATCTAGAATTAATCGAAACAGCGTTAGACATTCCTGCGATTTGTGTCTCCATCACAGCGTAAATTGGTGTAAAAAACGTGTTCATCGCAGTTGCGTCTGAGAAATGCCTCCTTAACTCATATTTTACTTTATCCCATTTTCTTCCCATTTTTATTTCCAAGAAGGCGACTTTTTAAACTTTCACTCTCTCCCTTCCAATATCCTAATTAATTGGCTTGCAATATTTCTTCCTACTCTTCCGCCGCCTTTTTCAGAAGCAATTTTTGTTTTTCTTCCATTCGAGAACGCCAAATATCCCTGCCCCCTGTTTAACTCAATCGTAATGTTATATTTCCTAAGAACTCCTTTCTGTTGATTTGATAGTTTTCTAACGCCCCTGTAATCTCTGAACGCGTCTTTTATTTCTCGCCTTCTTTGTTTAGATAAAGTACCCATTTAAATTTGGCACTAAACATCTTTTTAATGATTTATATGATAGAATTTAATCTTTTATTTAAATTTTTCTTGAATCGTAAGCCCAATGCAAAACAGCCTGCCTTTGCTTCGGCCTGCACTTTAAATCTCTTCTCTTGCAGTTTTTCTTTATCTGAGCAATATGCCTCTTTATTGCTTTCCATCTTTTTATTTGTCTTTTATCATCTTCGTGTCTTCTTCCCATATGATACCTGCAATACCATTGAAACCATCCTCTTGGGTCATCTTTGTGTATCCACCCTTTCTTTCTCCACACAGAAAGCGGCTGACTTGCACCAATCTTAAAATAATTTATATTGCAGTCTCTTTTTTCTTTTGCAAACTTTGCTTTCTTGAACCATGATTTTGGAAACTCCTTTCCGCAGTCCCTCATATAGACGCCACAGAAAACACCTATATCGAGCATTTGTTTGGGTGTTAACTCAGGTTTAAATTCGGGATCAAAGTTCTTTCCCGCCGCTTTTGTCAAATAATAAACATACTTCTTCTGCATTTTATCATTGACACCTACTTTTTTCTTCATCAGCCACAGCTATAATTTTAATATTTTATTTTTTGATTTGTCAGAATTATTCTTTTGTCACAAAATAAATCATGTACAAAGCAGATAGACCCACTAATCCGTAGACAATCTTGGCCAAAACTCCTACACCAAGCAGAAGCTCAACAAGGTTTAAATTAAAAACAACTAAACCCCAGTTTAGACCTCCAATTATGACTAAGATAAGTGCTATCCAGTCAAGAATTGTTTTCATAGTTCACCTCCTTATTTACAGAAGCAATTCCCCTATAAAAATCTTTAGAAAGCAATTAAATGATTTAATACAATAGCAAAACCAACCCACAATAAATAAGGAATCAAAAGGTATGCCGATGTTTTATTTATCTTGTAGGTTATAAACACAATAAACCAAATAGACAACCATAATGGCCAAATATCTATATAAGACAATAAAGGATTTCTCATTCCAAAGAAAAAAATACTCCAGAGCAGATTCAAAACAAGATTTATTTCAAAAACAGCGACAATTTTCCATCTTTCTTTTTTGTTTGAAGATGTATATGCAAGATAAAGCGACAAAGCAATTAAAAAAAATAAAATATTCCAAACTATGGGAAAGACCCAGTTAGGAGGTGTTATAGAAGATTTAGTTGATTCATACCATCCCCCGGTATCACCAAACAGACTCCCAATAAAAGCAACAGAATAAACAACAACCAAACAAGTTACTAAAACTTTCCAATTAATTTTTCTCATGAAATATTTAATATTCTCTACTATAAAAATCTTAATCTTGTTTCCAACTCGCGTTTTTTGGCTCCTTTTCTTCTACTATCTTTCCAGCTTCTATCTCAACAGGATCCGCCTTCCTCAAACCCCTCAACTGCGGCGCATCTAAAATATCAAAGTGTTTTACCATCGTCAAATGCTCTGGGATATACCAAACGTCCTCGTTATCGATCATCCAGTTCTTTTTGTCAAACCTGCTTAAATCAACAGGAATAGAATACCTTCTTAATGTTTTCTTTCCGTTGCTGTTCAAAAAATATTCATGAAAAAAACTCATAACAAGTTCTCTTATGCTCTTATAAACAGGTTCCCTATACCTTAAAACGGCATGGTTTGTTTTTCCCAAAGCGCCCCACCGCCCATTTTTCTTGAAAACAGCAATCATATGATCCCAGTCATCATCGGTTGCTTCTAAGTCCACAAGGAGAGGCTTATAACCATGAACTCTCAATATCGCGGCAGCGAGAATAGCACCTTCGGCGCAATGTGCCTTTCCAGTTCTCAAAACTTTTCTTGGAGACATGCAGGTTTCTTTATTCTCCTCAAAATTAATTTTCAAACTGTTCAAAAAATCCTGTATTTTAGAAGGACTATCCAGCTTTTTAAGAAATTTTAACTCCTCTTTTGAAAACATATTTCTCAATAACAATCAAGGTATAAAATCTTTCCGTTTCAAAATCTTAAACGCCATCATAATGAGGCTCTCTAGATTTCCCTCTTCTTATTCCAAACTTTTGTTCAAATTGTGAAATTGTAAGCATTCCCCTCGATGCTGTTTTCAACTCTCTGTCTCCAACTATTCCTCCCCTGCCTTTTCTTCTTTTTGTTTTAAGTTTTTGTATTGTGCTTTCAGGCAAACTGTAATATTTAATCATATAATCTCCCCCTTCCATTTGAGTTGCTCTAAACGCTCTTGACCCCTCCAAAGCATTCCTAAATACTTCCCTTATCTTATCATGATAATCTCCTCTGATTCTTACAGCTCCTCTAAAAAGTTCTCCTTCAACTTTTTCCTGAGGCAATTCAAATAATCTTCTTGGCCCCTCCATAATTTCCTCTTCTGCATCCGTTTCTGTTTTCTCTAATACTCCTGTCATAATTACTCTTTCCGACGGGGGTTTTTAAATCTTCCTTATAACCTATATTTCCCAAAACGATAATAATTAAAAGTTCAAGCACGTCATATTTCCATGGGAATAAACGAAGGAACGGGGGTTGGCGAAACCGGGCCCCAAACATTAGGAGAATATGTAAAAAGAGACGAACTTCCTCATCCATCTGCGATTTTTCACAGCAGAAGAGGCCCCCAAAGAAGACCAACTTACAGAGTTAAGAGAATTAGGAAAGATGAATCTGGTAAGCCCTATCTTGTAAAGGTAGTTCCTGTAGATGAAAAAGGAAGACAAACAGAAAGAGAACTATCTTTCAGCCTATCTCTGCACTCAGAAGACAGAAGACAAGCCGAACTCTCATAATATTTCACATAATCTTAAAAACTCCAGTTCTCAAAAAGTTTAATGGCAAAGGACCAAGGATACAAGGAAAGAAAGTATTCAAAAGGACTGCTGGCTTTAGTTATTTTTAAAGGTCATCCAAGAAACGGCCAGCCCGCAACAGTAAGAGCGTACGAATCCGATGGGCACTCCGGGCGATACTATTTATTATTTTCCGACGGTAAAGAAGAAGAAATTGCAGAACATAATGTAGTTACCCGTAATGCTCCAACTTCAATAGAATCTAGATTTATAAAGAGGTTCTCTCCAGATAAAGAACGTTTAAGGGAATTCAAAACCGCTTTAAGTCAGGCCCTTTCTTTACAAATTTAAAACACTTAACTAACGTCAACAACTTTTATCTTAAAAATCAGTTTTTTTCCAGCCAACGGATGATTTAAGTCGATAGTAACTTTTTCCTTGCCGACTTTTATTATCTTAGCAGGAAATTTCTGGCCATCAGGAGTTCCCATCATAAGCATCATGCCCTTTTTTGGCTCCTGATCTTGAGGCAATGCCTTTCTAGGAATTTCTTTTTCCAAATCAGGATTTCTTTTTCCGTACGCTTCTTCAGGCTTTATTGAAAATTCTTTCTCTTCACCTTTTTTCATGCCGCTAACCGCTTTGTCAAAACCCTTGATAACCTGTCCGCTTCCGACCTCAAACCCTAATGGTTTGTCATGTCTTTCCGAAGAATCAAAAACAGTTCCATCTTCCAATTTTCCTTCATATTCTATCTTTACTTTATCTCCTTTCTTTATAGCCATATCATCGCAAACCGAAGTCCCTTTTTAAGTGTTTGCCTCAAGCTACTTTATCTTTCCCCTAACAAATACATAAAAATGAACAACAAACAACAAGAAAACAAAACCTCCAACAATAGCCAGTTCAAGGAATTCCACAATCAAACCCACTAAGATAAACAGCATAGAAATCATAAATATCTTATTTAAAGGCGTAGCCCTGTCAATTAATCTACACGGATTGTAGTAATTTCCTGTGTGCATTCTCATTAAAATGTCATTTCATTACCTTTTAAAACCCTTTTTATTTATTATTTTTATGCCTCTATAGCTCAGTTGGTTAGAGCATTTGCTTCGTAAGCAAAGGGTCGGGGGTTCGAGTCCCTCTAGAGGCTTCATCACAACAAAATTTTAATAGCCAAAAATCTTCTACAAAACATAAAAAGAGGGAAAAATGGACGGCTTCGATTTAAGAGAATATCAGGATAATGAGTCAGTTGAAAATGCGTTTTCTGCCCTAGTTTCTGGAGGAAAACCAGGCTACAAAACAGTAATAGAAAAGAAAAAAGAAATTCCAAAATGTCCCGAATGTGACACAATACTAGACGGAGTAGAGAAGTTTTGTCCCCAATGTGGTGTCAAGCTGTTTAAGGACGAGGAACAGCAGTAGATTTATTAATTCTTCTTATTAGTCTTTATTATGAAAAAGGAAGTGGTTAAGGTCTTGAAAAAATACTTAAAGGAGGAATTTTCCTCAGAGGAAATAGAGAAATTAATAGAGATTCCTCCAAACCCTGCTATGGGGGATTACGCATTTCCCTGCTTTGTTTTATCAAAAAAACTAAAGAAAAACCCAAATCAAATAGCATCGGCAATAGCCAAAAACATAGCAGTATTTGAATTCGAAAAAATAGAACCAAAAGGACCCTACATTAACTTCTTCCTAAACAGAGATATGCTTGCCAAATCAACGATAGATAAAATAAGAAAAGAAAAAGACAAATACGGCTCAGGAAAATACGGCAAAGACAAAGTTTCAATAGAATTTTCAGGAGCAAATACTCACAAAGCATTTCACATAGGCCATATAAGAGGAACAGCGTTAGGAGAAAGTATATCAAGGATAATGGAATTTATGGGAAACAAAGTAATAAGAACAAACTATCAGGGAGACTCCGGGATGCACGTGGCAAAATGGATATGGTGTTATAAAAAATATCACAAGAAAAAAAGAGTAACAAAAAACGAAGAATGGTTTGCCTCTATCTATGTTGATGCCATGAGAAGACTTGCAAAAAATCCAAAATACCAGGATGAAGTAGACAAAATTAACATGAAATTAGCTCTGAACAGCGATCCAAAATTAACAGCGCTGTGGGAAAAAACGAGAAAGATCTCTCTTGAAACTTTAGAACAAATATACAAGGAACTAAACACAAGATTTGATAAATATTATTTTGAATCTGAGATGGAGGTCAGAGGCAAACAAATAGTTAGAAATCTGCTTGAAAAGAAAATAGCCAAAAAATCACAAGGAGCAGTGATAATAGATTTAAAAAAATACAACCTCGGCGTTTGGGTGTTATTAAGAAAAGACGGAACAATCCTTTATTCAGCAAAAGACATTGCATTAGCAGAATCAAAATTCAATGATTTAAACATCAATAAAGCAGTTTACGTGGCCGGCAGCGAACAGAGACATCATTTTTATCAACTTTTCAAAACACTGGACATAATGAAATTTAGACAAGCAGAAAAATGTTATTATGTTCCTGTCACTCTTGTCAGATTGCCTTGGGGCAAAATGTCTTCAAGAACAGGAGAGAATATAATTTATTCAACTTTCAAAAAAGAACTCGTCGATCTCGCCAAAATAGAAATAGAAAAGCGGGCAAAATTAAAAAAAGACCCTTTAGAAAAAAGAGCTTTAGCAATAGCAGTAGCGGCATTGAAATATTCAATGTTAAAGCAGGAGGTCAATAAAACCATTGTCTTTGACAAGAAAGAAGCCCTGAGATTTGAGGGAGACACAGGACCATATTTACTTTATACTCATGTAAGAGCAAAAAACATTCTCAAAAAAACAAAGAAGAAAGTCAAAACGTATCATTTAGAGAACATAACGATAGACGATTTAGAAAAAAACATAATACAACAGCTAAGCTTCTTTCCGAGTATCGTAACAAAAGCATACGAAAAGCTAACACCAAGTTTAATAGCTAACTACGCCTACCAAATCTCAAAAATGTTTAATGAGTATTACCAATTAAATAGGGTCATAGGCTCAGAAAAGGAGAGATTCAGGCTCGCTCTAGTTGAGTCATTCTCTCAAGTATTAAAAAATTCTCTCTATCTGCTGGGAATTCCTATAATAGAAAGGATGTAGTCCATAACAAAAAACCTTAAATAACTCTCTTTTTGAGTTATCTTATGGAAATTTCAATAGTACTGTTGACCTCAAGTTTATTACTATCTTTAATCCTCATAATTTTAATAGTGGTTCTTACCCTGCGTCCTGCAGGTTCAGCATCAAAGTCTTCAAAGAAAGTCAAGGACGACATAAGAAAAATAAAAGAACAAATCAACTATTAATTCTGTCTCCACTACATAGGGACAAATATTAGTTAAATTTATATACCTTTTTTTCATTAAACTTGCATGAACAGAAGGCAAGGAAAAAGAAGGACAAACCGTGCAAAAGCGATTCATAAAGCTAATTCTCTAAGAAATCAATTGCTTGATTTTGTTTATAACGAGGCGAGACCTCAATTGGCTGCAGAAAGAGCAATAAAGCGCCAAAGAGCTCTTAGAACACCACCAAACCCAACAAGATGGGTAGATAGAGCAATTTCATTCACATCAAAGCTTGCCACAGCAGCTTCAATATATTTAGCTACTAAACTCTCACTAGGATGTGGCGGCGGAGACGCATCCACAATTCCTTCAGATTTCCCCCCCGCTGCATACGCAACATATTCAGGAGATCCATCTCCCAAAAACGAAGGAGAAATTGTCTTCTTGGACGGCACAGGAAGCACAGACGCAGAGGGCCCAATCTCAACATACTCATGGTCACAAGTTTCAGGTCCGACAGCTACACTGGACAATCCAACATCACCAACACCAACATTCATAGCCCCAAGAGTTGACGGCCAAGAAACCCTAGAATTCATGCTCACAGTCGAAGATTCCGCTGGTCAACCCGGTTCTGACGTTGTTCCAGTAACTATTAATGACACGTCAAGGATTGCTGCCACAAATTTAGATAACTCTGTATACATTGAACATATGAGGCCTGATGGTTCTGACCTTCAAACAATCGCAACAGGAGCATTAAGACCAAGATGGTTACCAACTGACCAAAATACAACAACATTCCATGCATTTGGAGATATCTGGAAAATCCAAAGAGATGGTACTGGGTTAACAAATTTAACAAACACAGCAGGAGTGGAAGAAGAAGCCGCCTTTTCTCCTGACGGAACAAAAGTTGTTTATAGAGATGATTCAGACAGACTCTACATCGCAGATTTTGACGGCTCTTCAATTTCAAATCCTGTAGAACTCGCCGCGAATGGTAATGAAAAAAGTTGGCCGGTGTTTTCTCCAGTTAAAGATGGAGCAGACTATTGGATTTATTATTCAGAAAACATCGGAGGAACTGATAAGGAAATTTGTAGAATTAGGCCAGATGGAACAGGAAGAGAGGTATTAACTAGTAGTTCTGCTAGTGATGTTGAACCAGATGTTTCAAAAGATAAGCTAAGTTTCAGTTCAAATAGAAGTGGAAGATTCCAAATTTATACCTCAGAACTAGATGGTTCTTCTCCAGTGCAGGTTACAAATATACTAGACAATGCAGGACACCCAAGTTTTTCCGATACAGGAAGAAAATTAACTTATATGGTTTATGATGGTCCCTCATTATTATCAGCAGATTTGCATACTATAAATACAGATGGAACTGGAGACACAACGATTTCAGGAGGATCAAATAGATATATTTCCCCAGATTGGAGCGATTAGTCAAATTTAAAAATCCTCAATTATTATCATATTTGTATAGACGAGCCAGCACGTTAGCCCCGTGCTATTCACAAATGGGCTTTATGGTGGGCTTAAAGGAGTAAGTGAAGCGGAGACTTATTAGTCTTCTGCCGGACGTTGACGTTTTGTCCTGTTCGATCTTGCTCCTACGAAATGGGTCAGGCCTTGATCGGAGCAGCCCTAAATAGGAAACAAGGTGCTTACAGGGTAGCAAAACCGAGGAAGGTTTGAAGGTTGCTGATAAGTTAAAACCGAGCAAACTCCCCGTCTATACACAATATATAAAAACTAACTCCGTCTAAAATTATTATGAATAAAAGAGGGCAGTTTTTCTTGGTGGCTGCATTAATAGTCGTCGCAATAGTTATTGGTTTGGCAACAGTTTATACATCTGTCCAAACAGGGCGAGAAGAACCAACAGTTGAAAGTTTATCAAAAGAAATTAGTTTTGAAGGAGCGCAAGTTATTGATTATGGTGTCTTTCAAGGACAAAATCCAGAAGAAATTGAAGACTTTCTAAACGAACTCGGACAAACTTATGCAGAAATACACCCAGAAAGTCAGATAACAATCATTTATTTCAATGAAGATATGATTGGAGGAGGGACAGGATCGTCTTATTCAGAATCACTAATAGGAAGCGTTGGAATAGGAGATGCAAAACAAGAAATCACAGCATTTCAAAGGGAAGACATAAACTTATTCGTAATAGATGAAAATACAATAGGAGCAGAAATTAATAATAGAACATATGAATTTGATACAAGGGAAGGACAAAACTTCTTTATCGTCGTAACACAAGAAGGAGCCGAAGAGACATTTGTAGGTAAACAACCATAAAAATGAAAATTAAAAAGAGAAACAAAAAAGGCATTAGCGCTATGGTGGGTTTTGT
>Ga0180437_10002397_pt1 | contig 30026 bp, 33 predicted proteins | sample SS_ome_4_FD_132410 | JGI IMG/M metagenome (GOLD analysis project Ga0180437, IMG submission 132410) | Hypersaline lake sediment archaeal communities from the Salton Sea, California, USA - SS_3_D_1 metaG | ecosystem: Environmental > Aquatic > Non-marine Saline and Alkaline > Hypersaline >...
ACTCCTTGTGTTCGTCTGGAACCTTTTCACGCAGTTCTTCTGCTAACTGAGACATGAAACTGCGATTTTTGCGTCGTTCCGATAGAGCTGTGCCAACTATGTCAACCCCGTAATTGACAGCGGTCGCAATCATGCCCTCGCTTATGGACCATCTCATCACATTCCACGGTTCAAGTGGCCCACACATAAGGTCGGTCAACCTGCTGACACAACGACCATTGACAAGGTAGTCCAGAACCTCGTCGTGGTTACCCCGTAGACAAACCACGTCGCGATCTTGCCCAAGTCTGATGACGCGGTCAATGCATTCTTTACTAAAAGGTCCTCTATCTATGTAATCACCAGCAAATACGAATCTCGCATCCTCATCCTCAGAGAGAACGGCCTTGATGGTGGCATCAAGGGTGTGCGACATACCGTGGATGTCAGCGATTACCCAACGCATGGTTTCAACTCAAGACTATTGTACCACAAGAAGACAGCCAGAGCAAAACCGTTTTACGTAATCAACGACATTAGGGGAACGCGTAGGAGAACCATACCACACAATCAGGTCCGCCCGCTTGATTTCTTCATTGAGTCGCTGAATGGTTCTGGCATCTTCTGAGGCCTGATAGACGGCCATGAACATGTCCGCACGGAGGACATAGTTGATCTCGACGGACGAATCGATTTGTGGAGATACTTGATTGTAGACGTCGACTGTAGGATAGAAGAGAATGACTTTCTTGTTTTCGCTGCCCGGCTTACGGACTGCTGGCACCTGCGTAAACTCATTGATCACTGATACAATAGCATCCAGCAGGGGCCAATGAGAGGGGACCTTCATTTCCAGGCCATAGGAATCATGGAATTCCGTGTTGCTCAGGGACAGATTCGACTCTTTGTTGTCTGGAAATGTGCGAATGAACGCCGCCAAAATGCCGTGCAGTTCATGTTCCACAATGTTACTCCCGGCTTCAAGCCTGTTGCTCTTGGGATTATACATCAAGGAAACCACTATCGCAAGTGATTAGCTAGCAGAATTTCAACGAACTCACGAACACAACCTTTACCCCCTGGGACCTGCAGCGCGTAACCATACCTGGGCTCTCCACTGTCCATTTTTAGGCCACCATGAGTTCGTACTATGTCCTGCACCGCGTTGCAGGCATCGCCGGGGCAAGCCACGATACGGGATTTCTTCATGATCTCGATGTCATTGACATCATCCCCGATCACAGCAACCTGATCCCAGGTACACCAGTTCGAATCGATGTAGCATTCTTGGACGCGGTGAACCTTCTCAAACCCAATTGAACCCTCAGTTCGCCTGCAAACCAATAAGCTCGCATAGGGGGCGGCCTGTCTGAATTGCTCCTCGTTGGCCTTATCATCAGAAGTTGTCGCAGCAGCAACCTTGATACCAAAATGCTGCAACATCGAAAGACCATGAAAGTCTCTGGTATGAAATCTCTTGGCTCGCACGCTCCCTCCGAGCAAATTCCCAACAGAACCGGGCATTGGTATGACATGATAGGTTCCATCAGTAAGCGTGCCATCAATATCAGTAACAAGTAGCTTAATCACATCTGGCCTCCTGTTCATAGTATCTCAACTTAGAACGTTGCCGCTCTTCTTCTTTGCTCAATGAGCGTTTAGGAGACATCGACATCACGGCTTCCATCGATAATCGACGCAAGACAGAGAACTCATTCGGACACAAACTACACGCAGCATCTGTATGTCTGAAAGCCCTGTTGTCTATGAAGTGATGTTCGATCCATGTCGCACCAAGAGCAACTGCTGCCAAATCAGCACCGATAGACAATGAATGGTTTGAAAAACCCACGTGTGGCAGCCTACAATCATCCGGTTGGCACTGGTCTATCAAGCCTGTGATAGCAGAAACATCGAGATGATCAACTCGTGCCGGATATTCGGCCGTGCACTGGTATAGAACAATTCTATCACCTAGATGCTTTTTGTAGTTTCCTATGAGTGCAGACAATTCTTCACTTGAAGTCATGCCAACAGAAACATGAATCGGACAATGAGACAAAGAGAGCACATGATCGATTAGGCCGAAGTGCATACAACAGGCACTCGGTATCTTGATGTAATCCGGTTCTAGGCTGATTATTTCATCGGCGGATGTGAAGTCCCAGACCGAGGAACTATAACCCACCCCGAGGGACTCGCAATGACGTTTGAGTTCTTCATGTTGCTGAAGGCTAAGTTCCAAGGCACGACGATGCTTGAGGTACGTGTCTCCATACGCAAAGGCGGGATTCGGGTGTGGTTTATCTGCGATACTTTGAGGTATGCACTCTTTCGGATTTCTTTTCTGGAACTTGACATAAGAAGCACCGTGTCTAGCCGCAAGCTCAGCAAGGTATTTGGCCCTACTGATCTCACCAGCGTGCGAACAACCAATCTCGGCAACCAGTTTCACCTGGTCACGATCTCTCACAAGAGTTCCTTTCGGACTAGGTCAAATCCTGCAGATTACCAGTCATGATTTTCTGGAGGACATCCAGTTCATCAGGCCGGTCAATCTGGATGGATTCTATCTCGGTGATGGGCACAGGGCAAATCTTGCGGCCGAGCCTACAGTTCTCCTCTAACAGGAGCGAAACACGTGTTATGTAGATGTTTCCATTGTCAAAATATCGATAATCCTCACGGCCAAGCTGCTGGGACATGGGCCTGTTTTGCGGGTCATAGGTGGAAACCCACAGATATGTGTCATCGTCAGTTGATTGCTCATGCCACAAAAAGTTGTAGAAGGACGTCACTGTCAGAAGAGAATCATAGCCACCATCAAAGAATATGTCAATGCAATCACGAACACGATTCTTGAATCGAATGGGACTAGTTGGCTGAAGAAGCAGGATCGCTTCCAGGCCGGATTGCATCGATTCTGATCTTGAATTGAACACATCTAACAAAGCAGACTCAGTAGAACAAAGATCACCGCACAATTCATCCGGCCTTCGACGTTGTTCTACCTCACAATTACGAGCTACTTCCAGGATCTCATTATCATCTGAAGAGACAACAATTTGGTCCATTGGCACGCCAGCAGCAATCGCATGTTCGATTGAATACTGAACGAGCGGCTTACCATTCACGGGTGCCATGTTTTTTCGCGGTATTCGTCTTGATGTTCCTTTCGCGGGTATGACACAAAGAATCTTTTCTAATTCCGCGTTAACCACTTTCCTCCACCTGTACTGTCCCAATGTATTCGCTGAGATTGATTTTCGGGAACACATCTATTATACTATTCGGTGACGCATTTAGAATTCGGCAATGCGAGTTCATGACCTCTCCGACCTTTTTCCAATAGGCCAGAATCTGCATCAGATCAGTGTCTGTTGTTGTGGCACCTTGCTTGGTTTTCCGGTATCTATCCGCCGGTCGTTTGTCGGTACGACGAGGAACAGTCTTAAGACATGTGTGCTCTTGTTTCATAGGAAATTCCCAGAAGTATCGTTTGTTCTTAGTTCGACAACAATCCATGCCAATCAAAACGATTTCAGAGCAACCCATGATGTGTGCAATATGAATAGCCGTGCCTGCTGTCGTGCGTGCTTCCCAGATATGCTTTGCCGGATCGTCATGGATGTACTCGTCGGTCACATGATGGCCCTTCCGATGGCGGAAAAGAATCGACCGATCTCCAAACCAAGACACGGCATTACTCAGTTTAGCGTCATACAAGAGCACGTTTGTGTCTAAGTTTCTGAGGTCGCGGCTGAAGTATGTCCAGTTGGCGACATCCCAGTCATCAGAAACGAAAAAATCTGATTTCGGGTAAGCACATATTCCACCATTCACAGCGATGGTCACATGGTCTTCAAGCGGGGCTAGATCTTGCTCATATACTGATGGGCCTGGAGCAACAATGAAGCATGTCCTACCCTTATACGCGCCGTTATACTCCTCAAGATTTCGCGGCATCACAACTGACCTCCTCCTGGACTAAATCAGACAAAGCATTTTCCAAATCCATATAATCAAAGACTTTGATGGCTGAATCTGGAGTACAATTGTAGATTGAAACTCCCTTCTTCTCACCAAAAGCTTTGATTTGTTCAAAGCATGGAATGTTCATATCGTAGAACTTAGTCACCTCCTTGACATCTGGTGTGTATAGAGAGCGAGAACGACGAAGCTTAGGATGCTGTTCTTCAGGTAGGAATTGCCAGAAATGAGACTTGCCATCACGCAACTTGTGATCCATTCCGAGCAAGAAGATACGTTTGCAGCCTGTCTTGATCGCAAGATCCAAGGCAGTCGGTATCGAGCTAATCCACGACAAACCAGGATCGTCTTCGTCTAGTGGTTGATCCGGTTCAGTTTTACGGGGTTCGAAGTAACGAAAGCCATAGCGTTCAAATTGATCCCTGAATTGCAACCAACTGGTGCGAACCACACGCCTACACCGTGAACGACAAACTTTGTCCCAAAAGTAGTCCCAGACCATGCACATCGAATCATTGGACAACCAATACCGGTTCGATGGGTTTCCCATGTCAATCCAGTCCATCAACAGGATTCCGGCGTTGACCGTAAAAACCGGGAATTGATGAATCTGGCTTATGTCTTGGTCTATTAGGCTAGGCCCCGAACCTACCACAAAACAACTGCTACCCTCTAAACAGCCGCTAAGATCGGATATGTCTGGGTATCCAGTGCTCATTTTTCTCTCCTTAGTTCACTTCAGGATTATACGCCTACAGCCTTAACGGGCATTATCTCCAAACCACATTCTTCGATAAATTGGCTCGGGCGCGACTCATAAGGCGTAGACCGTCCACGAGACATCCTAGAACGATAGGCACAATTGCTTATCATCAGAACATCCTTTGCCCTCGTAATAGCCACATAGAACAATCGGCGTTCTTCCTGTTTCTCGCGTTCCGTTCTAGACCGATTATGAGGAATCATGCCTTGCTCAGCACCAATAATGCTTGTCACTGGCCATTCTCTTCCCTTCGCAGCATGCACGGTCGTCAATGTAACCTTGTTACCGGCAGCGGCATCATCTTCAGAAGTAGATAACTGTATCTTGTATAGGTAATCACGCAATGAACACGACTCACGCTGAGACTCGAACACCTCCACTCCCTTCACAAAGGCAGAAATCCCGGCCAATCTGGATTCGGCCTCACTATCACCTCTGTTTGCCAGTTCCTCAAGCGCTCTCGGATAACCGGACTTGTTGATAATGTTTTGCACCAGTACGCTTGGCTTGACTCTGTTCTTGTCTTTGATCGCAAACTCTCTAATCAAGTCAACAAAAGCCAACAGATTCTCACGTGCCTTTTGTGTTCCAATCTGCCTCTGAATGGCAGCGTCACAGGCTTCTAGAATAGTCACATGTTCATCGTCAGCGATTGCTTCAACTTCTGCAACAAACTTCTCACCAATGGCCCGCCTGGGATTCATGACAGCTCTAGCAAACGAAATACTGTCATTCCAGTTGGTAATGAGAGAAAGATAAGACATAATGATCTTTGATTCTTTCCTGTCATAAAAAGAAGGCCCGCCGATAATCCGATAAGGAATGCCCGTACTTCGGAGTTCAACTTCCATCTGTCTGGAAAGCATATGTGCTCGGTACATGACGGACATCTGATGCCACTCAAAACCAAGCTTTTCGCGACAGGTGGAAAGATAACGAGCAACAAGAGTCGCTTCTTCCTCTGGTGTCCGTACCCTTTTAACCATTACCTCGTGACCATCACCGCGATCTGAAACCAGTTTCACCCCCTGACCTCCGGGGTTGTGTTGGATCAGATTCTGTGCACATTTCAGAATATGGTTAGTGCTTCGGTAGTTGGTGGTAAGCACAACCTTCTTGACGTTTGAAAAGTCTTCCTCGATTGCAGCCAGATTCTCAGGTTTCGCGTGACGCCAGCCGTATATACTATTTGAATGTACAATACCACCAGTTATAAAATTGTTTGTTCTTTCTACTTCAAAGTCGACAAAATCTTCAGAAGAGTAGCCATTCTCCACCGACGAAACAGTATCGAACTGAAGAGTCGGTTTACCTAGATCGTCACTAGGTATAACCGATGCAACCTGGTCACCAGCCACGAGACTGCATGCCGCAACCGAGACCATCGCAGCCCCTCTCAGTATCTTGGCTTTTTTCCTCAAAACTGCCTCCGAACCGGCAGCGCGTGCTTCTGACCTAACTACCTCCCAAATATTTAGTATCTCACTAAGGTTTGCTCTAGAGCCATCATGGCGTTTCGTTTTTCTTAGACAGTAAGATTTAGAATCAGATGAGAAATTGTACCCAAGAAGTTCAAGCCTTCTTATAACAGACTCATTACCAGAACGAATAGAATACCTGTGGCACGGCAGTGAGTTGCTATTTGCTCCAACTAATGTAATAGTCATTACGGTTTTTGTAGGACAACGTATGTCCTCCTGTTTCCAATGCGGCCAATCAATCTCAACTCCTAATTCAGCCTTCATTTCATCTAATCTATAGAACTGAGATATGGTTTTATGAAGATCATCAATCCTATCCTGATCTAGAATTAGACCTGGCCTTTTTTGGAATACCTCTGTCGGGATACAGTACTTACAGGAAATAACTTTTTCGTTGTACCTCGCATCTTCTTCTGTTTCATGGTATGAAAGTATCCATCCAGCATCAGCTTTTTCACAACGACACCTAAATGAAAAACCGTTTCTAAGAGATGGAGATCTATCATTGCGTGAATAAAAACGAGAAGTACCTACTCTGAAATATGGGCCACGTCTCATAAGATAAACAAAGTAAGGATACTTGGAAGCCCATGAATCACCACGCCTGCAGAAAACTTGATGATTATGCGTGCAGGTAAACCCTTGTCCACCAGTAGTTCTGACGACAGTTTGCTTTCGAGCTTTCTTTGTTATCTGTTTTGCAAGAACCTTCGACCGCGCCAAACGCCCGTCCCCAGCACACGACAGAATATGGTCTCCTACCTCTACAGAGTATGCTGGTTTTGTAGCAAGATGTTCATCAATATAGACAGGCTCATTAACGTGAACACACTGCTGTACATCAGCCACAACAAACAGGTTCCCATGTTTGGCTATGCGTTTCAGAATCTCATATTGAACCGTACTCGTATCCTGACCCTCATCAACAGAAATATACCGAAACTGTTCTGACAGCTTGTCGGCAACCTCTGGCTTGATATCTAAGAGGCGGTAAGTCAGATACAGAAGCCCAGTGAAATCAATGGAATTCTTGTTATCTAACTCGGTTAGGAATCTCTTGATTATTTGTGCCGCATCAGGCTGTACCCCGCTAGCGTCGTAGTCATCGAGATCAGATATTGGCTGAGCGTTTTCACGCAGATCATCAATCAGTTTACAAAGATGTCTAATGTTAGATTCGCTTAGATTCTCGAAACCTTGTGCCCTAGCAGCTTTGCTCATGACTTCGATTTGATCTCGTGCATCTCGGATAGTGAAATTGTCACCGAGATTTACAGGTTTACCAGCTTTGCGTAAGACAGCGACACAGAAGCTATGAAAGGTGCCGATCCATAGACCCCCTACAAGGTCACCGACACGCTCCTGAATACGCACTCTCATCTCCTCTGCAGCCTTGTTTGTGAAGGTAAGGCAAAGCAAATTCGAGGGTGAGATACCCTTCTCGATGAGACGTATGATTCTGGCAGTAAGGGTTGCGGTCTTCCCTGATCCGGGAATGGCCGTGACAATACATGGCCCATCAACATGTTCAGCAGCAAGCCTTTGCTCTTTGTTCAGCTCCATTGTTCGTCCCTTATTAGATCGTATTAACTAAATAGCCACGCGAGATGGCATGGATCAAATGGTGGCATAGAAAGAATCGTACCGTCCGCCATCTCGATAGGCTCACCTCTCTGAATGGCTTCGGCATCTAGTAGAATATAATCGTACGTTTCGCCTTTCTTCTCACACTCTACGCACATAACTATGACTCCTTTTCAGTCTTGGTTTCTGCTGTGTCTTCTTTTTGAATCTCTTTGATTTTCCGATTCAAGAATCTGGGTGAAAAAGTTCCGGGAGCACACTGGTACCGAACCAAGTCAACCCCCTCCACTTCTTCAACGATCTGAACAACAGGAAAGTCCTCGACAAGCCATTCGTCAAGTTGGTCCTGATTCTCGTCAGCATCGCCGTCATAGAACTCGAAGCCGAAGCCTTGTTTCCTTAGGCGGTGCATATAGTGCTTGCATTTCTCGCACGTTTTGGACGCTATGATTCGTACACGCAGCATCAGTCGTTTTGGAACCTTTTGCTATCTTTTGACTTCAGCTCCTCAACTCGCTGGTTAATACGTCTTTGGTCATCTGTCAGACCCTGCGACAGCGTGTCGAAGGCTGCATTCATTTGTTTCATAATCTCGCCAAGAACCTCTTTTTCGTTGTCCTCTGTGAGACTGGTACGGTTCGGGTCATCTCGCAGGTCCATCTTGAATTCTCGACCCTGCCAGAAATCCCTGATCCAATACATGACGCTATCTGGAACTGGAACACCTGGCTTTTTGTAGTAGAAATCTCTCTTGTCATAGGCCGGGAAAAACCGATGCTCATCAAATTCTTTGATGTAAACATCGAGAGTAATTACACCAGCGTCTTTGTCGTAGATCGCCTCAGCACAGACACAATGCAGAAGAACTCTCATGGCTAAACCCCGATAATAACACCAGTGCCAGCATCCGGGTTCTCTTTCATCATGTCCCAAAGCACTTCTATGAAGCCACTGATGTGGTCTTCAGATGGTCGCGTGAGCCTCACTTCTGTCAACCGCATAAGGACTTCTGTATTAAAACACTGGATGAGGATATGATCATGAGCCGATCTGTAAGACCCGCCCGCATGGTCATGTAGAATTATTTGCTGCGGACGCACACCGAGTCTAGTCTCAAGATGCCGTATCTGATCAAACCAACCATCATCCATTTCTTGGGTGATAGACTTGACACCCTTCGTCTTAATCTTGACAAGCTTACATTGAGGTCGTCCCTCGTACGGTTTCCCCTGCTGGTCCTCAATGGACTCCATACGTTGGGTCCACGTCTCTGGCGGCATAAGACCGTACATCCTACATGCGTACGGCCTTTCCCCATAAATCTGACAACCGTCCTTGTAAAAGACACAACCCTTCGGTCGTTTGCTTGTCAGGTATGCACGAATAGCCCTAAGCTGAAGATCAACACGGTCGTCATCAGACCATTCTTCCTGGACATGCCACCAGATCTTCAGAAACTCGATGTAGTACATCGAGGGAGCATTCTTCTTACAACACCAGTCAACCTCATCCTCGCCATATTTGGCAGCGCACCGATCACAACCCTTTGTCTCCGGCATAGAGTCATAGAGTTGCTTCAGTGCCTCAATTGGACCGCTAATATTTCTATAGCCCAGATTGACGCCAAACGAGTTTGATTCCGATTGAGGGTCCATTCTTCAGTTACGAAGTAGCCGCCTCTGGTTGGGCCCAGTCTTTGTAATCCCTGACATCAAATACCATTGCGGTCACATTACTCACGTGTGAAGGGTCTCTTAGTTCGCCAATGTTACCCTCATCAAAGGCAACTTTCCATACAAGCTCAATTCCCTTTGGGGCACAGTGACTACTGGCTTCAGCAATTGCTTTGTTTGCATTGTAGACAGCTCTCGCACCAACGGCCCGTATTTTCGCGTAGCCATGGTTCGAGAGTGCCATGAAGATCGCAGAAGACAACTTGTGTACGTGTGTTTTCTCTGCTTCTTTGCGTTCATCGTCGGCTCCGTAGAAACGCCCTTTCGCCACCAGGAAGCCCGGGTCATCGACCTGTCCAAAGGTCGTTTTGGATTGCTTCGTTTTTTCTTCTGTCATTTCTTTCCCCTTCGTCTAAACAGGTTTAGGATTTGCTTATTATACCTCCTCCGTTAGCTTCTGCTCAAATTCAGGGTATTCAGATCGAATTCTTTTTATGATCCTCTTCACTTGTGATCGATTGATTCCGCTGTGTTCAGCAATGTCTGAAGCGTTAAAACCAACGGAACTGAGTTTCAGAACCATTCTCTCATCCTCATTATCAAACCAGGTGTCAATAATAGCAAACAGACGGGTATACTCAGGACGAACCCTTCCGTCTAGCACTTCCTCTGCTGACATAACATCGAACTTCTCCCCGATTCTACAATCCTTGTAGAGCATATCAGAAAAGTGAGCTGGGTTCCTTTCGTCCTGTGGCCCTTCTGTAAAACTGAGTTCATACATCTCAGACTGGATAAGACACCTAGGATAGTTTTCCAGGAAGTCCTCCCAAGTGTACGGCCTAGCATATCGCGAGTATTGGTCCGGGAGGCTCTTGATGTAGTTGTCATCTATTTGTGAGACTTTTCGCCCCGTCCAAGGACAGACAACCATTGGCTCGTTATCAAAATCAAACCAAGGCCAATCTACTTTTCGTCTGTATCGCAAGAACTTCTCGCTATCGTCGCTGTTCAGGGATTGCCACTTGGAGGTAGTATAATCACCCCAACAAACAACTTGCTCGGACACCTTCTTGGGGACCTCGTAGATCTTGTTCCCGTAACACATATACTTCGGAAGATCTTTCACAGTTTTGTAATGCTGCAGATGGTAGATGTCGATTCTGGTAACCATACGATCACAAATCGGGCACTGTATGACCGGACGACGTTTAGGACGAAAACTAGTAGCCTTGACGTTAGCACGCCAGTTGGATAGAATCGCATAGAAGAAACGGTTAAACATTCCACCCAAACTCCAGCCACGTGACCGAGCAAGGCTCAGAGCATAGACATGATCGAATGCGTCTACAGCTCTAAACAGCTTGTAGTTGAAGTCGTCTTCAAAAGTTTCCCAATCATTTATCTCGTTGATTCGATTGAACCAAAAGGCTTTGAAATCGTCATAATACTCCTGGATAGGAATGTAATCATCATTGCTACGGGTTTCTTTGAATCTGACAACCTGATCGGTTACGGAGATACCGTTGGAACAGACATTCAGTTTACTCACACAGCTACCCCTCACTTCTAAACTCAGTGCCTGACCAGCACTTTTTCGCAAACTTACAGTTCACGCATTCCCAATTACCCTTTTCATCCGGGCTTTCAAATGGCCGGACAGGAACAACCCATTCGCCACGGCTATTCTGGTGTTCTACTATATACTTGAGTTTAATGGCCTCTTCCTTCTTAACAGCCATCATTTCTTGATCTGGGTAAATGATGAACTCTTTGATCGCCTGCTCGTCTTTGCTTTCATAGATCAGCTTCCCACATCGCAAACCGGAAAGATAGAGGTAGATTTGGAGTTGGGTGTAATGCTTAGGTTCTGGCCTTTTTAGGTACTTGAACTTTCGCTCCTTCATGCTCTTGAAATCACAGAGCATCAAAGCATCTTCATCCGGTGTGTCTGGCTTTACTGCCTCGGCGACAAATCTTGGATCGGCCAAACGCAAATCCAAAATACCATCTACATGACCGCCCCAGTTGGTCTCCTCGTCAAAGAAACCAAGCTCCTCATACTGTAAATACCTGTTGCCGCAATCGCATTGTTCTGGTTTGATGATACCATACTTAGAGGACCCACCTAATATGAATGGCTTTCCCGTCTGAAAAGAACAAATGGGGCATTTCCAAAGACCTCGCAGAATACCTATGTCTTGTAGGTATTTACGCCACCGAAAATGGACATGATGGCCGTTGCCAAAGACCCTTTGTATTCTGGGGTCTATCATGTTGGCCTGAATCGGTACCCGCTCAATTCGCCCCTTTTCTTCAAGGTATAGATAAGCGACCTTTCGATGACAACCGTCCCATTCGCTGGCATGGAAGTGATCATATTTGCGGTCGTTGTTAATACCGCGCTCGATCAGATATTCTTCCACCGCTGCTGTGATCTGCATATCAGAAAACACTGGTTTCCTTACTCTCCTGAATGGCGGATTTAACCATAGACCGCAGTTCCGCTGATTTACCTTCACGTAGAAATTCGTCAGGATCTTTTCCGATCGGAAGCCAAACGGGAACCACGTTCAGATCATGACGCACGTTTGTACGTTCACCCTCTTTGGCGTCGACACAAGGTCTCCACTGGACCATCCCTAGTTCTAAAATCTTCTCTGCCCCACTCTGACCGGCTTTGTTTTCATCGCTATCCAACAACAAGACTAGAGTAGAACAGTAGCGCAAAACCGTCGCGATTTGAGGCAATCTCATCGCGGTGCCAAACAGGCCGACAGTATTCGTGAAACCGTGGTTGTGCATCTGAAGAATGTCGAATTGCCCTTCACTCAGAATGCAGTAACCATTCTCTCTTATGGGTTCTTTAGCGATATTCGTCCCGTATAGGTAAAACGATTTCTCATACGCCTCATGCCAATATACGGGCAAGACGGATCTTGCGTCCGGCAGCAATCTGGATGAGAGGCTCACCAGGTTGCCGCTTGCATCAAAGAGAGGAAAAATGATTCGTCCGGAAAGCTGATGACCAAGTTCGGACGGCATGTAGCCCAACCGAAAACGTTTGATAACGTCTTCGGAGATAGAACGAGATTGGGTCAGATACTCTAACCCCTTCGTTCCTTCTCGTGTCCAAAGGCATTGGTGGCACTTATCGACTATATGATTGCGTTCGACAGTGCTAAACCGATTCCTTATCTCCTGAGTTGTCGTCATCTACAACTTTCTTCTTGGAAGACCTCGCGGTCTTTGTCTTCTTAGCTTTGCTCTCTTCTTCTTTACCACGAGGCTTTTCTTTTGTCAAGCCTTCTGATGGCGCTTTTTCTTCACCAGTTTCGACCTTGACGGAAGGGCCGCTTTCTGCAATCTTCTTGACCCCAGGGCTTAGTTTCACTGGGATATTGAGAGAGTTGTTCCTTTCGCCTTTCTCGGCCTCGACACAATCTTGTGCCAAGGTCTGTTCGAGTTCTTGTTCTCGGATTGCTTGAAGAATCGACGCTTCACCCTCAGCTTCTAGGAACAACTCACCATCACGCTTCCATTTGAGTTTGCCGTTACGTATCGTAATAACCTTCAACTGCCGTGCTGCGTCGTAGACGAGCTTAGCTGCATCGGGAAAATACTTCCGATAGTAGATCGGAACCTCTATCTGCATGCCTGGCGGTAGAGGAGGAGCTTTCTTGTTCTTGATAATCTTGACTCTCGCATAATGACCGATCAATTCCTTCTCACCATCCGTGTCGGTCGACCAAACCTGGCCGTCTTTACCACCAATACGAGAGATACCGAGACGCTGATGAGCAAAGTGCTTCAGGGCACGACCGCCGGGGGTTTTGAACCGTTCCCCATAGCTCGGCCTAAAGCCTCCCATATCAACCTTATCTCGGAGTTGGTTAATCAATATGAGACTAGTCTCTGTCTTATCGCATGCCTGAACGATCAGACGCAGTTTGTCTGCCAGTGTCTTTGCAAGTTCACCAACACCTTGTCCGGTACCATCGTAGTCCTTTTCCACAATACGCATCGGCATTAAACCGGCAACAGAATCAATGACGACCAAACCAAACGCGTTGGTAATGATTGTCTTGTAGACCATGTTTAGAACCTGATCGGCACTGTAGAAGTTGATGTTGTCCTCATCTTTGTCGAAGGCTTTTGTATCCATCAACTCAGGTATGACCAACTTTTCTGGATCAACGCCATTCAGCAATGCAAGATCTACTGACCATCCAGCCTCAGCATCAATCCAACAACACCGCATACCAAGCCGTTGTGCGTGGCCCACGGTCCGGAGGGCCAGGGAAGTCTTCCCTGAGCCCTCCTCGCCGATCATCTCGATGATACCGCCCTGGTAGATCCCGTGGGCTCCCTTCGTAAGGACAGCATCAAGGTCATCATGGCCTGTGGGGATAGCATGAACATCGACCTGTGCTAGGCCTTTGCGGTTATATCCCCGCCCAAACGACTTGGCAAGAACGGCTAAGACATCGTCGAACTCTTTGTCCGTAACTTTTCTTGTAGCCATTTCCTTGCCCTTTCGTTTGGTTGATTAAAACCGTGGCTTGCCGTCAGCAGCAACCGGTTCAGCAGTAGCAGCAGTCGCCGAATAAGCCGGTGGGGCAGACTGAGGTCCGCCGTCCGGATCGGGCCCTGCATCCTGTCGGCTCTGCTGTTCACCAAACAGTCGTTCAGGGACTTCTTCTGGAGAAAGGCACTTGTAGCGATCGTCCAGCTCATACAGATGTGGTGCGATTTCAGCAGCCTGCTCATCTGTGAATGGAGAGGGTTGCGTTGGTTCTGCACTATAACCTCTGGACTGACCTTCTCCGTAGACCGTGATTTGCCAATCCCATCCAACGCTCTGGCCGCCCGGAGAGGCATCGTCATTGTCCGCAGACCAATTGGCGAAGTGCTTGAACAAGCTGATCGGTCCTTCCATGATCTTGATCTTGCCGTCAGCACGGTCAATGATGTTCACAGCGTAACGCTGCTGGCCACGGATCTGCTTACCAGTCGACGTCCGTATAATCTCTTCCGCCTTCCAACCATCATCGACTTTCGTTTGGGCCCTACGGTGCCCCGTCGCAGTCTTCACGAAGAACTTCGTAAACTCCTTCGCTTTGCCGAGTAGCCGAACGTTGTACAGGTTGGGTTTCCCACCCGGGCCGGACTCGAACTTCATATACTCGGCCCTCTTGCTTTCACCGCTGGCTCTCTTTTCGACCTCAATGGCTCTTTGCCTGAGGTTACCCCAATTTACATCTCCTGGATTAGCCATTTCTGTTACCTCCTGCCTATCTAGGCATGCACACTAGCCGGTGGCACCCGGCTCACTGTTCGTCCTAGCCGAACAAGTCTTTTTTCTCGCCTGAATCCGCACTGGTCTCGCCTGAGCTGACTCCGCTGTCAGTCTCGTCAACTAAACCGTGCATATTCGGGCGTCTAGGAGCTTGGCCTTCTAACCGAACACCGTTCGGATGTTTCATCTGCAAACAAGTCAATTGCCTACTGAGACTATCCAATGCAGACTGGAGTATGCCATCGATATGTCTGGCCGCGTAAAGGAAACCTTCCATCTCCCGTACGTAATACTCCAAATCGTTTAGGTGTTCGATAATCAATCCTTCGCGCTTCTCCTCGCCACGAAGGTAATGGTCCTTGAATAGCTTGCATGTGATCAGATGTAGTTCTCGTTTCCAAAAGTAGAATTGCTGAAGAACTTCAGAAATCAGAGATCCTAATCTGGCTTTTTGGCTATATGCGTCATCAATTTTCTCAGAGATCAAATCCTCACCCAAGACATTGCCGGACACATAATGGTCCACATTGATGTCTCGGAGTTCAGATCTCATTTCTGCAAGGTCCAAGACAGGGAAACGGCTCAGAATATTCTTGAGCGTGCCCAGTTTGTAAACGTAGAAGTTTTTGAACTGCGGTGAGCCGTTGTAAAGGACAAATTGCGGGTACTTCTCCTTGATTTCGTGATAAGCCCGCAAGTTCGATCCAGCAACCCCAAGTGGGTTTTCTCCATCTTCAGACGAAGAAGCTATTGCATCTTCTCCGCCATCATCAAAAGCATCTTTGGTCTCAGGTGCCTTCTCTGGTTCCGCCGTGTTTTCATCCTGAGGTTGAGGTTCCGGTTTTGTCTCTGTGTCAGAAGAGACTGCAGCAATTTCTGCCTCCATTCTCTCCATATCTTCATCGACACGTTGGACAGTTTGTACGTCTGTCAGATCGTCGTCATCGTCATTTTGTTCAGGCTGCCTATCCTCAATTTGGGCTTCCATCTTACTGCCCGTCTGAATACCGGCCTGAATCAGACTTTCTTCATGTGGTTTATCTGGCTCAGATTCCATAGTAGCCTGCAGATCACCACACTTATCTTCGAAAGTGGATGCTTCTGGTCTTGATTTTCGTTCGCTTGCGTAATCAGGGCCATCGGCCCGATCGAGGGTTTGACTTGGATCGACGTCGAACATATCCGACATTTCATCAGCGATTGATCGCGTTGACATGTTTGCCACCTCACTTTAGCCTTATGCTGAATCTAGGCTCTCTAGCGACCCAAATGGGTCATCGCTTTGGTTGCCACTAGCGGTTACGCCCCGCTCAGCTTTCTTGGTTTTGGCTCCGCTTTTCTTAGCCTGTGGCGGGCTAATGTTCGGCTTGTTGTTCGGTTCAACAGCGAATGCCTTTTTATGACCGAGTCCTAAAGCATCCAGAACGCGGTCGTGTGTCTCCTTATACCAATCCAGTTGGAGACGCTCCCAATTTTGGAGTTTTCTCGCTCTTTCTTCATAGTCCGTCCACTCAATTGTCTCCTGCCATTCTTCTGAAATTTCCAGTGTTTCGTACTGGGCAGTATTCAGTTTTCTGGCAATCCTTTTCGTGACAATCGACGTTCGAACAGTATTTTCGTCTGACATCTTTCGTCCTTTCTCTTGAGACTTCTCGTCTAAGCTAACACATTATACCTGATCGCAGGCTACACGATCACTCGAATTCCTCACCGGTCGGTCTGCCCTTCATGTTGCGACGTTCCTTCCGGATTCTAGTGAAGGCCTGAATGACCTTACTTTTGTCCATACCCGGCCACATGCCAGCATCATACATAGCCTCGACAACCTTACTGTTGACACCTTCTTCAGTTTTCGCAGCAAAATCAAAGAGTATTTCGCCTTTGTATGGTTGGTTTAGGACAATGTCCCTGGCGGCTTTGTAGCCTATACCTTTGGCCAACAGGGGTCTACGTAACTTCTTCGGGCCAACAATCGACCAAGTAATCTTGGACTTATTGACATCCGGCGGAAGAAATTCAAAGCCCCAATTTTGTCTTGCATCCAGCTCAAATTTGGCCACATCATCGAAGAATCTACGTATGGTTTCAACAGACATTCTGGCCGCAAAGAATTCTGTCGGGTAATGAGCCTTCAAATAGGCTGTTTTCCATGACTCGTAAGCATAGGAAACGCTATGCGAATTCGAATTAACAATACCACTTTGCAGGCAATACAAATGGTCCCCGCTGTCAACTTTAAGATCGTAACACTGGGCCATGCCAACATATTCCACATTTACAACGGATACATACGACCAATCGTTAGAAGGCAACCTCGTTCCTTCACGGCCAAAGCTCGTTTCAGATCTTCCATTGCCCACCATTTGAACTTCTGATCGTGTGGAAGCCATGTGTCGTATGACATCCGTATTACCAGATAACCACGTCGACACATCTCTACATTGAGTTCTCGATCTTTGGTTCGCCTCTGCTGAAGACCAGTGTTGTCCAAGTGATTGCAAAAATGAAACTGCCCATCGTATTCGGCCAAGATCATCGCCGACCGATCGATGAAATCTATCTGCCTTCTTTGTGAAATAGTCGAAAAACGTTTTCCTCTCACCATTACGGAATGCTTGAAACCAAGTGGAACTAAAATCTCGGCCAAGTGCGTTTCTGGCTTCGAGCGCCACTTTTTCTGTTTCATAGCTGGAAGGATACACGCGTCGATAAATCTTTGTGGGTTTTCTTCTCTCCATCGACGCAGACGTGAAGCTCGTTGTTCCTGAATTTCCGGTCGTGCAGAAGTTCTCTTGGCAGTTTCGCTCCTGTTTTTCTGAAATGATTCTTTGTGGGTATCGTTCATCTGAGTCATAAGATTGGACCGGCGCTGGCGTTCTGTTGGATTCTTCATAATTGCATCGGATACGGCTTTGGACATTTTTTCTATATAATTCTTTTCTGTCTCCGATGTGCTTCTTATCTTTTCCCATGTCTTCCGGCCGTTTATTCTGTTCTGCTTCGAGTAGTTCTTCGATTTGACAGCCTTCCAACCGGAACAGGACCGACGATGATGACGGAGCAGTTTTTCTGATAGGAAAACCTGTTCGCACCCGGCACATTTCCATTCTCGGCCCGTCTTCCACTTCAGTTTCTGCCAATCTTCGCATTCCTTGTAATGAGCATTTCTTGCTCTGCGATTCGGAAGAATAGAACCGCAGCCCCTGCATTCCCAATCCTTTCTTTTCCCCATCTATCTCACCTTTTCTGCGTCGAACATAGAGATCGTTCTCAACTATACTGCGAAGACTCTGAGTACCACAGTTTGTAGCAAACCTATGGTTCGCCGTGCACCTATGCTCACTTCCATCACTGAATGTTACCTTGAAAACAGGCAAAACACCGTGGTCATAAACATCCAAAATCTTAATCGGCTGACCTTCCGGCGAGTAAACACGAGGCAGTCTAATTCCAGAACACCTCATTCGATACAACTCTTGTATTTCGTATATACCTTCGTCCGTTGATATTCCTTCTGAAAAGTACAGTGATTTGTTGAAAGCATATCCAGCAAAGCGTTGTAAATCAGCCCAAATACGATCGGCAGTGTCTTTTTCTACACCCTTCTTAGGAAGCACCCTAAGCACCAAGTCTCGGTACTTGTCGACGACGTGCTTCTTCTTCTTGGAACAACCACGCGTGAAGTCATAAGCATCCACCGGAGTAACATCAAGCATCGGAGGGAAGGCTTTCATGATCTGCTCTTGATAGACTACGACCCCATATGTCTTCTTTGTCACATCAGCCAACACTGGATGCAGCGACGTGATCGCTCTTTCTCCTCGTTTGCGCCCTGCCACTTCTGGGATGTACTGCTTCGGGCCGGGACGATACATGGCAATTGTCAAAACAAGATCGTCAAAACTGTCGATATGTATGTCCATCAATGCGCGTTTCATGCCGGGGTTTTCAAGTTGGAAACAACCGTCCGTGTGCCCTGTTTGTAAGAGAGATATTGTCTCCGGATCATCGAGTGGAACGTTGGCTAGGTCAACATCTACACCGTGCATGTCCTTGACCATTCTGGTGCACCAGTCAATCGCTGTCTTAGTTGACAACCCCAGAATGTCAATCTTTACTAAACCAATAGATTCTACTTCTGCCATAGTGAACTGTGTGGCAATGGTAGTGCCCTTTTCTGACATTGATCCTTCTGATGCTTGAGTTATGTGTAGAGGGCATATTTCTTGAAGAGGGACTGGACTGACAACAACACCTGCAGCGTGACAACCATACGCAGAAATCGTTCCTTCGATACGCTCCGCGACGCGATGGACTTCTGGATACGTTTCCATATACTCCTTGAACTCGGGATAAGCATCACACGCCATCTGGATGTTCTCGACTACCGTTCCATCCTCAAGCTTCATGAGGTCCGGAAGCGAACTCAGGATCTCGTTCTCTAGCCTGAAGTTCTCGTTGCTCGACGTTTTGATTTCTTTGCCTTCTTCGTCATAACGAATGCTGTTGGACGGATCGAGCAGTTTGATGGCACGACGGACAGCAGCTTTTGTTTTCATCGTCTGGATCGTGCCGATTGAACCAACATGACCCCTGCCATACTTGTCGATGAGATAATCGATGACCTCCTGACGCCGTAAATAGCAGAAGTCAATGTCTATGTCTGGCCAACCGACACGTCCGTATGTCCTTCTAAGAGGAAGATCAACGTTGCGATTGGTATCAGACCTCTTGGCGGTAATGTTTAATAGCGCACATATGAATGAGTTTACTTTGTTTTCAGATCCACGCTTGCCATTTTTGCGTCTAAGATCCCACATCTTCTGCAAAGTACTGAGAGAGTCATTTTCCTCAAGATATCTCAGCTCTCTTTCGACAGCCTCAGAACACCACTGTTCTTCCTGGCCAGTTAGTTCTGAAATTATGGCGTCTATAGCATCTTTGTACTTAACAGGAGAGTCGGGCAACCCGTCAACTTCAGACCAAGGTCCGAAATCGTCTTCCATGAAGAATCGCTTCTCAGTGAAGCCAAGAAAACGCTCCCACATAAGATCTTGTGAAAGCGGGTCAACCCCTTCTGTGATACCAAGGCACATCAACAGCAGGGAGCCATAGCCGGAACCTCGAACACCAAAAGCGATCTCACTGCGTCGAGCAAACTCAATGATGTCATGCACAATCAAGAAGTAAGTGGCAAAATCAAATTGGTTCACTTTCCACACGAGATCAATATCGTCCAGCTCTCGATTCAATCGATCAATGTGCGGCTCAGATGAACCTATGCCAAGACGATCAGCTCCTTCATACGCAAGATGCCGAAGGAATTCGTGTGGTGTCTTGAAGCCGGAAGGAAGGCCGAACTTCGGCAGCTTCATGCTGCCACCTTCTTCGACAAACCTCAAATCGGAATAGTCACACTTCTCAAGTATCTCGATTGTATTGGTTAGGAATGAAGGCGTCCCGGAAAAGACTTTAGCCATCTCCTCGGTTGACTTGAAATAGAACTCCGAATAAGGAAACCTGATTCGTTTAGGATCACGGATGCACCTGTTGCTGCTGATACACATGATCATCTCGTGATATTCGGAGTCCTCCTTAGTGATATAGTGCACATCGTTAGTAGCGATAATCTTTACATCGAGTTCCTTAGACAACTTCTGGATCATTGGTATGATCTTAGCTTCAACTTCAAGGCCATGGAACATGACTTCCAAGTAGAAATCATCGCCGAAGATGTCTTTGAAAATGGCCGCAGCGTCGCGTGCCTTGTCGTACCGGCCTTGTTGCAGATTCCAGTTTATCAGAGAACTCGGGCAGGCACTCGTAACTATCAGACCCTCCTTGTGTTGGCTGAGCAGTTCCAAGTCTATTCGAGGGTCATAGTAGTAACCTTCTAGCGAAGCAGTTTGTGATAGCGTAGCGAGGTTTTTGAAGCCCTGGAGGTTCTTTGCGATCAGGTTGATGTGACGGTTGCCCTTGCGGCCGTCCGGTTGATCGTCTTTTCGTGCCTTGTGATTACGGGCATGATAAGATTCCATTCCGAGAATTGGAGCTATCTCTTCTTTTCGACAAGCCTTTATGAACGCAATCGCTCCGGCCATTGTTCCATGGTCGGTAAGACCAACCCCACGCATGCCCATAGATTTGGCTGTAGCCGCCAATTCTTGGACAGAAGCGAATCCGTCAAATTTGGAATATTGCGAATGCACATGGACATGAACAAAATCAGATGGTTTCATACAACTTCCTAATCGTCTATTTCAGCATCTTCAGGCAATTCAACCGGATCGGCTGGAGCAATCACTATCTTCTCGGGGGCAGAATCCCCAGCAGAAGTGAATGCTTCCTGTATCTTGAGAATCTCATCTTCCTGACGTTTTTGGGCTTCAGCCAGCTTCTGTTGCTTCTCGCGTTCCTTGCGTTTCAGGAAGGCTTTCCGTCTGCGTTGTTTCTCGATCTTACGCTTTTCACGCTTGCTCATTCTTGAACTCCCTGGACTTTTTCACTTTCTCAGCCGTCTTCACAAAGTGGGGATCTTTCTTGGCGTGCTCCATTCGTCTACAGTAATCCCTGTAAGCAGCCTCTTGCCTTTGTCGTTTTGCCTGTTTCCGTTCCCTTCGGATTTTCTGTCTGGCTTGTTCGTCCGTCCGTTTCCGTTTACTAGACACAGTCGGAGATTTACTGTCACCATCTGATGCTGTTACTCTGTGTCTGTTGCCATCGGAGTCACGCCAGTATTTTGCACATTTTACATCCGAGTATTGGTTCATCTGCTTACCGCCCATGATTATACCAACGCAGGATGAGAAAAGCCTTTGGAGACCATCTGAGTTACACTTGGGGCAGACCGTAACTGCTTCTTCTGCCATACCATGCGAGATTTCCATCACACCACAATTCTCACACTGGTACTCATAGATTGGCATCGGTCTCCTCTTCTTCTTCGGAACGAAGCTCCTCCAGTTCTTGATCCTTCGACAAATAGCCTCGGCATTGGATTACAGCATTCTTGAACGACTTGTTTACATAGAGTCTCCAGCGACGATTGATGCCACATATTGAGACAGTTTCGTATTTGATTGGGTTCGAGCATGGTGTGCAGCAGGTGTTGCAGAGAGGTTCAATAGGCCCCTTGGGTCCAATCGGCAGTTTATCTAACGATAGGGTTTCAACATGATAGAACATAGAGGCCCCTCCGCTCGCCCAGATAGATACTACACCAAGTCATCCGGCGACACCTCTTCAGATGCATCTTTAGATCCCTCTAGAACTGGCTCCTGCGGAGTGAAGGAAACAGCCGCCTTAGCAGTTGGGTCGAGTCGTTGCATAGCATCATCAGCCTTCTCCTGAATCTCTTCAGGGCTCAATTCGTTGTGTGGTGGAATGTCGTCATCTCTATGATCGACAATCTCTGGTTCTATCGGGCCGGAAACGGCAGACGGATAACCGCCAAAAGATTGAGGACCCACAGGACGACCTTCGAGCGCTCTGATCTCGTCCGAGATGTCATGTATCAGCTCAACTTCAATCTTCACGTCATCAAGTTTGGTTTGATCCTCAGCATTGTTAACCTGGGTAATCCTTACTTCCGACGTATCGCCTGTTTTCTCGTAGACTATCTCGTATTCGTTACCAGACTTCGTTGTGTCACTAAGAATCTGCTTTTTGTACTCACTGACCTTCTTGATCGCCATCTTTCTTTACCTCCTGGTTGGTCTCAGCTTGAGCGGTCAGTTTTGCTTGACGCTCAGCCTCCTCCTTGTCGGCCTCTTCAAAGACCTCACTGGATATTATACCTGCTGTATGATATCTTTTCCAGAATTCCTCTGCGCGTACATCATCCAAAAGGTCCCCTTCTACCATTAGCTTCTTCCAACCCTTCGATTCGCACCATCGTTTAAGCTCGACAATATCATCGTCCGGTGCCTCCATAGTCAATGGGTGCTCAGTTTCAGTGATGACGACTCTGCCATCATTCCACAGATGTAGAGTGAAATGAGCAGAAATGGCGTCCGTCATTACGAACGCGTCGGTAACAAGCATCCATTCGCCCGGAGCATCGCTCATGATTTCGGCGATTTTGCTGAATTCTCCATCAGCCTCAATCATTGTTCCATCACTTAGTTCAATCATCTTTACTCTCCTTTTCGGTCTCAATGCCGAAGAACTTGTCTAATATAGGAATAGGGTCCCAACTTGTAGCCGTCTCGACGACCTCACCATTTCCGTTAGATTCTTTCAAGAAACCCCCATTGGATGGGGCAGATTTAGCTGTTATGGATTGCCATTCCTTGGCAAGGTATTTGATGTCGTGCTCGAAAAGCTTAACAACTTCAACGTTCGACATCTTTTCGCATCGGATAACATACGACGGGTGGAATGTGCTGAAAACCCATGCGTTGAACCTCTGAGAATATTCAAGGCTTCCTCTTGCTGACGTTACTCCAATGGAGGAATTGCGAATCCACTTTAGAGCCTGGCCACCAAGGGTTATGATGATCTTGGGCTTTACCATCTCGATCTCTTTGCAGACCCAATGTTCAAAACAGAAAGCCACCATCTGTTTGGCCTTAACCTTTGTCCATTCTCCGTCTTCATATAAACGAAACTCATCATTCCTATCAGAGGGAAATTTGTTGTCTAGAGGACGACATGCAATTACATTGCTGATCAGAGTAGTCTGTGGATTGAAAATATCACCATGTTTGCGAAGTTCTTCTCTCAGTCTTTGCCCAGCACGACCAACAAAGGGACGGACCTGAGACACCTCATCACGACCTGGGGCTTCTCCAATAAACATGAATACGGGATTCTTAGCGTTTCCCTCTGACTGTAGAACCTGTCCGTAATGAGAATAGACACTACACGCTCTGCACTTATCCTTCGCCTCAACGAAAGCCTTGTACTCATCTGTGATCGACGTAAAGTTGTTCTCGATTATCCGTCCAACTGATGGCACTTTAGTCCTCTATTTCTTCCATATGACAACCTACAGATTCCACACTAGGATCACCAGCGGGGTAGTTCGTGATGATGAGTTCCTTTCCGATCTTCTTCACGGAGGAACTTGTTCCGGCATATGCCCAATCCTCTTGATAAAGATGAAAACCATCTTTCTCTAAGAACCAAGATCTAACCTTGCCATCCTTATCATCATCATAGCTAATACAGACTTGATGAGGTGACTTCTTTACGGTTTCTACGAATTCCAGATGCTGCTCTTCTGTGAAGCCAAACTCGTAGAGCTTGTCCGTTTTAGGCATGTCGGTGTTAACAAGATATGGCGGATCACAATATATCCAAACATTCTCGCCGGGTTCAAGAAGCAGTGGAGCATAATCGTGCGAAGTGATTTGGGTGCCAGAGATCCAGTTCGCAGCTTCTTCAAGTTGCGTCGTTCCTACAATGTTCCAACCAGTTGGGTTGCTGAAATACATGCGGGAACTTAGTTTTGGATCATAGGTTACACGGCCCGCCCAAACAGTCCGGTTAATGAAGAAGTACCTGAATGCTTGGTCGCAATGCTCGTTGTATTTAACCTCATCAAACACATCCATGAGTCTGGAGTTGTATTTCTTACCTTTCTTTCTGGTTGGGCGTTCAGGTTCCCCATCCTGGGGCGGAGCAATCGCACGGCAAAGGGCAATGAACTCATCCGGTCTGTCTCTAAGAGCGAGATAAACAGACATCAGACCCTCATTGATATCATTTATCCACCGCTTCTTCAACATGCATGGCTCAAGGCCAAAGAAGATACCGCCACCACCAACAAAAGGCTCTCGATACTCATCAAAGATATCAGGTGCCCTACGTAGGATCTTTGCTTTGACGTGGTTTCTAGTCTTGCCGCCAGGATACCGGAATATCGACCTCATCTATCACTCCTAACTCCAAAGCAACTCTAGACAACATACGAACTGCCTTATCGGAGTTGAAATCGCCCCACTCAAGCCAATCATAATGATCCTTGAACAACTTGTATCCACGACGGCCTTTGTATTCGTCAAGTGGCATAGCATATCTGTTGTTGATTGATTCGATTTCTGTCTTTGTGAACCATCGATACATTACAGCCTCATCTTCTCTCCTCCAGACCATAAGTATCGCGAACCCTGATGACAAAGCCCTCTCAAAAGCATGCTTCTTGATTGCGAAGGTGAAACTCTGCTCCTCAGAGTTTTTCTTGAAGATGTCCCTGTGCTTGATGTCCGCAGTAATCTCAAAGAAACAGCCAGTTTCTCCAATCTGGAACTGAAACCAGGCATCACCTTCGTCCTTGTAGTTTTCGTCCTCAATAATCTCACCTATATGATCATTGAGGGCTTTATAGTCAAGGACCCGAATTCTAGATCCTATCTCAGACATCATTTCAGCCATTTCGATCGTGAATTTGTTCTCACGTTTCTGGCCCAGAGTAGTGTCTGCAATAAACTGTTCCGGCGTTCTCTCGCCTTCGTGAATTCTGAAATCTAAGTTACCACGTGCCATTTTTATCTCCTAAAACGGCATTGTCTCCAATGTCTGTAAACCTAAGTGTCCCGGTATTTCAATGCGTCCATCGTCTTCTGCTGATGGCTGTTCTTCATCTTCGAATGGCGTGCCGAAAGGCCTTCCTTTACGTAAGGAAGCATCTGAGAAACCGGACGTATTTCTTTCGCGTATCAGTTGGGCTATATCATAATTGGTAATGATCAGTTCTGTTTTAGACAGCTCTCGTTTCACATCTTCATGGGCCGATTTGTAAATAATAGGATCAGTGCGGTAGATGTAAAAGCCGCTGTAAAGCTCAATGGTCTCAGGAACATCATCGTATGTCAGAAGAAACTTGTTGCCGTTCTTTGTGATCTCGTTGCAGCATTTCCTCAGGTCTTCATGGTCTTGCCGTGAGAAACCATGGTGATAGTAATGGGTCAGTGAATCTATGAAATAGGGCGGATCTCCCACAAAGAAAGTCAGCGTCTCTTGTGCTGGCTTCTTGCGGTCTCCGACCGTTCGATTGTACTTGCGTATGAGTTCCCGAAAATCTAGTCGCTCGATCTGTGCGTTATTCGCCCTGAAACGTTCGGTAAACGGTTCGAAATCGGTGTTTTGGTTGTATCGGCTGACAGCGAAAGGTGATGCCTCGTAACCGCCCTGGATTGATGAACTGAAGCCTTTCTTAACACAGTAATAGAACCGGAAGGCGCGTTGAGCGGGCGAGAGCTTCTCAAGTTCATCCGGGCCCCAATGTTTCCAATCCTCGAACACAGCTCTGGCCGCTGGCATTCCACGAACATATCCAATGAATTCGTCCCGAACAGCGTCATCAAAGTATGTCCCTGATATAACTTTCATGAGATTGACGAGATCTTCGTGCACATCATTGATGATCTCAACACGACATTGTTTTGGGTCTTTGCCAAAGAAAATCGACGCCGACCCACAGAAGATCTCCACATAACAGAAGTGCGGCGGCATACAGTTGATGATGGTCGCTCGGAGCCTGTCTTTCCCTCCGATCCAGCCAATCAGGCTATCACAAACGGGCCTAGCAGCTTCATTAGATACAACTGTCATTATTCAACCTCAAGAGTTTGACGTTAGTTTATCTTGTCTGGCTGCCAGAATCGATTGAAGATTTTCAGCCATCTCGGCAACCGCATCAAACTCGAATTCCATGATTCGTTCATCTACTTTCGACCAGAAGCTGTCTATTATACGTCTCTCCTCGGCAGTATCACCCACTGATCGCAGATAGTGCCTACATATCCGAGACATAGACATTAGCTGCTGGTCCAGATCAGTATCCGGAGGCCTAAAAGCCGCTGCAGCCTTGATCTGTTTCGAGTACTTGCGTTCTAGTTCCTCTGGGTCAATATCAAGGTCTTTACCAAGTTTGCGTATCGCATCGCGGACAGTAAGACCTTCCATATGGACGACGAGGTCAATAATGGTGCCTCCCCTTTGACACCCGAAACAGTAGAAAAGTTGAGGATCGGCGGTCGGATCAACGCAGAAACTAGGTTTGGATTCCTTGTGGCCCGGAAGAGGACACAGATACTTGATGCGACGCTCGCTCTGTTTCGCAGATGGAGACACACCTTCAGACTCCAGATATTCGATAATCGGATTCTCTTGAAAAAGCACACTAAGTGGCAGACGCTTAGGCATTGCTAGAACATATCCTTGTTTGGTTGTTCGGGCTCTTGATTTGTGTCTTCTCCAGTTTCAATACCACTGAATAGCCCGTCTATATCAGGAGCAGACGCCATTGCCGGACTTGTGGCGGGTTCCTGTTCGCTAAGAAAACCGACATCCGGATTCCCAGGAGAAAGCTCGATGCCGGTTCCACTCGTGATCCGACAATGCTTCACGTCGACACGTAATTCACCGTTCCGTTTAGGTCCCTTCCTTGCTTTCAGTGTGACAATCTTGAGCTTGTCCGGTTCGTTGGGAACCTCAAGAAGAGCAAACATTGCTCTGGCATCTGCTCCATACTCTTGGGAACCACGTGCGGCCGTTGTATCAACGACAGCATCACCCTTATCTCGGATTCGACGGATGTCCCCTCGTCCCATCTGAGCAGAAGTAATGACATGGAATCCATACTTGCGGCCCATGAACATGAGGTCCTTCAAGATCTCGCCGATCTCAAGATCGTTCCTGCTATCATATCTGACATGTGGCTTCAAGATGCCAACATAGTCAACGATAACCAAATCTGGCTTCATGATTGCCGCTCGTTTTTCGATTTCGGCCCGAAGAACTGGAACCGAAATCCTTTCATCAGCATCGAGGATATCAAACTTGCCAGCGTATTTGTCCCATATCTCAGACTGAGTTATCTTCTCAAGATCGCTCTCTTCAAGAAGGTTGGGGCTTACCATTCGGTCTGCGGTAATGCGGGCACGATTCGACACGATCCTCTCCATGAGTTCGTAGCTGTCCATTTCAAGAGGAACAAACAGAACGCTATGACCCTTGTCGAGGATGTTCAGTGCTATGTTGATCTTGATATTTGTCTTATGACCGCTCGGTGGTGCGACAAAGATCGTAAGACCACCTGGCCTGAATCCTTCATTGACCACACAGTCGATCTCAGGGATATCGCATGTTATCTTTTTGTCTTTATTGGTCATTGCTTCCCTGAGATGAGCCAAGAAACCGGTCTTCAAGTTTTCGATTGATGAAACCCTGATACGCGAATTCTCAGTCGTACCGACAGCGATACGCATCTGCTCTGCCGCCTGAGACATCGCATAGAATCTTCCCTCTTTCTTGATGTCTTGATGCAAACCGTCAAGTATACGAGATAGACACCTTGCTAGATAGATATCCTTCAGTTGCGACTTGAGCATGCCCGCGTCGTTATAGTTAGCATGGACACCGATGCGACAATGATCGTAGACGTCCATCGAACACATTAGTTCGTTTCCGTCCACCTGCCTAGCAATCATCTCATTCCTGTAAGCGTCTCGTGTCAGAAGCCGCTTACGGTTGCTGTGTATGTACTCGTGGTAAATACATTTGACCAAAGGCCTATGTCCAGGATCAAAATGTTCTGCTTCTGGGTCGGTCGCGCTCATCTCCTCAACTACATCGAGATGTTTCAACATCAGATGGATGAGCTTACGCTCAACATCCAGTTCACTATCTGAGGTATTGGTTTGCTTTTCTTCACTCATCAGACTACCTTAGCGGAGAACCACACGCACTGTACGACTATCTTCGGCCACTAGTTTAGGCAATTCAGTTCCCCAGAAATTCTCGATTTCTGACCTAAGACTCCCGTCAATACATGACGTATAGAAATCCAGGCTGCATACCAAAATGTTGGGTCTCTTCTTCAAAGCCCGCTTAGAGAAGAACCTGTCCATCGTCACAATGTCAGACGGCGTGTTGTGGCCTCTCTTTGGTATGTCCACCCCGTCAACTGTCAAGAAGTCGTATTCCCCTATTTCATCCAAAAAATCGTGATCTTTCTCGCGGTTGTTGTCCCAACGTGTTGCATCAATCAGGTTGCTTGACAGAACCCACTGGAACGTAATCATTGGATCGAATAACAGGGTTGCAGCAGCAATCTCTTTCATGACCAACGAAGCAAGAAGAGTCCGCCCCGAATTGCGTCCTCCTGCTATGACAATGCTGGCACCGTCTTCTCTGTGCTTGTGTACAACAAGGTTCTTCTTGCGATTTTCAAGAAGCGATTGGTCATCAGAACCGAAACAGTAGCTGAAGGCGGCTTGTTTTGCTTTTTCAGCCATTGAAGGGTCCAAACTGCTAACAACCTTATCGTCTGAACGAATCAGGCCGGTGAAGTCGGACCAGGTTTTCTGTTTCAATTCTGGCGGAACGATGGGAAGCTGCTCAAACCTGAACTTAACTGTCGCTTTAAGCTGACAGTAGCAGGCTGTTCGGACGCCGTTATGGGAGATTTCTTTCCGGCCCTGACAAATGTCGCAGCCCTGTGCATAGTGATTGCACCAGTCGTCATAAGTAAACGGCATGAGGTTGCCTCGTCTAGGGTCTGCGTATAACTACGCTTGCCCAACTACTCGAAATCTGCATATCCCCAACACGCACATCACCGAGTCTTCCGATTATATCAAGAAGCCTCTCTTTGGCAACGTCAGGTTGGTTTCGTTCACGGCCACGCATTTTCAATGAGATCTTAACTGGGCTGCCTTTGTCAAGAAACATCTTGGCTCGCTCGACCTTGAAATGCTTATCGTGTTCGTCTATCCGCATGGAGAATCGGACTTCCTTCATGGGCGGCGGCTGATATTTCTTCGCCTTTTGCCGCTTCTTCTGCTCATAGGCCCATTTCCCTCTGTCCATGATCTTGTAGGTCTCTTTATTGCTGGTTTTGTTGACCAAGATCAGGTCGAGCCCTTGGTTCTCGGCTAAAATTTCGGCCTTGCATTTGGACATCTGGCCAAGATTTGTTCCTTCGCTGTCTACAACCAAAACGATCGATGATTCTGATGACATTGAATCTAGCTTGATTTGAAAAACCTCTTGTAATCCACCCCATCCAAACGATGTATTCCTAGCAACTCCATCAAAGGCTTACATGCCCGAACAAAGTCGAAAGGTGTGATGTTCCTAGCATAAGGTGATCTCTCTATTGTCTGTTGTATCACATCTTCGAGAGCTTCCTTGGTGAAATCTGAGAGAGCATTCTGGATACTTTTATCAGGCCTCTCCTTAGAACACTTCAGTAAATAATCGTGGGCTTCCACGATGCCTCTCTCCAAAAGCAACATGGGAAGACCGCC
>Ga0180437_10002399_pt1 | contig 30018 bp, 39 predicted proteins | sample SS_ome_4_FD_132410 | JGI IMG/M metagenome (GOLD analysis project Ga0180437, IMG submission 132410) | Hypersaline lake sediment archaeal communities from the Salton Sea, California, USA - SS_3_D_1 metaG | ecosystem: Environmental > Aquatic > Non-marine Saline and Alkaline > Hypersaline >...
ACATCCGAAATTGGCAAACGTTCAGGATCCAATGCATGGACACCAACAGGCGCAGTTACCGTTGACGTGGGTGGAACATTCTGCTCCAACAATAATGACGTAACGATTGCCGGAACACTCACCAATAATGGAACTGTCATAGAATTGGCTGGTGACACCATCTCTTGGGGCGCTTATGCCGGAACCGGTACTCTTTATACCGGTTTTGCAACTTGTGAAGCTACAAGCAGCACTTCATCCTCAGGTTCAAGTAGTGGATCTTCGACATCCAGCAGTTCTTCGAGCCAATCAAGTCAAAGCAGTCAGTCGTCAAGTAAGTCAAGTTCAAGTAGTCAATCTTCTTCTTCAAGTAGCCAGTCAAGTTCAAGTAGTCAATCTTCTTCTTCAAGTAGTCAATCATCTTCATCAAGCAGTGAGTCATCTGCGTCCAGTAGTTCCAGTTCAACAACTGTTGAAACATACTGGTGGGTAAACGATGATACTGACAATGACCCTCTGAATGCCAATAACTGGTCTGCAACTGAAGGTGGCGCTGGTGGCGCTGGCGTTCCAGATGGTAACGACAATGCCTACTTCTCAGCTACTTCGTCCAATGATAATTGTACTCTTTCCGCAAATTGGGGCGTTGGAAATATCTACTTTGACAATGCAGACACTGGTGGAACAGATGATTACACTGGTCAGTTAGATCTGAATGATTTTAATCTGACTGTCGGTGATTTGAAGACTGTCGCATCATCAACTGTTGTAGGTGGAACTGGAACACTATCCTGTAGTGGTGATTTCATTATTGGCGGAACATTCACTGACGAAACTGGAACAGTCAAAATGACTGGATCCGGAACGATTTCAGCAACCAATAACCTTTACGACCTCGAAATTGATTCAAGTGGAGTTGTCGTTCTTGGTGCAAATCTTACCATCGATAACAGCATGACGCTTACGAACGGTACTTTCTTCCAGTCAACTTACACTATTTCAAGTGTTGAAGTTACTGAATCATTTACTGTCAATGGCGGAACTTTCAATGGTGGAACTGCCAACATCACTTTCGGTACTTTCGCTCAAACTGCCGGTACTTTCATCAGTACAGACGCAACATTTGAATGTACCAGAGGGTCCGTAACCGCATGGAACAAAACAGGTGGAACTTTCACCCATAATGATGGTACCGTTAAATTCTCGGCTGCAGCACAAAACATCGTTCCCGATACCGATGCGTACTTCAATGTAATCCTTGAGCCTGTTGTTGCTGCCAAGATCTCAATGGCGGGAACGTGGGATATTAATGGAACGCTCACAACCGCTGAAGCAGGTCAACTAGATGGCGGTGGCACAATCAACCTGTCGGGGCATCTGAGTCTCGGTCACGGTATTGATACGAGAGGCGATAACATAGTTCTCAACATCGATGGGTCTACCGACCAAAACATCACTGGTTCTGCAACTGCAGGGGGTGGATTTGGTGAGATTCTCATCAACTCCACAGGCGGCACTGTCACATTTACCGACTGGATTTCCTGTTCGGGCGATTTGATTTATACGTCCGGTACGGTCGATGCAACGGCAGGAAACATTACGTTCAACAAACGTGACAACTCAAGGTCTGTCAGTACCGGTGCTGTCGTTTGGGGTGATGTAACTTGGAATCATGGTGGGGCGTCCCTAGAAACCACCACCATTACAGGCACGTTCATAGTTGGCGGTGACTGGACTTACACGCAGGGCAAAACAATCAACGGTGGAACGCTTGAGGTCAGAGGTTCAATCACGGTATCTGATACAGTTAATGGAAACTGCGCCATTACATGGTCAGGTTCTGGCTCTGAAACAATGACTATTTCGGCTCCGGGCACTCAACTTCCTAGTGGTCTTTTTACAGTAGATGGTTCCGGAACATTAACATTGTCTTCAAATGTCAATCTGAATACCGCTGGTCAAGACTTGATAATTTCCGGAGGCGAACTGGATTGCAGCACCTACAATTTCACTGTTAATGATGTGACCACAATCAATGGCGGAACGCTCTCTGTCGGAAGCGGCACATTCTTCACCAGTAACATTATTATGAGTTCCGGAACAATCAATAACAACACTGGAACACTTAAAGTCACTGGAACTACAGGTGACACTGTAGTCGATTTTACGGGTGGAACTTTCAACCGCAATACCGGCACCTTCGAGTTTGAACAGAGTGGTCAGACAGGTCTTATTGCCAACATGAATGGCGTTGACCTTTATGACCTCTTGTTTGATGGGGGCGGCAGTGAACATGTCACTATCAATGGTGATCCGACCGTTAAGGGTAAGATTACTATTGATGACTGGGACAGGTTTGAAGGCAACGTCAACTTTGAGGGAGATATCGACTTAACGGGTGGTGGTATTAACAGACCCGATGCTTCGGCCCCAAAGTTTACAGCCGTTGCCGCTTCGGGTGATCAGACCATTACTACAATAGGAGCGGCGGCAGGTATAGGTAGCCTTGTAGTCAACAAGGCGGCAGATGATGTGGTGTTCGATACAAGTGGTGGTCAGCTAACTATCGGAATCAAATCTACTGGTGAGCTTACTGAAACAAGCGGATCTTTTGACTTCACCACCAACTCAACTGATGTAGCGGTTAAGATCAGTGGTGGTACAAGCACGATGTCTGATGGTATCAACTTCTATGACCTCGAGTGGGTATCTGTATCCAATCCACAGATTAGCGTTGGTGGCGGCACTGGGGATATCATCGTTGACAATGACCTTGTGTTCGCTGGTTCTACCGGCAACAACCGTATCCAAAGTAGTGGCTCAATACAGGTTGCTGGCAATATCCAAGTGAGCCAAAGCGGATGGAATAACAGCACCATTGGCATCGAATGGACAGGTTCTGGAAGCAAGACATACACAGCAGATGCTGCCACTTACTATCCTGCAGGTGGTACGTTCCAAGTTAACGGCAGTGGCACGCTGACCCTTGCCTCTGACCTGACTCTTGCCAGAACAGGTCAGGACTTCCTGCTGACTACAGGGACCTTCGATGGCGACACCTTCGATCTGACTGTTCCAGATGATATCATCATGAATGGCGGCACTTGGAATGCCGGTTCAGGTACTATCACCTGTGATGACAATATGACCGTCAATGGTGGCACTTTCAACGCTGAAACATCTACGCTGAAGATGACTGCTGACGCTGATGGGGTTTCTCAAGTCACCATGAATGGGAACAATCTGTATAATCTTGAGTTCAATGACGGAGGTGGAAATAACGACCAGTTTAGAACAGTCGGGAACACCAATGTCACGAATCTTCTGAATCTTGTTTCATTAAGTGTTTTTTACAGTGGTAATGATATTTATTGCCAAGGTAATATCAAAACGACTTGTACGATTGGCGCTGCTTCGCAAGGTGATATTTTTATCAACGGAACCGGAGCACAGATGCTCTATGTGGACGAGGCTGGAGGTTCGGGTTACACTCCTAAGATCACAAATCAAAAAACTTCTGGTCTCTTGACAGTTAAGGATCTTCTCCGTGCGAGAGGAACTTGGACTAGGGCTGGTTCTCTTGGACTTACAGACATGACCACAAGTGAAGTCCAGTTCGTCCAAGAAGGTATCACTATTAACTGGGATGATCCGTTCTATAACCTGACCTGCGCATTCGATAAAATCATCAACGTCAGCGGCACCCAGTATTGTGACAATAACTTCAAGATCAGTACAACTCGCGGAATTAACGGTGGTCGCATTGAGATCGGCGGTGATCTGCTTGTCGTCTCAACTGGAAGCATCCTTGGAACCACCACGTTAGAGATGGCTGGCACATCTGGCGATCAGAATATCCAACTTGCCGCTACCTCTGATCTGAACACAATGGATATTGACATTTCTAACACAACAGGAATTGTCAGAATTACCGGTGGCACTGGAAGGACTTTCCAGACTGACACAGTTGATGTTCAGCCCAGTGCAAACCTTTGTTCCAACAACAACGATATCACTGTTGACGGAACACTGACAAATGATGGAACAACCACGGAACTCGTTGGAGATACCATTTCTTGGGGTGTTTATGCCGGAACTGGTACACTGAACACCGGTTGGGAAAGCTGCCTGTTCGAAAGCAGTTCTTCAAGCAGTCAGTCTTCAAGCTCAAGCAGTACTTCTTCCAGTTCAAGCAGTGCTGGATTTAGTTCTTCCAGCGTATCGAGTCAAAGTTCAAGCTCACAAAGCTCTAGCGGAAGTAGTGCTTCCAGTTCAAGCAGTTCTAATTCAAGTGCCAGTAGCAGTTCTTCACGCAGTTCTGAAGTGCTCCACGATGGCAATGTGATCAGAATCTCACAATACGAACTGAATACCGGACTGATTGAAAACAATCCCGCTCTGGATCCGTTCAGAGAAGTATTTGACAGAGATCTGACTGACGGCGCAGGCATTGCAGTCAACGCCTCAGGAACCGTCTATGTTTCAGATAACGTAAGACATGTTATCTGGAGATTCAGAGAAGGACTTATCTCAAGAGTCTTCGCAGGACAACTTGACACTCCGGGTCTCGTGAATGGACCTGCAGCAGAAGCCATGTTTGACACTCCAAAAGACATGGTTGTAGATAGATCCGGCAACCTGTATGTATTCGATTCTGGTAACCACAGAATCAGAAGAATTGACCTGAATGGTACCGTAAGTACGGTTACCGGTTTGGATGAATCACTTGAAGAAGTTTCAATGACAATTTCACCCGCTGGTAAGCTCTATATCATCGGGGAATAAACTGACAACTGACAATTGACAATGAACAGGAGCACCAATGGCTAAGCTGCATGCGTCGGGATCGAAATGGCACGTCAAATCACACTGGGGAACTGAATCAGGCAAATCAAACGGATGGATTCCCACCGAAGAAGATGATGTAATTTTCGATAAAAACTCGTCCTCAATGACCCTTACTGCAGAAGCAATCTGTAGAAACTTCTATACAGAAAGCGACTGTGCTGCTGACATTAACTTCAATGATCAAGAAGTTGATGTCAAAGGTCATTTCTCCAATGCCAGTTCCAAAACAATCTTCCTCAAAGATAGTAAAGTAACCGTTAATGGTAATTTTTCTACTCTTAATGGAACGATTGATGCCTCTGGGCATTCCCCAGAAATTTCTGTAAACAACTTTCTGTGCGATAAGGCTGCCGGTAAATCTGAACTGATTCTTGGTTCTTCAGTTTGGAATGTTTCTGGTACTTTCAACATTTCCGCGATTAAATCATTTTCCCCTGAAAACTCCACTATCACAATGAAAGGGAGAGGGAGAACCGTTATTACGGGCGGAAACCCCATTGGAAACTTCAAAGTTGATTCCGGTGCCTCAATTATCGTAATCGATGAAACCGTTATCGAAAAAGACTTTATCGTGGAAAAAGGTGTCTGTGATCTGAATGGGATAAATCTATCCATTAAAGGAAATATGAATCTTCACGGCACATTGAAACTTAAAGGAAATGAGATAATAGAAGTCGATGGGGAAACCAACACTGAGGATTCCACAGTCTTCTATTACAACAAATCTGTCGAAGCAAACGTGACATCTTTTCCAAACAAAACCTTCCATAATCTTCTTCTGGGTATGAATAAGGTTCATAGGTTTGCTCTCGGTGAAGAGAATATTATTCATGTAAATGGAGTCATCAGTGCTGAAGGATTGAAAGATTCCAGAGCCATACTGCAAGGAGAAGAAAACTCAGCAGACAAATGGTTCATCAAATTGAATGGTGAGTCAGAACTCAAAGATAATGTTGAAATCGCTGGTTCTGATGCCACAAGAGGAAAGAAAATCAAAGCCATTGACTCCAAAGATAGTGGGAATAATGCAGGATGGTTATTCAAACTCGACGTGGATTCAATGACGCAAAGTGATATTATTAAGATACTTCCAGTAAAAATCAGTATGGATCTGGCAAATAAAAATGCCGCCTTGAATCCATTTAAAGGAATTTTCAACAAGGAATTAGGCGACGGAAGTGGGATCTGTAACGACAGGTCCAACAACGTATACATCTCAGATGTGGATAGCCATGTCGTTTGGTGCATCAGAGATGGACAACAACCAGCCATTTTCGCGGGAAAAATCAATAATGCCGGTATGACAAACGGTCCCGCGTCCGAAGCATTATTCAACCAACCAAAAGATATCGCATGTGATGGATCCGGCAATCTGTATGTTTTCGACGCTGGAAACCATCGAATAAGAAAAATAGATAATAATGGAAACGTCAGTACTGTTTCTGGCGTTGACCCAGAAATCAAACAATTGTCGATATCAATTTCTACTGATGACAAGATTTATGCCATTGGTAGATAAGGAGAACAATGATGAATTTTCAACAAGTACCGAAAAGGCTGAAAAGTGGTGAAAAGTTTGTGGATATCGTTCTTGAATTCACCAAAGAGATGGAAAAACAAAGGAAACTTCAGACAACCGAACCAATGAAAACGATGACTGATGCAGCCCTTTGTAGAATGGCTCTAAATTCTCAGGCAAGAGTCAACAAGTTAAAAGAAGAAATGCGAAGACGAGAACTTTTATAAGGAGATTAAGTAATGGATTTTGATCAAATCGAAGCAAGACTAACTGGCGGCGAAACTCTAGATGATCTGGCTGATGAATTCCGCGCAGAACTCATATCAGACGGAAAAATGCAAGATAAAGATCTTGCTTCGCTCACGAACAAAAAAGTATGCGCCATGGCTGTTAGAAGATATGCGCAATTCAAAAAAGTCATCGACGAACTAAAAAACCGTGGAATCCTTTCGTAAGGAGTTAAGATATGCCATCTACAGTCGTAAGAATTGAAGGCTACTCCGAATCGGAAGGTGCTCAAAACGTCTTTATTGAAATGTTTGACCGTCAACTTGAAGACGGAAGCAGTGTTGCTGTCTCAAACAATGGTACTCTTTACATTTCAGACGCAGGACGACACGTCATCTGGAAAGCAAAAGCAGGGCAGCCTTCCAGTCTCTATGCAGGCGCTGAAAACACCGCTGCAATGGCAAATGGAACTGCCCTCAATGCGCGTTTCAATGCACCAAAAGATATTGCTGTCGATTCGTCTGGAACTGTTTATGTTCATGATTCAGGTAATAATAGGATCAGAAAGATCTCCAGAAACGGAGATGTATCTACTTTTGCGTCCTTTTCAGCATCTGTAAGCGAAGTCTTAATTGATATTTCAGAAGATGAAGTTCTTTACGCTTCTGTTGCTCCCAATATCCTCAAAATTCAATCTGTCGCCAATTCAATCAATTCTGTATTCGACAAAACAATCACAGATGGAAGTGGCGTTGCCGTAGGAAAAGATGGAACATTATACGTTTCCGATGCCGCCAGACATGTTATTTGGATGCAAAAAGGCGGATTGACATCAACAAGATTAGCTGGCAGAACAAACGATCCCGGTCTTACAAATGGTGTCGCCAATCAAGCACAATTCCGTAGACCAAATGATATGGCAGTTGATGCTGCTGGCAACCTGTATGTCTATGATTCTGGAAACAACAGAATTCGAAAAGTAGACAAAAATGGATACACAACAACGATTGCTCAAGTAAGTGAGACAGTAACGAAAACAAGGATTACAGTATCCCCAAATGGCACTGTATATATTGTTTCGTTATCAGAATCAATAAGCAGTTCTTCTTCAATGAGCAGTTCATCTGTTTCAAGTTCATCTGTTTCAAGTTCTTCTGTTTCAAGTTCTTCTGTTTCAAGTTCTTCTGTTTCAAGTTCTTCTGTTTCAAGTTCTTCTGTTTCAAGTTCTTCTGTTTCAAGTTCTTCAATGAGCAGTTCTTCTGAAAGTAGTTCTAGCACTTCAAGTTCTTGTAGCTCATCTGGAGTAGCAGGCAGTTCTTCTTCAAGCGGCACGGTAGGCCCTGAGGAGATAGTCCTCACTATTTCAGGTATGGTAGGAAGCAACTGGAACGGCCTTGGCAACGGTGTTCATAATCTTGATGGCGTCGAAAATGGACCCAATATCGTCACCTTTACTGATGGCGTGATAACATTTTCCCATACATGGGCATATCCAACTACAGGCACACAAATCGATCACTTAAGTTTCTTCAAAGCGGCTGGATCGTCATATGGATCTATCTCAGGATATAGTCGTGCCTTAATGTTCTACAACAGCGCAACCATCTTTACTTATTACAATTTCAGTCCCACAACCGTAGGATCCGGAATTGGTCAAAGTGCTCCTTGCCTAAACAAATCTGTGACCGATAGCGGAGTCACGTTTACTTGGGCCAAGGGCGCAGATTGGAGTCCGGGCAATATGTAAAAATACATATTTTCCTGATTTTTCAGCATTTTTCAGCATTTTTCAGTATAATATACCCCAAGTGATTCAATATCCTTGGGGTATATTATTTATAGGAGAAAAATATGATAGTAGTGTCAGGATGCCCGCGCTCCGGAACCAGCCTTATGACCCTCTGTATGATTGCAGCCCTCGGTGAAGACCGTATCATTGGAGAAAAATATCCACACGAAAAGAAATTCAAGGAAATGTATAAACAACATAAAAATGAAACTGACGCCCAATTTACAGCACGTATGTATTACACTAATAAATACCCAGAGAACTCCCCAGAAGTAAACGAAAAAACGAAAGATATGAATCCTCATGGATTTTGGGAATGCGCCTACACCGTCAGAGGAATCAGATACAATCCGGCAACCAAAGATCTGATGCAGAAAATTCGTTCAGAAGACCCAAACAAACAATATGTAATGAAAGTAGTCAGTGGAGGACTTCTTAGAAGCGACCCCGAATGCATCAAAAAAGTTATCCTAATGCTTAGGCATCCCAGAGAGGTTGCCAAAAGTCAAGAAAGACTTAAACGATCACAAAAATTCAAATTAAAAGATGGAAGAATTGTAGACCTTTATGAAAATATGAAAATACACAGCCCAGAGTTCTTTATCACTGAAACTATCTCGATAGCCAGATGGATCAAACAAAATCCCGAAATAGACCTTCATATTGTGAAATTTGAGGAACTAATCACAAAACCAAGAGAAACATTAACTGAAGTAATGGAATTCATTGGAGAAGGTGATTTAGAAAATGCAGTCTGTCAAGTAGAACCAAAACTATACAGAAGTCACCCTGAAGATAAACCAGAAGAACTTTGGGAAGATTCTGAAAAATTATACAATCATTTGGCGGAAAGAGAATTTGATAAAATTGTAGAATATGGCGATGATCCTACTACTGTCTTATCAAGAAGAAAAATGTCATGGGTATGTGTCCGTGCAAGAATCAATACGCTAGAAGCGCACTGCAAAGCATGTAAAACAAATCCAGAATTCAGAAAATCCCTCCTAGATAGAGCCAATGCCAATGATTGGGACTGGCAAAACGAACCGTGCATCTTCGAATGTGGTTACGATCAAGATAATGAACCACTCACAATCGAAGAAAGTATAAAAAACAACTTCTGGCTCGACCAATAAAAAAAGCCCCGCCAAAAGCGGGGCTTTTTAAAAGACAATTGTCTTTAAGCGAATTGAATCTGAATTGAATCATCAGCCAACCCAGATGATGTCACTGTAACATCAGTAACAACGCTTTCTATCACAGATGTCAATGTAACAGCCGCTTCTCCATTCACAAGATCGACACGTAAAGCACTCAATTTTCCACGAGTTGCTGAGATATCGACCGTGTCGTTATCGCCTGCCTCAGTCATATAATCACCCGTTTGACCATTTTTCTTTTTAATAGTCAAGGTACAAGTTGACGATCCGTCTGCTGCGATATCAGGAATTCCGTCAATAGGATCTAATGAGTCAGTAGCGTCCGTAGTGATCTCCAACTGATTCGGAATCGCAGCAAGGAACGCTGTCCGATTGCCCCAATCGCCAGAACCAGTGTTTTCATTACAACCTACCATCGTTTCAGGCAACGAATTTCCTTCTGCGCCTGTAAGGTTGCATTTACGAACTTCTGCATTCCACGTACATCCAGTGAAATTGGCAAATGAAAAATTAACATTTTCAATATGCTCTTCTGTTTCCTGACCTTCATCCTTTATGTTGAATGTGCAATTACTGAAAGACGATCCGCTTTCATTCCCATCAAGGTCGTCAATCGTGAGCGTCTGTCCGTCATATGTCTTCATAAGAATATCCTCTCATTAGTTAGTGGATTCAGTGTCCCTGTATGTGCCAGCATTCCAATTGCCCGCAGTAGAGGTAACGCTTTCACATGCTGAAACAAAATTACAATTTGTAAAACCATATCCAGTACACCCATTCGCTCTTGAAGCGGAAATCTGACTGCTATTTGCAAATCCATTTCCAGAACATGTCCACGCCCTACACCCAGACAAGTGATAACACCCGAAAAAGGCGTTTGCTGCACTGGAAAAATATGAGAAACAAGAACCCATTGACTCACAACTTCTGTAGTCAGTGTCAGTATGATCTTCTGCAAAACATCCACTTATCATTTGACAAGCGTAAAATCCATATGTCGAAGAGCCACCACCCAATGCTCTACAACCAGTCAACATTTCACAACTGTAAAAATTTGAGTTCGTATTGTCTTGGGCATAACAATTACTGCCTTGGTCACAATACTTAAAACCATCATAACAATCTTTTGCCGAGCATGACACTAAGCCTTCGCATGATTCAAAACCTGCCTTATTTCCACTTACTCCACAGGTTTCCGCTATGCAATCTGATAAGTTATGACAGTAGAAAAAGCCAGAATTCACGCAATCATATGCCCGACAAGCATATAATGCGCCAAAGTATTCAATCCCCAAGTTATAAGAATTAAATCCTCTGCCAGCACTTTCTCTCACTACGCAATTGACGAAAATAGAATCAAAAGCAGCATTAACCAATCCATCAGCGCCGCCTCCAACGTTACTTGCGCCAGAGAAATCAATATTCATAAATACCGATCCGCCTGTCGCCGCTATAAAATGGGCACCAGAAACATTGAAGACTACATTAACGCCCCCTTCGGCTACAACATGTTGCGCTGTAGCCTGTGTTACATCGGCACCAAAAGTATAAGTTCCAGTTTTAATGAAAATTGATTTTACAGAAGAATTCGTGAGAGCAGTCTGAAGTTCGCTGGAATCCGTAACAATTGCATCAAAAGCACTTCCACCACCAGCAGATGCCCACGTTCCATCGTCCTTCAAAAACAATCCCGAAGGAGTGCCAGTCAAAGGAACAGCACCTTGTTTCGTAGTTGACATTGCTGGAAGCCTATCACCATCTAATGTTCCAGATGTAATATTGGATGCAACCTGCTGATTAACATTGGCTACATTTCCAAGACCAACTTGTGTTTTTGTGACCTCATGTGGATTGTCTGTCAGGTCAGCATGTTCATCCACTAACGCCACAACTTCTTCCTGAGTCACAACTGAACTCAGACCACCTGTCATTGCAACAACAACCAACTGACCACCTACAATTGCTGCATTGATATTATCGTCAAAACGATAAACATCTCTGATATTTCTGCGTTGATTAGGTCTTAAAGACAATCTGATCTTATCGTCTGTAGTGACGACACTTAAGATACCGCTTGCGTGATTTGCACGTAAAATCATGGCTTCTCCTCTCGTTGAAAAGAATATAGTGTTTCGCCACCTAAATATTCTCCAAAACTGAGGAAAAACCTTTTTCAATTTCAATAAAGGTGCCACCAATAAAAAAAAAGCCCCACATAAATGTGGGGCTTTAAGAGACTTACGTCTATTCAGCCAATTCAACCGTCCAGTAAGCTTCGGAGATAAAACTCTCCCAACTTACCTTTCTCTTGAAAACAGGCAACTTAAGAGAAGGATTCCAACGCGGCTTCTTCGGCTTATACCGCAACGGCATTTTAGCCTGTTCAGGCGTCCGGTTTGCCTTCTTCCGGTTACATTCCACACAGGCTATGACACAGTTTGTCCAAGTCGTCTTTCCACCCTGACTACGCGGAAGGACGTGGTCAATCGTGCCATCTTCCGTCTTTAACTTAATACCGCAGTACTGGCAAGAACTGTGGTCACGACGGAAGAGGTTACGCCTCGACAATACGACTCTCCGGTGAGGGATCTTGTTGAAATTTGTCAGTACGATCACCTCTGGGACACGGATTTCAAGACTCACCGTGTGAACACAATCTTCACCCTCGGCTACCCTCAAATCCGTCCACGAAGAAAAATTGTGGATAGAATAGTCTTCCGGATTCACCGCCTTAGCAGCCTCCGTATACACCATCGTTAATGCATCCCGAACAGTCGTGAAATCAATCGGCAACCAACTCTTATTCAATACTAACGTCGCTTCATTTAAAACCACTGTCCTCACCACCTTTCGACTGGCACAAAAGTTAAAAAAATACAGAGGAATTACATATTCCTCTATTCGAAAAATATCACTCATATCCTGTTTGTTTATAGATATTTGTTGATACCTATTATACGCAGGAATTTCATTTTCTTGACGAAAATTAAAAAAAATAAAGGAATCTAACCACCAAATTCCTAACTAAATAATCGTAATTACCTATGTATCAATTGGATATATCTCAATGAGCAACGGAACAATCAATATCGTACTTCCAGAGTACGCACCCGCCCATATTGCCTTCACAGGTCTCTCATTAGCCTTTAAGGACGCCCTGACAGCCATGGGTTATACGGTTAATATGAACAGTCATATTGACCAATCCGACGCTGATATCGAGCTTATAATCGCTCTCATAGCAATCAAGAATCCTAACCGCCAAAACCCCAATAAACGCTATATCGTCGTCCAAACTGAACAACTCCCAACCAAACAATCTCAGGCTCCATGGCAGATCGCCAAATGGAACGAATTGAAGAAATATATCCAGCCAAATGACATCATCTGGGACTTTTTTTACCCATTCCACAAACATCTCTATTCCAACCAATCCGACTATATCAAATTCGGATATCATCCCAGATTCGACAATTTCGCGGAAATAGAAAAGAAATATGACATCTGCTTCTATGGTGCCCCATCAGATCGTAGAAAAAACCTGATGAAAGACTTTGGAAGTAAATTCTCATGGCAAGGAAACTTCAGAAACATCCATAGTCAAAACAGAATCGATATCATCAACTCCTCCAGAATCTGCCTTAATATCCATTATTCCGCGTCAAAACTGGTCGAACTCATAAGAGTCGTCAGCCACTATCTGTCCAATAAGGCTTTCGTCCTTTCCGAACCCATTATCGGACATGATTGGATCATGAATAAGAATCTGGTAGTTACTTCTCCTATCCGCCAATTTGATGACAAAATCAGATACTTCATCAAGAACGAAAAGGAACGTAACGAACTCGCAGAACAAAGTTACCAATACCTAAAAACCAATCACAAAATGTCAGATTACATTGAACAATGTATGGCAAGACTTTGAAAGGAACATGAAAATGTCCATCAATCTATTCAAACCGGTCATCTCTGAAGAATCAATCAAAGCCGTTACAGAAGTCCTACAAAGCGGCTGGATCGGATTAGGTCCAAAAACAAAACAATTTGAAGACGACTTCTCCGCTTACACCGGAGCAAATCATACAGTCGCCCTCAATTCAGCCACCTCCTCCTTACATCTGGCAATGAAACTGATTGATCTAAAAGAAGGGGATGAAGTCATCACAACTCCTCTAACTTTCGTTTCCACCAATCATGCCATTCTGTATGAAAGAGGTGTTCCTGTTTTCGCTGACGTTCAACCCGACACCCTCAATATCGATCCAGAAGATATCAAAAGAAAAATCACCGAAAAGACAAAAGCCATCGTCTGCGTACACTTCGCCGGATATCCATGTGATCTGGACGAGATTCATGAAATCGCCAGAGCTTACAACCTAGTCGTAATCGAAGATTGCGCCCATGCCGCTGGTGCTGAATATAAAGGTAAAAAGATCGGATCCTATTCATCCATCAACTGTTTCAGTTTCCATGCCGTCAAAAACCTTCCCATGGGTGACGGTGGTGCAGTCACAACCAACAATGAATTCTATGACGCAAGACTTAGGAAACTTCGTTGGTTGGGAATAGATAAGGATACTTATGTCAGAACCGACAATAAAGACCTCACTTCTCAAGCCTATGCATGGAAATACAACGTCGATGAAGTCGGTTATAAATATCACATGAATGATATTTCAGCAGCCATTGGCATTGAGGAATTGAAAAGACTGGACAAAAACAACCAGAAAAGAAGAAGTTTGGCAGCAGTCTATAAAGAAGGACTCAAAAATGTCAAAGGGATCGAACTCCTCGAATACAAAGATGATCGTGTCACCTCTCAACATATCTGCTGTGTCAAAGCAGATAAAAGAAATCATCTGGTTGACCATCTGAAAAGTAACGATATCAATCCCGGTGTTCATTACCTCAGAAATGATCTCTATCCAATGTATAAAGAAGCCAATCTGCCAAACTTGGAAAGCGTTCACGATAAACTGATCAGTCTGCCATTGCATCTCCATCTCAGCGACCAAGATATCAAAACGGTTGTTGAAGTTATTAAAAAGGGTTGGTAATGTTCCAATATAACGATATCTCATTCAGAATGGTCGAAGAAAGAGATCTGAAACTTCTCTACGAAATGCGGTATGACGAAACCGTCAACGAACAACTGTTCGATACGATACCCATTTCACTTCATAATCAAAAGGCTTGGATGGAATCCATGCTGAAAAGCAAAACATCCAAAGTCTTCGTGGTTGTGAGAAAAAAGAAAGTCAAAGACGAAGTTATCGGATGCGTCAAACTGAGAGATATCGACCACCAGAATCAAAGAGTGGAAATTGGTGCCGACATCCTAGAAGAACATAGAAAGAAAGGATACGGCACAAAGACATATGAAGCATTGGAGAAATACTGTTTTAATTATCTGAATATGCAGAAAATGTATTTATATGTCTTCGAAAGTAACCAGATTGCAGTAAATCTATATAAAAAGGCAGGATTTGAAATAGAAGGAAGGCTGAAGGATCACATCTATCGGAATGGATGGAAAACCGTTCTGCTGATGGCAAAATTCAGGACTGCTGAATTATCTTTCCAAACATTACCGCTTCCGTAAACTTGTGCTTCTTCAGAAACAGATTGTAATAGTTCATCGCTCTGCAGCGATATTTCTTGTATTTATGATACTTTGATGAATCTGCATGGTGAATTTCAATATCGTTGCAATGCCCGATCTTAATCTTCTTGTGCGCCCGATAAAAGAAATCACTGTGCAACCCACCCGTTTTAAACTTCGCATCCCATCTCAATGACTTCAAAGCTTCTGTTTTTGCCATATAGAAGTTACATACGAAGTCATGAATGAAAACCTCATGACCATCCACAACCTTCTTATTTCTGGCGGCTCTGGCATAAACCAGCCTGCCATCTTCTTCGCTGAAGTTTCCGTAGAATGCGTTCTTGCTCCCGTTGCTGGTATTTATTACCATGCCGGAAAGCAGATCGAGTTTGGATTTCTTCAGAATTTGCAGCATTAATTTGATGTCTGTGTTCTGAAAGAAAACCCAATCATCATCCAAATGTAATGTGTATTTGGTTTTGACTTGGTCGATGAGGGCATTTCTCCCTGCCCCCAGACCGCTATCAAACGGAAGGGTGATGTATTCAATATCATCAATCGGAGTGGGTTTTTTGCTGTCGTCTGCGACGATGAGTTTCAGGTCGGGATACTTTTTACGAATGCTTTTGACGCATTCTTGAAGCATTTCCGGACGCTCAAATGTTTTGATAATCCCAGTAATCTGATTAATCATAGAATATCTTTGAACGCCTTAAGAACAGATTCACCGCATTTTAGGATTTCTTCTTCTGTTGGCTCTTTTCCATCCCAGTTTTTTGATGCTTCACAACAATGACGATCTTTCATCCTGTCTTCATCAGTCATATTTTCAAGACGTTCATTCATACGATTCAAAACTTCTTGATCTTCTTTACTCAACTGATAATTCGGCATTATGATCTCCAGAAATTAATAATGGCAGAGGGGACAGGATTCGAACCTGCGGGACCCGAAGGCCCAATTGCTTAGCAAGCAATCGCTTTCGACCACTCAGCCACCCCTCTGTAATTTATCCTTCATCTTTTTGGTCCTGCTCTTCCTCTTCTTTCTCTTTAGCTCTTGCGTCTTCCAACTCCAGCAAAACCGATAAAGCAAACTTCAATGTTTCGCCATTGTCCCCATCGCCGCCTTCTTTCCAGCAGAAATAATCTCCACCAAAAGCCCAATCGCTGTCTTTGATCATTCCAAACATTTCTTCAGCTTTTGGGTGATGAGGAATTCCTTGTTCCCATCGTTTTCCTATATCTGCTTCGATCCCGTATTTTTCACATTCTTTCCACATCGCATCTACTGCGGGATCTTTTCTGGTATCTGCCATTTTATTTCCTTGAATTAATGGCGGAGAGCCGGGGACTCGAACCCCGAACGCCCTTTGGAGGCGTTACACGATTTCAAATCGTGCTCCTCATCCAGCCGGATGCTCTCCGTTATTATTTAGTTCTCTTTTTCTGTCGCTGAATCCTTCTCCCATCTTTAATTCCTTGGATATAAGTTTTTACTTCAGCAACAGATAAACGTTCTCCGCATTTGATACATCTATATGAATAAGCGTCATTTTTCATCAGTTTGTGTAGACAATCCATCACAACACGCTTTAACATCCTTTGCTAATTCGCCAATAACATACCCAAATATCTGAAGAAAGTCAGAATAGGGTGCCTTTACATACTTACCTTTCAAATTCTCCTCCAGAACCTCCAACATGAAATTGTCCATTTGAATGGCTTCGTCATACGTTTCATATCGTCCTTCTTTATGATATTTTTTATCGCCGCGATCCAAAAAGATATTCATGGCAGGATATTGTTTATCAAATTCTTTCGCCAATTCCATCAGATTTTCCCAACCATGCATTTTGTTTCTTTTGGCATACGTACAGCTGAGCCACAATGGAGAATCCGTGATAATTAAGTTGGATCCACTATAAAGCAGTCGATCCTCCATATGAATCTGTTTGGCAAAAAAATAAACCTGATCAAAGGATTTGACCTTCCTGCCGATGTGTGCCCATGTTTTCACATACTCTGTAACCAATTCGACATTGAAATGCCGCATTTTGAGTTCAGAGAACAAACGGGCAGCCGTTGTGCTTTTCCCCGCAGCAGGACCGGCAAATAAACATATCCTTCGATACATGGTAGCCTCTTGATTAAAGCATTCAGAGAAGGGAGTTGAACCCTTACCACGAGTACCGTGAGCATTTCACGGCTCATGTGACTTGTGCCGAACAGTCAGTACTCCAAATGCTATTTTATATGGCGGAGAGCAGAGGAGTCGAACCTCAAGCCCGTAGGCTCCATCTGTTTTCGAAACAGCGCCCCATCCTCACAGGGATTGCTCTCCTATATTGGTGGGACCCACCCGAATTGAACGGGTTCCTACTGGGCTTCAACCAGTCGTGCATACCTTTTACACCAGAGTCCCATGTGCTCTACCGATGATCTGAGCTACTGCCCCTTATAATTTGGTGGGACCCTCCGGTATCGAACCGGAACCTGCAGATTTTCAATCTGCTGTGCATACCCTCTACACCAGAGTCCCTTATATGTATTTCCACCCATATCCGTCACTTTTGACTTTCAGTCCATTCGCGGCAGCATATTCATCCACTGCACGACGAACTTCAGGATGAGCATAATCGTCACCAACAATAACAGCTTTATCAAACAACCGACGTGCGCATTCAATGTCAGCCTTCACATTCTCATAATCATGCGCAGCATCGACATAAATCACATCTGGATTGATCCGACAAGCGAAAATCTGTTCCATCCCTTCAATCGTACTTGCACGAATCGGAACCACTCTCCTCCGTTGCTTCCACAGATTAACCAGAAAAGTTTCGTAAAGAACCGGCAATAAAGCCTTCACTTCCGGCTTCGCTGACTCCTGTTGTTCTTCACTTCCCTTCCAGTGATCCACTGAATATACAACGCAGTTTGGCGCATTATGAAGGATGAATCTGGTTGATTTACCTACCCAAGACCCTAATTCAAGAACGCTTTTAACCTTATCATTAAGGACTGAACGTAACATTCTTGCAGTTCCGTCTGCCAACCAGCCATGTTTTGACTCTTTGACATCAGGTTTTGTTTCAGGCCATCTATACTGCCAGAGGTTGTTCCAACGCTTTTCACATGCAGGATGGTTCTGTAAGAAAGATGGTAAATCTTTCTTTTTCCCGCGATTTAAGTTCTTTGCCCAATCCTTCATGCTCACACAGTTGCCACGCCAAATATGACCTTGATATAAGTAATGAGGAAAATGGCTATTATCATCTATTTGACGATGATTAAATTTAACTCTAAAACGTTCCTCACTTCGGGCATAACTTGGATGGTGAAGAATCATTCCTTCAATCGGCTTTAAGATATAATCTTTGCCGGGAGGCGTCAGCATGCAATGTCTATCGCATATTCTGGCTTTATTATCCACAATCTTAAAAAGCCGTGCAGGAGAATTCGCCTCTTCATAATGATAAAGATCATTCCAATACAATCGCCAAGAAAAACAGTAAGCCAATCTTTCATCTTTCTTGATATGAGCTTCAATCGCTTCACCGGCATTGTCTGGAAAAATCTCATCACCATCGCCCAAAAGGATCCAATCCGCATCATACTTCATGGCATGTTTGTAAGCAATATTTCGATGGTCAGCCTGACTCAATCCTGAGTAATGAAAAAGGTCGATCCTATCATCTTGCTCAGCCATCTTTTTGACTATTTCCCAAGTTCCATCAGTGCTATGACCATTATTTTCCTCAGTTCGTGCTGACTTATGAGCGCCTTCACATACAATAACCTTGCCACAAAAGAACAGTAAACTGTTTATGGTAGCCTCAATGAAATCAGCTTCTTCGAAAATAATAATCGCCGCAATGACGTTAACCAAGAGTGTCGCCCTTATTCTTTCTCATTGATTTCCAGTTATTCTTCGTTACTTTTTCTGCGTACTTATCTGCTTTGTCACATGCTTTACGCATGTTTTTCATTGTTTTCTTAAATCTTTTACTTAACCTATCCTTCTTGATCGGTTGTTCCTGCAACCAATCGTCGTCTAATTCATCATAATTGATACTCATACAACTTCCACTCCAAAAACGTTAACACAAATTAATCAAACTACCATCGCACAATCTAATCAAAAAAGGTTCTCCATCGTAACCTTTAATTTCTTCAAACCAAGGATGCTCACTGAAATGTTTCTTGCATTGATGACAGACATTCTCCCCTTTGGCTTTAACCCAATGATGTTCATCTGATTTAATCAAATCATTTCTGACCCAAAGAGGTGGTTCATCAATCTCTTCGGTGATTGTTGATTCATCCGGATCCTTACTCTTGACTTCTTTGAACCATTTTTTCCAGCATTCACAAGCCCAATAAGATTTCCCTCTGCGATAGAAATAGTGGTGCGGTCTGTGACCGCCTTCCGCACAGTCATTGGCAATGAACCCATGCCACCGGACCTGATATGGATGAGCCAACCAAGTACCTTTGTATCCACTGGAATGGTGAGGCCCGTGATGCCCGTTTTCGAGGTCGCACTGAAGCTTGACATCTTCACCGAAAATTACATACTCTTTGCAACGCTTCTCTTTTGGTGCCTTATTATTGATTAATTCGATATCATTATAGCCAGTCAAATCTTCAGGTTTCGGAATCATATCTATCAATGTTACCAGTCTGTTGACTGATTCTGTGTCAGGTTCTTTATAGCAATATTCCAAACCCAACATGAAACAGGCGAATTCAAGATCGCCTTTAAGAAGTTCGTTTTCTTCTTTTAGTTTTTTAATTTCTTCTTCAGTCATTTTTATCCTCACGTTGAGAAGAAAACTTCTCATTCCCTTTTTTCGGTTCTATTGAAAACTTAAATGTTTCAATGTTATATCCTCTTTTTTCAAGTTCGGCAGTGAATTCTTTACTGAAAAAACTACTAATCCAATGACCATCCGAACTTGTTCCATACCCCAGAGGAAAATGAATCATCAAATCACGTTCTCTTTTTGACCAATTCACTCTGAATTTATCTATCGCCTTCATAATAGTCTCTTTTGTCGATATCTCCGAACGGAACTGACTCAGGAGTCTGAGGATGAACAGTAGGATAAAACTCTAAAACCTGCTGTTTGTCTCCCCATTTAGGAAGTTCATTGTACTGAAAAGAGCGAACATTGCAGTCATAGATGCGCCCCGGAGCGTTGTACAAAGGTGTTTTATAAAGGATTGGTTCACCATTATTCCTGTAATAATCCTTATGAGCACCACCAATAACCATCGCCTTATCCATGTCATGCATGATGTTTACGCATATATAAAAATCACATCTGGTTCTCAACTGATAAACCGGAACTGTCGCCTGATAATAATACAGACATTGACTCTTGGGACGGTACTTTGTTTTAACATCCACCTTCTCGCCTTTTATAACAAGGTCGAAATCGCTCGTCCCTTCTCCGGTGGACATCTCTTCCAAATGTTCTTTCCACAAATAAGCACCAATATGTTCTCCAACTATGGATGCAAATTTGACGGCGAAGTCAGTCCTCAAAGTCTTATGATTAAGTTTTGGTTTGATGCCATGTTTTTTCAAATCGGCTTTGAATTCTTCCACTTTATCTTTGCATTCTTTGTGGGATTTGAATCTTTCCTCAAATGGCAACTTCCCAAGAATGTCGTTTGGCAGATCACATTCCTCTTTCCCTTTGAAGAACTTGTAATCTTTGATCGCGATATTAAAGGAATTAGTAAGGAAGGGCAACGGAATATCTAACTGAACAATCCCTTCAACCATAACTGGTGGTTTGGGGACATCGTAGGACAGTTCAATTTTCTTGCGCCTTTGAGTTCTGTCTCTTTCGTGTTTCATGTACGGAATGGCAGGTTCAGTTGAAACCATCTCGAAAGTCGGGTCAGCCATTCCTTTGATACGATCCCTTAATGCCGTTCCTGTGACAGTGGGAAGTGCTTCTAAATAATACTTTTCAGCCATGATAAAATTGGCGGAGAGGTAGGGATTCGAACCCTAGTTACCCGAAGGTAAACCAGTTCTCCAAACTGGCGCTTTAGACCACTCAGCCACCTCTCCTTATTTCATTGCAAGTTTTTTAAGTTTGATCTTATTTTGTTTGTTATTATCCACGACCAAATCCCCATTATGATCCGGATGGGCTAATTTTTCCACTTCGGCACATGGGATAACAAAATTATCTCTACCATTGATATAATGGCATTTGTGCTTCAATATTTCTTTTTCTGAGTATTTTCCAGCAGCGGCGAGGAAGAATGTATATCCGCAACCTTCTGGTCGCCACCAAGTGACGACATCTTCATGATCGTTGGTGTGTTTGAAGCAGAATATGTAATGGTCTTTTACTTCATTCCCCTTTTCAATACCCATTCTATCCCCTCTTTATTTCCACACTTAGGGCAAATGATGCCTTCAGCACTTTTAGGTTCTCCGAACGAGAATCTTCGGAAACCACTGACGCCTTTACACTTACACATAGCAAGCCAGACACCTTCTTGGACACAATTGTCTTCAAGGGCTTCGATAGATGCCTTGGCTTCTCTGCGAGTCATTTTGGGAGTTTTCTTTCTCATTTGTCTATTATACGTAAAAAATTCCCAATCTGATAGAAAAAATAAAAAATGGTGCGGGTGGGGAGATTTGAACTCCCACTGGGTTTAACCCCAACTAGGCCCTCAACCTAGCGCGTCTGCCGTTCCGCCACACCCGCATTTGGTAGCATCGGGGGGATTCGAACCCCCATGTCCTTACGGACACAACATTCTGAGTGTTGCGCGTATCCCAGTTCCGCCACGATGCCATTTATCCTTCTTTTGCCTCATACTTCTTTGCCATCTCGTCTTCAGGGTCTTTGAAGGTAACTTTCAATACCTGATGAACTGGGCTATATTCCATAACACCATTGACAACGTTCCTCCAACCATAATTAACAATTCTATGGGCATGCTCTCTTGCTTTAATTGCATCTTCAACATTGTACTTGAATACCCGTCCATCCTGCATGTAAACTTTCAATTCAACTTTATCACTCATTTTCACTCTCCTATTTCTTGAAAACTGGTAGCCCCGGAGAGATTCGAACTCTCAGCCCTTGCGGGCACAGGGTTTAAGCCTGCTGCGTAAACCAATTCCGCCACGGGGCCATGATTTTTCTTCTTTTTTCCTCACTGCTTCCCATTCAGATTCTGCTGAACAAAATAACCTATCCAATTCTTCTTGTCCTCGTTCTTCCCGTCGTTTTTGTTTTTCTCTATAATTCTTTTCCCACTTTTCCACATCTGCCACAAATCCAGTGAACCGAATGTCTGGTTCATCGTCTGAATCCCAATAAGAATGAACAAGGGCAAACTCCCAAGACACTGTGAAAGTCGCCTCTCTGTTGTTGGCTGAAACGAGTTCCAAAGCATATTCTTTAATTTCACCATGACTGTTATAATGGAGAAAATCTGAAAACCCACCAATATCAATCTCATTCATCAACATCTCTACCAGATCTGCATCGATTGCACCCACGAAGGGTCGAATATATTCCAGACAAATCGCATCTCGAATGAGGAAGCAATCTCTTGCTGGACGATCATCTATCTCTAATGAATTAAACCTGATATTTTCAAGAGGCTCTAAAACATATTCTTCAAGTTGCTCGACATGGTGACCATCAGGATAGAACCAAACCTTTTCGCCTTCTGTTATTTTATCATAATAGGCATACTCGCCGCCTTTATGAAAAGTGGCTCTTACCCTCATTAATTGTTCTGTCAGTTCATCATGCCACATTCTCTTTTTCCCTTTTCAGGTGATCTCGTCTTTTATTTCTTGCCTGCTCTTCCCACGTTGCCCATTTGCAGTTCTCAGGTGAATAATCCTTAAATGGGTTTATCCTGTCCAATGTTGTGTTTTCTACTCCATGAATGGCGGCATGCGCATCAAAAGAGGGTCCCATATCCTGTTTGAACTTTATTACACCAAATTCACCAAGCCATCGATTACAAATTCCGATATCATCGTAATATTTGCTGTTAAAGACTCGACCATACATGGAACGATATCTTTTGAAAATCTCTTCAGTCGATAAACCATGTCTCACAATAGCAACCCCAGTACAATGACTGCAGCCGCCTTGCGTCTTCACACAATGAGTCTGAACACTGGTCATGTTACCACAATTCGTACATCGGCATTTCCAGTATTTGCGTTTCTTGTTTTTTGTTTTCTCTTCATCAAGACCTAAAACGGTGAGTACTTTTGGTGTGGTGCCAGTCAGGTCAACAAACTTAGGCATCTATTTTCTCCATTTGAAAAATGGTAGCCGAGGAGGGAGTCGAACCCTCAAGTCCCGAAGGACACTAGATCTTGAATCTAGCGCGTATCCCGTTTCGCCACTCGGCCTTATTTTTAATAACCAGTAAATTCTTTAAGATTTTTGAACTTCTCTTCATCCATTATAGTCTTATGGATCGTAATGGAAGTTTCTTCTTCATTTTCCAACAATGACTGCACTTCAGTAATTGCATCGCCAATGTTGTCATGAGCAACAGGGCCGTTATATCCGTGCAAAACCACTTCATACACCAATATATGTGCTATTCCAGTAGTTCTCCCAAATTATTTTTTGCGCTTCTTTGTCTCCAATATAGAACAGATTGCCAACTTCGTCTGCAATGTCATCGATGAATTCATTATAAAACGCCTGACCCATCCTTTGGTTAACGTATTCGCCAGAATGATAGCGCGTTTCAAAATCTTTGATATCAGTGTACGAAAGTTTGGGCACCGTACACCTCCTTGTTTAAATGTCAATCCTCTTTGCGATATCGACGATGAACTCATTTGATTTTACCTCAGTATTCAATGCTGCAGATAATTCATTCAGAAACTGATCCCTTTTCTCTTCTTCTCTCCAATCCAAAGGCATCACATCAGCCAATATCGCTTCATCCGTAACCAATGCCCCAACCATTTCAGGAGCATCCACTATTTCAGCAACAGTCTCAAGAATCTTATCGACCTCTACTTCAAGCCTGATATATTCATCTTGAGATGCCAGTTTAACCTCTTTCTTCTTCGCCATAGAATACCCCTAAAGGAAAAATAGTCGGGGAGGGAGTCGCACCCTCACGCCCTTTCAGGCACTAGATCCTAAATCTAGCGTGTCTACTGTTCCACCACCCGACCTTTTCCAAATCCTCCTTAATCTTCATCCAAGTAAACGTATTGGTCAATAAAATCACGCTTCTCGGAGAATCGTGGAATATCATGATCCAAGAACCATTGACCATCCTTCTTGTAAATGGCTCTGCCTCTGCGCTTGGGAGAAGGAAGTCCATCCCAATCCAAGCCCTTTTCCTTCATCATTTCCTTCATTTCGCCACCGTTCTTCCCATGAAGTTCTTTATGAGAATGTACGGTTCTGGCAAACATGGAAACACTGTTTCGTTCCCAATCCCGCTGACGCCAAACAAAATAGTTCACAGTGTCATTTCTGGGAACGTTGAAGGCACGACTGTCAAACCAACCTTCTTGATTCAGGTTGTTCGCCCTCATCAGGTCATTGAAGTAAGTGCTGATCATTCCAGCCGAAATAGAAACCAACTTATTTACGTTATAACCAAACCAAGGCTGAGTTTCAATCGTATCATAATCGGTCAAAAGAAAAGAAATCTCATCACCTTGGATGTAGACGAACTTAACCCCAGACATCTTCGGGCATACAGTCATTGCCGCTTGATCCATAATAGATTCAAAAACATCTGAGTAATTCCTTCTCCAAAGTTTGCGAGTCAGCGTATGGAAAGCATTCCCATCCACACGGATAATGGCAGGCATTCTTGGAGTAAGAACTGATTGTGTTACTTCTTCATATCTCTTGAAACGGTCACCAATCGCCGTCTTGTCGCCCTTCTTCTTGGTAATGCTCATTTCACTCTCCTAACCATATTTTTATTTCCTCATCTGAATCATCATATTCATCCATAAAAGGAAACTGTTCAAATTCTTTGTCCTTGTTTTCTGAATAAAACGTGTACTTTCCAGATCCGTCACCATCGACAACGACCTTAAAAGTTCGTCCAGATCCACGACGACCACATTCCTGTATCATGGTGCAAAGACGCAAGAAACTCACCATGTCTTCGTCGCAATTAGCTGTCACTTTTATGTTCATCGCCACTTTCGACATCTTTCTTCTCCTCTGGTTTGTTACACCATTCTTTTATTTTTCTGGCTTCTTCACGATAGTGATTTACCTGTGGTTCATAAGTCCTGCGGACCCATTCCTCACCTTCATATTCAACTTCAGCATCTTCAACATCAAGGAGCAAAGTTTCAAAATCAACAACTTCGATCTGAACCTTATTCCCTTTGGTTGTGAATTTCACTCCGGTTAAATTGTAATAAGGTTCCAATTTCGGATCGCGCTTTAACACCTGTAAGCAGCCATCCCAATAAGCCGGTTCAACATGGCAGAAATAAATGTCAGCATTTCCGACACAGCATTCCAGTTCTCCACTGGGATCCGCTTCCTGAAGCCGTTTGATTAGCTCTTTCGTTTTCATAACCCCTCTTTTTTATGCGCTTTCCAGTTTTGTCTTGGACAGGATTGAGTACTTATCCTTCTATGAAATCCAACAGCATGAATATGCTGTTTTTGCTTTTTTGGCGGTAAAAGAAAAATCTTCTTACTTAAAGCAGAAAGTTCCTTCTTCCTTTTCAGAAGCGCCATCTCGCGAAGATAAGCAAGTTCTGCTTCGTCAGCTTCAAGTTTTTCCAGTTCTTCTTTTGTAGGATGAACTTCAACCGTGTAATGAAGAGTTTTTACATCGTTATCGCCAGCAGCACGAACATACGCCGAATGACTGGCTGTTGTTGAGTTATCCCATTCCTCATCACATGAAGAGGAAGTCCAGACAGAGACCGTTGTCCATTCTCCTGCGCTGGATCCAGCCGTATCGTAGGTGACGTAATCACCTTTTTCCTCAAGGTCTGGACAAGTATGTGTTTGTAGCGTATGTAATGATGCCATAGTATTTGGTACCCCTGACAGGACTCGAACCTGTTACCTTGAGTTTAGGAAACTCACGCTCTATCCATATGAGCTACAGGGGCTTTAGTTTTGGTACGCCCGCAGGGACTCGAACCCCGATTCTGTGATTAGAAGTCACATGTCCTGATCCATTGAACGACGGGCGCTTATTGGTACCCCTACCAAGACTTGAACTTGGAACTTACGGTTCGGAACCGTATATGATGTCCGTTTCACCATAGGGGCAAAAAAATGGCACGCCGGGGAGGACTCGAACCCCCAAAATCCTTTCGGATTCCGCATCCGTAGTGCGGTGCCTTATCCAATTAGGCTACCGGCGCATTATTTAAATAATCTCCATAATTTAACTTGCTGCATCGTGGGGACACTTCCTTTGCAGTCGGCTTTAATATGAACAATTGCCGCTTCTGCAGCTTTGTCTCCCCACTTCTGTCTTGCTTCTTCAACACCATCCTCATGATGTCTCACATCCCTGTGATTTGGTCCTTGTTCTTCATAAAATTCATCCAGCCATTCATGAACATAGTCAAATGATTCACCAAGTTCACGAACACAATCTTCACAATGACGTTCAAAAGTAGACATTATGAACTCCAATTTATATTTGGTAGTGGTGGCGGGAATTGAACCCGCAAGGTCTTGCGACCAACAGCTTATGAAACTGCCGAGGCTAACCAATATCCTCATCACCACCATTTATTCTTCGTGGACAGCTGGAGAACCAACACTCCACACCACCATTGTTTTTGAGGGCGGCTTTAATAGTACACCGCATCCCTTGAAGTCCATAAACTTTGACCACGCCGCCCATTTGACTTGCATCCTATTCTGGTCTCGAATCAAGCTTATAGATCGGGGAGTGCAGCGAAATGAGGCATCTGTTAAGCCATGCCTTCCCTGCGCTTCTATTCGCTTAATTCATCGAGACTCTTAGGAAGACCGCCAGTCTTTTCGGCGTATTCTGTTCCATCCCAAGTTTCGGTTTCATGACCAAGGCTTTCTAAAAGTTGAATCCATATGTGACGAGGAATTTCATGTCCTTCTTCAAAAAGTTCTCCATCAACATACAGACCACACCAATCACCGTCTTCTGTGTCAACATATACAATTTTTGCCATCTTATCTCTCGTTAAAAATGGTGGAGGCGAGAGGGGTCGAACCCCTGACCTTCGGATTGCAAACCCGATGCTCTCCCATCTGAGCTACGCCCCCGTTAATCAATGTCATTACTGATGTAAAATTCTCTTACAAGATCTCGATTGTCCCCAAGGAATCTCCATAACTTATATGCTTGGAGAAATTCCTTTTGATTTCGCTCTAATTCTTCGATACTATCAGTCCAAGAAGTTACAAACTCACATTCAAATTCACACCATTCGGCATCTTCTTCCCTGATCTTCACAACACCTCTGTATCCATTCAAGGCTTCTGGTTTAACTTTACCATGCATATAGAAAGAAGCACCATTATGAGTACAGCAGTCAGTATATGAACATTTACTTTCAGCACTAACTACTTCCGGTTTCTCCCAGTATTCGCCACATGCCGAACATAGCCAGCCGTCACCAACCCATCTTGGTTCACATGCATGCGGAGAAGCTGTGTCTTTTTCTTTACATTCTGATGGATGATTTTTTATTTCCTCAGGAGTTTCCGTCCCATCATTTCGCATTTCTTCCATTAAATCCACTGGTTTCTCCTTTTACTTTTTATCACGACGGGGTGGTGTTCTATCATCATATTCCGTTCGCTCTCTTACAACAGGGCGCTTTTTCTTCCCAAGTCGCACCCCTGTGTCGACTTCACAATCATGGTCGTATTTTTCTCTTTCCCCGATCTGGAAAGGCTCCTGAACCACATCCGTACATCTGTCTGTTCTTCTATGTACTTCGCGCATCAGGTGTTGCTTCTTCTCCAAACAATCATCACAGATGATGAATTCAAGCTCTGTTCCGGACAGCAGTCCGTCGAAGTATTTGGATCCATAATTACCACCAGCACGGGCAGCAATACCAGAAGGCATCAGCCATGTTTCTTCGGTTGTGCCATTTTTAACTTCCTGTTCTTTTTCGCAGATAATACATTTGGCGGGAGAGTTCTTAACCTTCCGTGCCTTTTCCTGCCATTGCGCGACCGCTTCTTCTCTGGACTTTGCCCAGAAACCGTGCGTTGCTGTATAGTGACATTTGGTGCAAAAGGCATTCCAGCCTTTTAAGACGCTTGCGTGTTCGTTTTTAGGAAACTCCACATATTGTGGCTCCAGTTGGGCGATCACTACAGCAGTGTCTTTGCATTGTGGACATGCTTCCAGTTTTTCTTCAGACATATTATATCTCCAAAGAGTTTATTCGGTTTTTCTCTTTTTCTTTGCCAAGTTCTTCAGCCGCTTCTTCGGCAAACTGTCCTTCTACATTCAAAACAGCCTGTCTGAAGAACTGATCAGAACTTTGAACATTTGGATCTTTTCTGCAAATCCTGATAACAACCAATTTAATGGGGACGCGCCCATCGACATCGCCGCCCTTTTCAATTGTATAATGATTCCCACTTACCCAGTAATCCTCTTCATTCAGTAAATTTCCATTGAAGAATACAATTTCTTGGAGGGGAGAATAAAGAGTATTGAAAGTAACGGATATCTGAGCAGGAAACGAAGAGGAATAAACGTCTTCACATCCAACATCAACTATGAAATCATCATATCTATCCATGTCCATCCGATATCCGGAGGTCAAGTCTGAAACCATTTTTTCAAGACGTTCTATTTTCCTGTTTTGTTCTTGGACGACATGATAGAAGTAAGACTCATTCATCATCTTTCCTCTAATGGTGGAGGCGGCGGGGATCGAACCCGCGAAACCTCTTGTCTGCCAGACAAGCGCTCTCCCAGCTGAGCTACGCCCCCTTTTTTCTCCAATATCCTCTAGGTGGTTTTTCAATTTCATATTGATCACACCATTTCTTAATCATTCTGTCGGAAACACCAAACTCTTTCGCGATAGCAACCGATGGAGTTTTCCATACCAATTCGGACAATTCTTTCTTTGATGGTCTTTTTGTTTTCCGGCTATAAAAAGAAGCACATTTTGGTGAACAATGTTTTTGTTTCGACTTAGACGGCTGAAACATTTTACCACATTTACACTTCTTTTTACTAAGTTTTTTCTTATGCAATTTAGAATGTTCACTGAAAGTTGACAATTCTAAATTTTCAATTCTGTTATCTTTTTTGTCACCATTCTTGTGATGAACGATTTCGCTTTTCTTTAAATATCTACCAAGATGGTTTTCCATGACAAGCCTATGGAAATAAACATAACCATCCTTCCATGAATATGGATGGTCAGGGGCATGAACTACCCAGTAGCCCTCGTGAGGACATTTGTGATAAATATCTAAATCACGCATAACAGTCGCTCATCCCAAATCTGAGCTACGCCCCCTTATTTCTTTACGGCAACCTTCCACTTCTTGCCGCACGCAACACATTGCCACGCTTTAATGCCTTTTTGGGGATCATCTTGAGGTGTTGGAAGCACCTCCAAATCCCCGAACTCCTCATCCAGTTCTATAATACACTTCTTTGGGCATTTATCTTTGTGCGCTTTTACTTCCGCCTCTACCTTTTTGATTTCATCGGCATTGGCGATTTCTTCATCTATTTTCCAGATCAAGCCCATCTGAGCTACGCCCCCTTTTTCAGAAATCAAATTTCTTTTTATACCACCATCTCGTGAACCATCCTGCTTTCCTCAGGTTTTTGTCCATACAAGAAACAACATGACGCTTACCGGTCCTTGTTTCCAGTACAAGTTC
>Ga0180437_10002400_pt1 | contig 30007 bp, 68 predicted proteins | sample SS_ome_4_FD_132410 | JGI IMG/M metagenome (GOLD analysis project Ga0180437, IMG submission 132410) | Hypersaline lake sediment archaeal communities from the Salton Sea, California, USA - SS_3_D_1 metaG | ecosystem: Environmental > Aquatic > Non-marine Saline and Alkaline > Hypersaline >...
CCGCATCCGTAGACCATGTTCATCATCTCCTAGTCCGTTCTCCTCCAAAAACGACACGAAATTCTCCACAGCTACTCGTATGGTCATGGACATGGCTTCGGTAATGAGTGTTCCGTTTATTTCAATTCTGGCTTCCTTCATATTATAACCCCCTAACCTTGCAAATCAGCCCAAGCCCCGGCACATAATTGGGAGGAACATCCATCACATATGTTTCCTTCGTCTTCTGTAACTGGCTTTCCACATTCAGTACAGGTTCGCTCCTTTTCCTCCTGTAAACACTTTGGACATATGGCCTCCATACGCTGTAGTACACTGTACCAAACCATCCGCCACCCCTGTTCCTTGAAGTGTTTAAGTGCCCAGGCTCGATTGGGGTTGTGATCACAGTCATCTACAACACCAACCTGATTACAGGTCTGACACTCGATCATGTGTTTCCTGTAGGTCTCCATGGCTGTGTTGATATTTGTACTTACTAATTCCCTCTTGTCCATAGTGTACTCCTAGTTCATGGCAGTGTAGGCATCGACCCAGGTACTGTATCCCCTCAGTTGTGCCTCCTTGTTCGCCCACACCTCCAATCGTTTGCGTTTCTCCTGATCGTTTACGGGATCATAGCACATCAGTAATTCCAGTATGTACAAAAAGTTCTCATCGGATAGTGTTGACTTCTTCATCGTAGGGCCTTTCAATAAAATGGGCTGGTGGAAGAGGTCTAGCTGACGTTGGACGTACATCCCGTGTCGTTTTACGTACCACCAGTCCTATACACTAACCTACTTCAGAATTGGATTTTCTCTTCACCGCCAAGGGTGGAGTTACAAACAACGGTATGTACGGACAATAGACAAAGCCCCTGACGGGGAGTGTCATGGGTTGTACACTTGCCAACTCCACCATCGTTGGCCACCCAGGAGTATTACTCTTACTGACAACCCTCCTGGGCTTAGGCCTGGACCAGGACGCCCTTAGGAGACCCGAACCGGTCCCCAAGGCAGCCAACGCGGATTTTAGGAAGGTACGACGTTTCATTACTCCTCCTTTTTACAGTTTTTCAATCGTTCCATCCTGCATGTTTGCCCTGTACCAGGATGTCTCCGAGGACCACCCGGCCGGCATAACATGTATCTCCACTGTGTCGTCTCTCATACACACGGAGATCTGGTTACCCTCCTCGGTTTCCAGTACCACTCCATTGAATACTTCTTTCAACCGGATCTGGCCATCCTCTGTAACGTCAATCTTCATAGTACTACTTTCACTTCCAACGTGGACTTCTGGTTCCTCCTGGCGATACGAACTGGACAATTAACACGGTGTTTAATTTCTCCAATCCATCCGTCTCTCCCACACAGACAGCACATACCTGCCTTATATCCTCCGTGATCCTTTGTTACTATCTCAAAATCGTCCACATGTTTCTTCATCGTCGATCCTTTTTCTTCCGCCATCGTTTCCATCTCCACCATTGTCGCCAGGAGTAGTAGTAATCGTCCAAGCATCCACCATCATCACACCTTGGACATACAGGCACATCATAATACCCTGTTTCCCAATCCCCATCCTGCTCCATAGGACACTTGGAAAGAGGTCCGGACCACCCACAGTCGGAACACCTTCCCATGTCTGGCATGGGTTCCTTGGGATTAGGACTAAGCTGTGTTTTTAGTCGACCCAGATCCACGTTTCCTTCTCCGTCTAATTCCTAACTCCGAGGCATGTCCCGCACGTATACTGTACTTCCGCTTACACTTGGGACACTCAAAGTTCAATACGATATCCCAATGGGCGTATACATAGGGAACAAACGCGTGATATTCTCCACAACCACAAGTAAATCCTTTAGGGAGTTCCGACACTGTCCACCTCCTCCTTTATTTTCCTGTGGGCCTGTAGTATTGCGAATACTATACGAGACTCCAACTCCTTAAACACTGGGGAGACCGGTTGTGCCGAGTCCCCAGCCAGTACCCACCGAGCGTATTCTTCTGCTATGTCTTTTTTGGTTAGTGGCTTCGGCATAAACTCATCAAACCTCTTTTGGACGTAACAGGTAACCTGCCACAAATACACAAAGAATAGTAAGCTGCTCCAAAGGTTGACACAGCTCCGGCCACTTTTCACCAGAGACGAGACAAACGGCTCCCAAAAACAAAAATATGATACACTTCATCCCTATCTCCTTACAAATAATACTGTTCTATGTAAAAAGTCATTACACTTTCTACCATCCCTCGTTCGCTCCAAATGGTAATGTGGCGTTAAACACCTCGGCCTCGGTTTCCTCGTACCACTCTGGATAGGTAGTAAACATCCGTTCACAAAACTCCAACTCCGCCGAGGTAAGAGTCCCGCCTTTCCTGGACTTCTTACGAAGAGACAAACACTCCGACGCTTCGCCATTAGATGGACGTTTCATCCCCGCCATTTTCTTTCCTTGTATCCGCGGAACTTCGGAGCCAACGGCCTGAAAGACGACAAAAATGGATGTTGGCTTGGATCAATCGCCCCGGGCTCATCCTCCGGCCATACAAACGGATCAGCCTTACCTGTAAACACCATCCAGGCCTCCCGAAGTCGTTCCCTCAAAGTACGACAGGTCCAATTCAATGGTCGGGCTGGGAACCACCCACCTCGTTTGTCCGTTTGGTTGTATACGTAGGTCTGTGGGACGTCCTTAGCTAAATCCTTAAGAGTTACTACCATAACTCAACTCCCTTTTGTGTACTTCATATGTTCCTTCTGGAAACACAAAGTACGTAAACTGTTCAGTACATCCATAGGAAGAGACCTCCAACAATGACACAAGGACAAGTGGAGTAACTCCCGACCCTCCTCGTGTGTATCAGGAGGATACAGAGCCTCAATGTCTGTAATTAACTCCTTCCGAATTGTTTCTTCTGTTCTCTCCACCATCTGGTGATCACCTTTCTATTTGAGTACAATCTTGGTTTATCTACCTTCTATTATCAGGCGGATTTAACCAAGGACTCCAAATGATCCAATCTCTGACGAAGATACTCATATAACCTCACCTGATTCTCCGCTATCGTCCTTATGGACTGTTGGAGCTCGTCCTCGTAATCGTCCTTCACTTTGTACTCGGGTGGCACTATCGGCTTTAGAATGAGCGAGTCTGGCATGATATTCTTCCTTACGTAGTAGTGTTTCTTCCTGTACAATGGCAGCCAACAACGTAGAAAGATCTGTAGTGGCTGTATCCCACACAATATGACCTACACTACACTCATCAGTGTAGTAGGTTCTACCTCCGGCCTCGTTCTTCCTCCAAAAAAGACCGCAACCATTAGGAAGTGTAATTGGTCCTTCCATCATTCCTTCTCCACTAGGTGTCTAACACTGGCCACCGCCGCCACAATAATCTCCTTGGCTGAGGCAAAACACAGTGCCATTCGGTGATCACTGTATCTCCTGTTAGTAAGATAGCATCTCCACTCCGTGGATAGTTGTCTCTCCACACATCTATCCCTCATGGCGATTGCAATAACCTCCAGTGGTCCCGTCAATGGATCCGGATGGGGACAATTGGAGCGGGCGTCCACGTCCTTTTTACATTTCATACAATAGTTTGGGGAAGGACCCAATCGAGTACATTGTGGTCCCTTATGCTGGAACACCTTATCTGGATCCATTAACTTCCAATAGGCGGCAACAATCCTATCGTTGTTACGAAACTCCTCGTCTCCAAGAAGTATCAACTCTGACAAGTCCTCCCCCAGGTACCTCATTTTTGTCGGCATTAGTTGTCTCCTTCAATGACTGGCCCTTAACATACCATTGTACTTCCCACTACCCTTTCCCTTTGGATGTGTGTACTTCATTCTTTTCTTCTCCCAGTATTGGCCATAACACACCGATCGCCACAGCCACCCATAACTTAGGTTCCGCCAGATGCTCCGTCTTTAATCGCTTTACTAACTTTCTCCACCTTTCTAATACATCCAATCCCTGGTCATAACATCCTTTTCTCAAATCAAAGGCCAAAGACTTCAGTGTTCCAGCCACCCTATTCCCACAACAGTTCGTACACTGGGAACTACTGGATGGGTGGTTTCTGTATTTACAGGCCCCGCAGTTATACTCCAAATTCCATCCCAACTCTGTTCCTATTTTCAAAAGTTCGGGTGACGTAAGTATTTTCTCATCCTCTAACTCAAGAAAATTCTCAGCAATAGCACTGGACCGATTCATCTGTTCCTTGACCCTACTCACCCACACTATGGTGGCAGCTATTATCCAATGCCCTTCATCAGCCAATTCTGACCAATAATGATCGGGACTGATACTTGTGTTTTGATCATAACATCCCAGATCATCCCTCATGTTGTCAATGAAGGAAGCCACCTCCCTACACGCACTGTCCCAAACACCCCACTCCCCATTCTCATTGGAACCAACAATGGCGTTCCTCATGGCGAAGGCGATACTTCCCAAACTGGATAGGGTGGGCTTTGTTCGTCTCCCCCATATCTCCATCCCAGCTTCACACCCCAAACCATAATAGGCCTCCAATACCAATGGATGTGATTTCAGGTCCCTGGGATCCGCTTCTAACATGGCTTGTAAAATTTCAGGTTTCATAATACCTCGGCCTCCAGTCCCCATTTAACTAGAACAGACATGGCCTCCTTCAAAGGCTGAATCTGACGTCTCATCCTAACGTTCTCCTCCTCCAAAGTATTGGCCCAGCTTACAATCCTGTTCAGTGCATCATCCAAGTGTGGGGCCTTTTCCTGTAACTCTGCGGAGATATCAAAGATGTCATCCTGTATACTCATTTTTATTAATCTCTAAATGTACTTAGTATGGTAAATGGAGGCCGTATACCTCGAGAAAACTCCGCACAAGACGCCAAGGCAATACCAATACGATCACTACAATGTATCTTGGGCACTACTCTACCAGAAGTGTATAAAGAACTTCGTATCATATCGGCCCCATAACCACAGGCGTGGTACCCATGTATGGTTGGAAACACAGAAAAATCACACTCTACACCAAACAAACGACTTTTGTATCCTATCATAAAAGCGCCTTGCTCCGCAACACCATCTCGTGTTTTCAACCAGTACTCCCTATTCAATGTGTTTCGAAGGGCCGGAATGAACGCAGACACCATGTATGTAAGTCCAAATCCAGTAGTTAATTCTGGAGGCTCAAAACAATACTCTAAGATTTGTCCAAATCGGAAGGAGCTTGTGAAACCAAACACCATCCAATCCCCCATCACCATCCTTTTGAACACCTTCGGAGTATCACGTACCAACACATGGTGATCCCCCGCCCCGGCCGAGTCTCCACCAATGTAAACAACCCCGGTGTCCTTATCCACTATACCTGCGATGGCTGTCATACCTCTTCCGCCTCCTCCAATTTCTGAAGCACCAATTCAGTCGCCACATCCTCCGGAGTGGCTTCACGAATCTCCTTGGATTCTATCCTGGAATGTGCCCCATACTGTTGTTCATAGAAATGGATCAACTTACCATCCCTGATATGATAACCTTCCTTCCATCCCATTACATTACGGACCTGACGAAGAACTACTTTCCTGACTTCCTCCATGCTTAGGTGTACTTCTGTGTAAATGGTTCCTTGTACTTTGACATGACTCAACTTCATTGGTGAACCTCCAATCTGTCACATACCCCGAATAGGTTTCACCTCCAACATACTATCGCCACGGTCCCTGGCGACCTTAACTGGACAACCATCTCCGTGTTGTATCTCCTTTATATAGCCGCGAGCCCCACATAGAAAACACTCTACGATTGTGCCATTGTCGTTTTCCACAACTACCTCGAAATCCTCTATGTGACACAACATACTAATTCTCCTTCTCTCGCTTCTCCGCAGCGGCGTAAAACTCGTCCATCAGTTGGTCCTCCGTCGGATTGTTCTCCACGGGAAGTTCGTAGTTTACCTGTTCACATACCTTACGCAACAAGGAGTTTATACTATGGCCCTCCAAATACCAGTCCAACTTTTCATGCATCTGTTGAACATCAAAATGTGACATCCTTCCACCGTTTCTGGCCGCCTTGACGATACAATCTCGAAGAGAGGAAAGGTTGGCACAACACACTGGAAGGGCTTCACGTTCCTTATCAATAAGATCCATCCATTCCGTGTCCGTCAGTACGATTACAGGTAAATTGTTCATCCCACTAACCTTTCCTGTTCAAAATTAATAGTACGAAGTCTGTCCATCTCCTTGGCGTGACGGGCCTGCTCCTTTTTCAACTCGTCGCCGTGTTTAGCACACAAAGCCAAAGCTCCCCATCCAGGACGTTCCGATTCAAACCAATCGGCCGGATACTCCCCACAATAATTACATCGAAGGTTCCAACCTGGAAGGCCCTTTGCTTTGGCTTCGTCTCTAGTCATTGAAAGCGTTCCTAACGGACGTCCACGTCGGGGATAATCGCTGAAGGTTTGAATACAACCTTGTAGCGGTATGTACTAACCTTGGCCTCGTCGAGTTGTTCACAAAAGTAGGTCACGTTATCCGACAAACCGAGTGTGTGCTTCTTGAAAGTCTTCTCCCCGGTCTTACACACAACTTCCAACTGATTGTCGTTCCCGTCCGAGTATATGGAGAGCCGTCCCTCAATCACCAACATATACTCCCCGGTGATCCCGTTGTAAAAAACGACTCGTCTATTGATCTCGAACTGATCCGCCTTTTTGGACAAGTTCCTGTTGGCAATCTCGGCGTCGTTGCTACACCCTACCAACCCAAACACCAAAAAACCCACTACAATCAGTACAACTAATTTCTTCATCATTCTACCCTTTCTATTCCTGTAAACCTTCATCTTCGACCTTGGCTACAAAGTCATCTATCATGGCTTCAAAGGCAAGAGTCCTATCCATTCCCTCCCCAGTATCAGAATCGTAGTATGTTTGTAACATACTTCTCAATTCCCCCTTGGCCCTCTCCCAAGCCATACCTCTCATTGTCCGTATCTCCCTGGAATCCACAACTCCCCCTACAGCATATGTTGTTCCCAAATCCTATCCAGATAGGCCGCCTGATCCAAAGTAAACAACCCATTCCAATCATGAAGACTTTGCATAAAATCCAATTGGCGATTTGACAATCCGGATTGGAGATTGTCCAAATCCTCCAACTGATCCAAACATCTTTCCTGTTGTTTTTGATTCACACGTTTCTTTGCCATATTAATCCTTCTGTAATTATCCACGAGAAGCCTCCACATACTTACGCGGAAACCAGTCACACCAAGTGTTTGTTGTCTCCACACCAAACAACTTAGTACAGGTAACAACATTGGCACAACCACCACAGGTTTTCCCAGTGGGTAGTTCCATACAAGTTCCAGGAGTACACTTTCCATCCTTACAACATCCATGTCTCATGTGTTTTTGTACGTAGGCCTCCTCCCATACACCCACCCACCGAACGCCACTCTGATGCCAATTGTAAATCTCGGCCCTGTTGGAAGAAATGTTCAACTTGTCCCCACAAACCCTAGCCTCCTTCTTGGCGGCCTCCAGAATCTCCTCCCGCGTCCCGACGAACTTCTGGAACATTATCTGATTTTCCAACTGTTTCATCCTTTTTCTCCTGGTTCTTAGGTTCCGACAACTCCTCCGGTCGGTGATAAAGTACCGAACTGTTCGCAAATTGAAAGGCCACCAACTCCAATTCTGGGTGGCACTTAAACATTTCGTATACAAATGTAGGACAACCACCATCGTTATCTACAACCTCCAGCCCACTGGCGTGCCAACAGGCCCTTATGTCCAGTTTACCCATGGCATGCTGGGACGGTACAGTACGACCCTTATATCTCCCTGGTATGGCGAACTTTGGCATCACCTCCCCTTTCCAATTCCTCTATTCGTTTACAACACAATTTGTTGGCTTCCAAGGCTGAGTGATACAAATGAATTACTCCCTCTGCCAATCTACACCAACAATCAGGTTCACAGGCCCCCTCGGACCTATGTTTTTGTATTTTATCCCATAATTGTTTTTGTAGATCACCCATACTAAGCATCCATATCACATAGTTCACCAACAGAAACCTTCGAATAACAGATATCACACACAGTGCCCTCATCCTCTGAAGTTACTGAATTACATCCACTACACCTGGATTTCCTGGCAGAAAATTCCGCGGTAACTAAATAGGGAGGAAAATCCACCTTCGTGTTAGCCACCGCCCAAACACGACGTATCCCTGGTTTGTTGTATGCTCCCGCCACAACAGAACTGGACATCGACCAACTACTAGAAGGAAATATAGTCCTAATGGTTGGAAAAGCCCTTTGCCACAACAGTTCGATGTTGTTTCCGTACACATATCTTGTGTAACTGTTCTCCCCATTACTAGCCACAATCTTCAAACGAAACCTTGTCTTCATAGGTACTTCCTCCCTAATGGTCTACTCATACCGTCATCACCTCATTCCCTGTACACTCCCCGTCCTGTTGCTCTTCCCAAGTTAACACTGCCGTGATCAACATGCTGGCGGCTGATATCTTCCACTGCTCCTGTGCACCAACCACATAGTTTACAAGATAGTCGTACTTCTCAGAATACCCTTTGGCTATACAGGCGTCCCGTATCTCGTACGATACTTCTGACAAGGAACCAGTGATGGGCATCACATCAACATTCACCCTATCTATTACGCCTTCAGGAAGTGTAAGGCCCCAGTAGGCGATTAACACAGTCTTCTCCTGTAATAACACCTCTGGGGCCAAGGACTTCAAATAAGATATTCTCTCTAAAAATGTCATTTTCTGTTCACTGATAATAATGTTTCCATTTTTTCAAGGCCTGAAAGGTTTTCTGCCGTTGTTTGGCTGGGAGGGTTCCATCCCTCATGTACGCCTCGATGGCCTCTACAGCTGTGACGAAACTAGTTGATCTCCCATCGAGGGAGAGCCAGTAAAAAAATCGGCTAACCCCGGATCGAAGACAATCCATTGTATGTTCAAGGTATCCTGCCCTTCCACCCATGGACCCTTCCAATTCTCAATGGGCTTGTACTGTCCGGTTACTGTAAGGGTGGCGTCATACACACCTGGAAGTGTGGCCGTGGCGTCCAAACCAAATACCAAGGACTGGCCCTCCACGGCGACAGTAAACCCAATAGGAAGTACTCCCTCGGGAGTCACCACCATGTTCTTCGCCACGGAGTTCAGTCGTACAGTTCCTACCCCTCCCACCTGTTGGGCCCACCTGGCGTCAAAAGATGGAACTGGGTCCTGGGCGATCATTGTGGCCAACATAAGTAACATCATCTTCATGGCTGTCTCCTTTTCTATCTAGTATCAACTTGGTTACGTGGAGCTGATGCGAATCACCAACTCCTTTTCATGGGCCGTAAGATGGTTTTCCGGCTCAATGCAATTACCCGGATCACTCATTATACGTAGAATGTCCTCCCCCAACTGCCGACAAAACTCCGGACCAGGGCGAACACAACTAAAGGCGTTCAACCAAATATGGTTGTTCCTGGCACACCTCACAGCATCTTGTTCCCAATTAGGATTTTTCATCAGGATCGTCCTCCGTTTTCCTCGGCTTCATACCCATGGCCTTACACCACACCCTGGAGAGCATACAATTCCTACAATTACAATCCCTAGGATCGTAGGCGAATTCCTTTGGAGAATCAAGACCACAGGCGGACTTACCACCATTACTGGGACGATAGTGTATAATCGACTTCGTACGAGGCACACCTGAAATCCTCCCCATACCACACCAAAGAGCCATACACTTTGGAGGTTTCCCATATCCTTCGTTCGTACGAACAGGGGGACCCAAACGCATCTCACAAGTTCCATGCCCACCCTCGTTGTCGAAATGTTCACATACAACCTTGCCATCCCAACAGTACTGAGAATTGGGTACTTCAATGGGTAAGGATACAATTACCTTTTTGTGTTTCTCCTCTGAACTCATCCTACCTCCTATTTCGTAGCCAAACAATCCCCACCAGTATTGTAACCATCAAAGGCGTACTCACAGGTTTTCCAAAAGGAACAATCGAAACAAGTAAAGTCCTCCAAACTCAGTTCCTGGTCCTTCTTGACCATTTCCTGTATCTCACGAAGTGTCGGTACTGTATACTCCGTCAAATACTGAAAACATAAAAAGGCGGTAATGATCCGCATCACGTTTGACATGAATGGTAAAGCATCCTCTCCCAACTTACACCAGGTCTGCATCCTTTTTGGAAGCTCCACACACAACATGGCCACCCTGGCGGCCACTGTAGGGAGGAACTCATCATACATGTCCTGTCCATCCGGATGTTCGAATAGGGTCCCAGTCATCATCCCCGCCGTGTATTCCAAATTCGTTGGTAGACCTCCTAGCTGAATCTCCTTCTCCCAACACTCTTGTAACTTCTGGCTGTCGATACCGTTACTAAATATGTCCTTGACCCAACTTTCCTGTTCAGGTGTAAGTGTCATGCTTTTTTGTCCTTATCCTCAACAATATGAAATTTTCCACGACCATCCTGGAGGGTCCTAGAAAGTGGTTCCCTTCCTTCATCCTCTATAACAGGATGTTTCTTACGAGGTTTCTTCTTCACGTGTCCATCCGCCGTGGCCCCAATGAGACGCTCAATAAACATCGACACCCGCACTCCGGCCAAGGACCCAGTCACTGTTCCCATCACGTAGGGAATCAGGAGCCACCCATTCAGTTCGGAACGTACCAGCTGTCGCATTGTAAGAAACCAGATTCCATTGGAAAAACAGGCAGCAAACATATGGTATGTCATGTTGTCTCTGTTCCTACTCCTGGATACAATACTGAAGGAAACATTCTGCACGAACGCCAAACACAAAATAGTTAATGGTACTTTCCAATCCATAACAACCCTACCTTTCTACTTGTTTCTTTGTGGCAGTTCCTGCGGAATGTAAATCCACTACGGCCCCTAGAATCTTTTCACAATCGGAACCATCCAATGGGCCCGTGATTGTACTGAACAAGAGATCCCTCAGTCGTATCAGAGTACAGTAAGGTTTAGACCAACAACTCACCGTCGCCAGAAGAGCCCTCGGAATAACCCTACCCAGGATGACAAATAAGACGGCCCACCCAATAAACGGGATGGTATATACCACCACCTCTTTGATACACCAAACAATGAATCCCGCCTGGGCCTGGTCCCCTAACCCACTCAAGGCATCACATACAGCTTTCAGTTCTTCTGCCGACATTTTCTTTATCCTCCAACCGACGTTCCTGTTTTCTTCTTCTAGATTCGTTGTGTGCCATCCCACAAACTACATAACAATAGGCCAGTGTACCTAATACAATCAGTACACCTCCGGCCCCTTTGGCTAGAGCACTCACAAAATGTAGTATACATTCCATACTAACCGGACTCCTTTTGTTTATCCTGGGTATCCGATACATAAAAAATAAAATGACCACCTACAAAACTGGCTTGCCAACACATGATCCAAAACATGGCATTCTGTTTTAAACACCCAATCAAAAACTCATTGTCAGACATACCACCTGTGGATACAACCCACCAGGTTCCCTTCTCCTTCAGGATGGTCCTCCAGGACAAGTGAGAGGGCCTATCCTTCATCCGACTAAAATACGAAGGATAGGCCCATTCCTCCTTCACCAACTCCAGTAACTCATTGAAGCTACTAGTGTAAGGCCAATTTATAATCTTCTGTTGTAAATTATCGTCATCCATTGATAAACTCCACCTCCATATATCATCCTAATTACTTCCTGGAACTCCTAATCGACCCACTTGGGCACAAAGCCATGTAATAAGTATCGGGTTCCTCGTTGAAACACCTCTCCTCATCCTTTTTGTTGGTCCACGTAAAATCCTTCCCTGGGAAGGGTAGAGTGTCGGTCCTGGCATCCACCCTATACGACTTATTTCCGATGTATAGGGACTTCCAGGGCGTACTGAGGCTAAAATAGAAAGAAGGAAGAAACTTTGGAAGTCTCAGGACTCCCCAATGTTTTCCGTACCAGGGATTGTAGACATCATACTTCCACCGGTTTGGATCCGTGTTCCGTAGCTTCGCGGCCAACTCCGGACCGAATAGTTCATCCCAACACGAAAAATCTACATCTTTGATACGAAGATCCCCCGTGTTCCAAAAGGCGGCCTGCCACCAACATCCCATAGGACGGACAGTATGACCAAACAAAATATCAAACTTGAAACCAAATCCAGTTCTCTCCTCCGGATCCTGGTAGTTCTTGGTGCACTTGTCATGCCAAAGCCCAGGTGTATGATCCCCCAGGTACAGGATACCATCACCGGCCACAAGGCTCACACCAGTAACATCCCGACCCATACTGGAACATCCACAAGCACATAGAATACAAAACAACAACATGATCTGTAGAGGCTTCATCTGTATTTTCTCCTAAAGTTTCCACCAATTAGTCCTGGAACGATCCGTTGGATCATATCCACTCAACACTGATAGTACATCCATGAGACAGTCCCTATACCCTCCCAGGTAACCTTCGGACGCCAAACCACGGGAATACATGTCATCATTGTTGGTCATGGCTGATATCTCGGCGTTTACGGCGTCTGAAACTTTCCTTAACCTTCTTTTGATCCCTCGTGCCATCATCCTCCTCCCATTTAGAACATTTTCCTACCAAATGTACCTGTCTACCCATGGCCCATCTCTTGAAGTTATCAACCATATTTTCCCAACGGGATCGTGTACCACCTCCTGTACTAGACAGAATCTCCGTAATCTCCACACCATCCGGCGGACGTAGTCTCTTCAAATCACAGTAGAATGTTAACTCTATTCCACTTTCTAAACGTTCACGATGTTCATACAAGAAGAGACAATTGTGACAGCCATCTTGGACCCTGTAGGATTTCGGTAATTTGTACATTGGGCTTTCTCAGGACCTTGGAAGGAAATTGAATAGTTTCAGGAAGGTATGATCGAAAAATAGGATGAGCCACCAATTCATATCGCTTTCGAATTGGACACCACATAAGAAACATCGACGGTTTCCTACAGCGTCGTGTACGAACCTTTGGTGGACGATTCAACCTTTTCCACGTTTTGACTCGTACCTCCTCTGTTGTACTTAGATCTGTGTAAATAGGACGTACAGTAGTAACAGGCTCAAACTTCTCCTCCAACTCCCGTATCAAATGGAGCATATCCTGCATACTATAGGAAGATCCCTCCTGGGTCCCTCCTGTCGTTGAGTCGTATATGGGATCCATAATATATCTCCGCCCTAGTTATGGTCCTCCTGGACCTGGTAGACACCAAAGTCAAAAGAAATTACGGTTTCCACCGAGGGCCTTGGGAGTTCGGTCCGGTTTCGGTTCTGTTTCCACCGAAACAGGAACAGAACGCCGTCTCCTTCTTGGAACCTTACTCAAATCCAAACCAGGAGGGTACTGGGCGGCCTCATAAAGTATAACATGTGAATACGGTCTCTTGTACTTAATGTGTGGGCACGTGTCCACATTACTTACTGGCAAATCATGTAGTGTACATCGATGATCCTCGTATCGAGTACAATTTTGGCAGACATTAGTTATTGGGTGGAGTTTTCTTCCTGTGCCCATTTCCAATCCTTCAGGAACTCGTTGATTTTTCTAGTCGGAATAAACACCGAACTACCCTTGTGATTCCTACCCGCCGCATCGATACAAAAAGGCCGCTTCCACGGATGGTCCTTAAGTAAAGAATTTATGTAATACGAGGCGGGAGGGTCCATATGTACAATAGGACCATAATATCCATACTCCTTCGTACTATCGGGAAGAGGGGCCTTCTCCTCCTCTTCCGTGGGCGAATCTATTTTCCAGTGTAGATAAAACTTGTTCCCCTTCTTATCGACGGCTCTAACGATCCCGTACTGCCATTTCTGTTGGACAATGAATTGTCTCAGCTTCTGTTCTGAAAGATCCGTACTGTAGAATTCCGCGATTTCCCCCTCCCCCCATTCATCATCCACAAACATACGCCATAAGTAGTAACACCTAGGACACAACTTAGTTTCGTGAATACTTCCACAATCCTCCCAGGAGGAAACATGGTACAACCAACCTGCGGGTATTGTATTACAACACCCCACACACCAATGTTCCTTCACAGCCCTTCTAAAATCCTGTCTCAGAAGTACCATCACAACCCCTTCCCTACCTCTTCAGGTTTCCAACAATAACCAGAAGAAGCAACAATATCAGAATTAGTACAAAATGCCAAAACATACTACAACCACCAAAACATACCAAAGGCGTAACTTATCAAAAACAACCAAATACCCCCAAAGAATAGGGCTCCCAAAATACATGGAGACATCAGTAACACAAAACCACGTGACTCCCTCCAGGCCCCTCGAACAAGGAGAAAAAACACCCCGAAAGGAATCACGTAAAAAACCAACCCACATCCCAATGTCCACAAAACCTGGAAAATCATGGCTATTTCTCTTTTTGAGCGTCCACTCTCTCCTGAATCTCACGACGGTGTACAGGAATATGTTTGGGGGCCTCAATACCCAACCTAACCTTTCCACCTCGGACATCCACAACAGTTATCGAAATTTCCCCATTGTTTATATCAATGGATTCATCCCTACATCTCGTCAACACCAACATCTGTAATCCTTTCACTATCAAATGGCTTGTCGCCTATCCCGAATGTTTCCACGACACTCCGACATATAACCGGACAATCGTGTCATGGGACGTTTATTTATATTTTGGGAATTCTTCCTTCTACCCCCACCAAAAAATGGGGTAGAATTACAACACTCCCTGTACAGTCGAAACTGCACTCGGTATGTGTTGTTAATACTGGCTTCAACTACCCTCCTCCACTTCTTCCTCAGTATCCGATGGAATAGATTCATCATCTGAAAACCTCAAAGGACGTCCACAACAATGTTTATATTTCTTTCCACTACCACAAATACACACGGAGTTCCTTCCTATATGTGGTACTCGATTAACGATGGGAGGTGTTACAGACCGAAAGGAAGAACGTAATTTGGTTGAACGTATAACTAATCTTTCTTTTTCTTCCATCTTCTTCTCCTTGGAATTGGTTTGTAATCCTCGGCCACCTTCGCCAACTTCTTCAACAGTTTGTTGATACGATACTGCACCGTTGGTATCGGACAACCACATTTATCACCAATCTCCCTCATAGTGTAACAATAGGAAAACCTCATGTGTATCAATTCCAATTCCTCCGGGGTAAAACCCTTCAGAATAGTTTCTACATCCAGTACAAGATCATGATCAAACGACCTCCCTTCCACCTCTTCGCGAAACCCCAAACCTACACCACAACGCTTAGACCCGTATTTGTATACAGACCTAAGACGACGAGCCACCGTTTTAGTTATCCTTGTAATAATGGCTTGTCCATCCTCTTCTGGTTTGGCCCTGGAAAGGGCCTCCCCTACCGCCATCACGGCCGTGTGGTACAAATCATTGGGCTCCACCTTGTTTACAGAATACATTCTCCTGGAACAAATACGCATCAAACACATAAGCAACTTGTCTACACGTTTCAACACCAATCCGAAGGTTACTTCCTTTCTGGATCCTTGTTGATACTGTGTAGTTAATCTTCGAATAACATCGTAGTGAACACTCATCGACCTATTCGCCTGAATATTTCCTTCATGGAACCTGTATTCACGCTGGATCGTTTTGGTTCCTTGGATTCCGTTGGATCCTTCGGAGCTTTTTGTTTCAGATCGGCGTACCAAGCATTAGGATCCTCCGCGGCCTTGGTAGCAGGATTCCGAATCTTTTTCATCATCTCCTTCATCTTGGCTGTATCGGGCGGAGTTTGTTCCCCTTGTATGGCGTTATGCACAGACCCAGCTGCGGCGTCCGCCAAATCCTTAGAACCACTAAGAACAACATCTGTACGTTTACCATCCTCCAAAAACACCACCGTGGAAACCTTCTCGGGGTGATCGATCTTGGCTTCGTTCTTCCTATCCTCCAAATTGGCTAATTCAAAATGGAGTACTTTACTCTCGTGTACGATCCAACGTCCCTCCCTCACAACATCTCTAAAGGCGTAGTATACCTCCCTAGTACGGTCTAAAGAAAGATATCCAGTTTCTATCCCCCGTCTCTGTAAAATCTGTTCCGTCTCAAAACTCGCTAACCTAAGGTCATACGTCCATCCACAAATGTTGAATCCTACCAATCGTAAGTCCAAGATAAACTTGCGGAGCTTAAACATAGGAATCTCCTGGCCATCCCTTCCTCGTACACCTACAACAAAATCCGTTTCTACAACAGGCATCTTCCTAAGCTCGAACCGTCCATCCTCCAACTCTACTTCTTGATCCTTGTAATCCCTGATGCTGGACATAGCCAAACCACAAGTATCCCCATTGGAAGAAAAAGCTATATCTGTATGCCCATACCTGGGAACTCCCTTGGGTACACGAATCTTACTGAGATCCATATACTCGATTAGATCCTCCGGACCATCCATCGACAATTGTATAATCTGTCGGGAGAACGGATCCTGTTTTTCCTTATCATAGGAATTCTTCAATTTCTCCTCAGAAGGGAACAACTTGGATTTACGTAAGGACGCCACCGATTCTCCGGCCAAGTCCTTCAACGCACCAACTATGTCCCTCTCGAACTCCGTCCTAAACTCCACGGGGACATCCAACACCTTAAATCCTTTCTCCAACTTCTCTCTCACCTGGTGTTGGTTCTCAAGAATGGAAGGAGGGTGATACATGTCACCTGTACATACAGGAAAAGTCTCCCCGCAAAACATGGCATCAGGTTTAGCCACCCAAAGAGGGACATCCACTACAAATACACTATTGGTCCCCTTCATCTCTGTGATGAACGGTTCCAGAAAAGACATCTCATCTTGCTTGGAGGACACCAAGAAACATTTCCCAAGAGACTCCCCGTCGATAACGAAACGAGATTCATGTCGACGTATAGCCGAGCGAAACGCTTTAACTACACGAATCTTCTGTTTTTCGCTATCATCGGGGGAGTCGATCTCGTCAAGTAAACTCAAGATCACATCCTCACCCAAACTACCAAAACCCTTCATGTAGGGAGAACCGATCTTAAAATCAAACAAAGGAATCTCCAGCCAGGAACTAGGATGGTCATAACTAGTCCCATGTAATATCCCTCGTCTCCGGAACCAAGGAGAGGACTTGATATAGCTTTGAAACAGAGTAAATCCTTTACTCTTACCTTGTGACTTGGACAGATTAAAGAACACAACTGCCATTTTACCACCCTTCTCCAAATTGAAGAAGGCCCACGGATCCTTCAAACATAGAATCCGCTGCATGGCTATTATCATACCACGAATGGCTGCCCTAGTTTTTCCAATCCCAATGGCTCCTGTAAGTACCACCATGTACTTACTATCCTCCGTCATCATCTGTTCTAGGCTTTCATGCCATACAGGATAAACGGACTTTCCATTGTTAGTAAGAGTGCCTAGAAATTCATCATCACAAAGAATTTGCTGAACCGTGGCAGGGGGTTCGTTGTAATTCATCTGAGTGACGTGATCCAAAAATGTATTGGCTTTACGGAGATCCATACGATCCTAACACACCAATTATATAGGTGATGGCAACAAAAACGAAAAAACAAACAACGATACCTATGCACAAATCCAATAACAACCATAACAACTTGTCAAAGTGTTCATTCCACCAGTCATCATTCTTCCGAGTTGTCATCAGAACAAGCCTCCGTCAGTTGCTTTTGTAATTTGACACGAATCCTCTCCCGTTCCTGTGGGGGCATGTTGGCTATGTCTTGCAACACCTGTGCATCACCTTCCTGCAACGTCTGGGAGGGTACCTTCTTCCTATTACTACCATCCAATACAACTTGATACTGGGTGATCCTGGCAGGTAGTTCCCTATCCGGTTCATTAGTGAAATGTAACTTCAGGGCGAATTCCACAAGATCCTTTTGAATGTCTTTCATGGAAGTTAAAATCTCCCGCTTCTCCTTAAACACACGAAGATCGGGAACAAGGATAGGAGTTACTACCTTCTGGCAGGAGGAACACTTGTATGTCACCTTCCTTCTCTGTCGCTCAGATATCACCCTAGACAAGTGGCATATGGATACCAACTTGAGTTCGTGTTCCATCAAGGTAGTTAGTGAATCCCGGTGGTGAGCGTTTTGTTCCTCCACACCCATCATCAAGTATTGCATGATGTTCCCCGCCAGATAGAAATCTACATCCCTTTTCTGACGGCGACGCAGCTTCGCACACACCTTGTTTACATAAGTGGCATCATAACCACAGGCGTCCACTATCTGTGGTACATTTCCCCTGTACTTATAATACAGAAGCTGTATCTCTGTATCTACTCGTTGTTTTTCGATCCCTGTCATGACTACTCACAAACGCAACTTACATCACTGTAGTCGCACATAATGACTTCATGTCCGATTCCCTGCCCATCAACAGCCACCGTCCTCCAAGGAACGTTCCTGTCGTACACTACCAGTGTACCAGGTGCCAAAGGTGAGGTAGGATGAAACTTGTTTTGTTTCTCCCTATCCCAGTACCCAGGACCGTGGGCCAATAAAACTCCCAAATCACTCAACGTTTCCGTTTTCACGGACTCGGGAAGCTCTATGCTTGTATTATAGAGCTTTTCATCGTATTTTAAAAGGGCCCATATGAAAACCACATTGTGTAAGGGTCTCAGGGGAAAGTGCATTTCTTCAGTTTCAAGGTTGTAAAACGGGATCTGTGCAAGTATTTCCTTATCAGCCAACTTCATAGTCCTACCTTTCATCATCTGTTCCCGAAAAGTCTCCCCTCCAGGATCCTTCATCATCTGTACATGTACATAGGCCATGGCTTCCAACATGATCATTCCTCCAAGGCTCGTTTGGCCAGCCTCTTAATGTGGAGTTTATTGCTATGATGTGCTATGTGAGCCAAAGCACTGGCCGGTGACCTTTTACCGGATAGGCCGTCCTTGGAAGCCTGTGTTACAGAAGCCTGATGACTGAGCCTCACAATTTCCTTCAGAACTTCACTACTCATAGTTACACCTCATAGTACAAAAATGATTACGTTACATACTCCGTACAGGAACCCTAAAAAAGCCTCCTTGTACTGGCCCTTGTACAAAAAACATATACAAAGACCAAACATGGACACCACTAAGGTTATCTGAAACAGCGTTAGTAGTTTAGATATCATTCTCAATCGGAGGATCCAATACAACTGTTTTGAACCCCAAGTCCAATCTATCGGCCTCCCATAGCCTCATATTCTGAATCCAAAGTTTATCCTCTGACTCCCAATGAAACCCTGCTTGCTTGATTAAATCATTCATTTCAAAGGGGGCTTCCGCCATCACCTCCACTATGGGTGTTTCCGCCCTATTCAGAATGTTATCTGTCCATGGATTGTAATTGGACATAACCTTCATGGCTGTAACGGAATCAAACAAAGCCCTGTGCGGAAAAGGATTAACAAAACCATGATAGGCTGCCAGATACAACAAGTTACGATACCTGCAGGACTCCGGATATGGAACATCAATCCGTGTATCAACCCAGGTGGACGAAATGGAATCCGCCATGGATATGTGATTTCTCACCAAAAAGGCGTCCAACATGGGCTTATCAAACTCCATTCCATTGTGAGCAACTACCACACCCTTATTGGCAAAATGTACCAGGGTATCCAAAAACTCCTGAAAGGCCGTAGAACTGGACTCCAACCCAGTTTGATGCAGCATATCATAAGTGATGCCACACTCCTGGTACTCCCACTCCCAAGGATCCCTTTCCAGGATATCGCCATCAACCACCAGCTCGGAATGACCACACACCAAATGTGGTATGTCGGCAATCTTGGGCCAGTTCCAAACAGAGTACCCAATCTCAATCACCCTATCCTGGTGAACGTTCTTCCCTGTCATCTCCAAATCCAATGAAGTAAAGTACATCCTAGTATTCTCCTATTGTTCGTAGTACCGTACGCCACATCCAGGCGTTTCATACACCTCCACCCAGGCCACACACACATCCCGACAATGCTGTCCTATACCCTGTGTCATTCGATTGTATAGGTGTCGTGCAATATTCTCCGCCGTTGGAATGTGCACCACATCATTTACCACATGGTGGTCGAAATCGTCCAAAATACCATTCAGTTGTTGCTTCACGGTGGAGAAGTTTACCACCCATCCCTCCCGTTGTAATTTGGTACTTCGTAAACACACCATAACCTTCCAGGTATGCCCATGAAGATTGTCACACTTTGTGCCACTATCCACTAAGTGATGGGCACTGTCAAACGTAGCAGTAACACGTAATTCATACATCACTATTTTCCTTACAAAGAGTACATTCAATTAGATTACAGGATTCCATCCCTCTTTACTACATATATCTCGGAACTTCTCCCAGTAGCCTGGAATTATGGTTCTTTTAAAAGGAACTGGAAGTAATTCACTTAACAGGTATTGGCCTCCTGGCCATCCGTCCTCCGAAATACTACCAAAGTACACCGGAGTATCCGGATCTAAACAGTCCACCAATACCTGACGACAACCCCCACAACAAGGAGACCCATCCTTGGTTTGTATTGATACGGCCTTAGTGGTCTTTGGGTTCCTCCCAGCCAATATCACATTGAGTAAAACCGAGAATTCCGCATGAACACAATGATTATGATCAATAAACTCGATATTAAAACCGCGGAAAATAGTCCCATCATCCATCAGGAACGCACAACCTACTGGAAAGTTACTCCTGTGGCACCGGGCAAACTGTGCTGCTTCCTTCGCGGCTACGAATAGGCGTTGTAGATCCTGTTGAGGTATCATCCACATTCTCCACTACTTTATACAGTATGTCGGTGTTCCGGTACTGTTCATCCAATCCCATACCACACCCCACCAAAAAAACGTCCTCCTGTATTACAATCCCACACACGGATGGTGTTGGACGATTATTCTGTCCCAGTAATACCTTGTCCACAAGCACCGCCCACTTTACACTCTTTGGTCCATGTTTCAACACCATGGATGTGGCGATACTAATAGTTTTTGTGCTGTCCAAAATATCATCGATGATCCATACTTCCCTCCCTGTAATGTCTTCTGGATCCAAATCCAAATGGTAAGTAACCTCCACATCGGAACTCTGTTTCTCCATATGGTAGGAGCGAAGGGCCATAAAACCGATACGGGAACCTCCAGACTTGGACTCAGTACCATCAGACAATTTCCAACTGAAGTGGACCATCAATTTGGAAAACAGGTAGAACCCTCCCTTCAACAAACAGATCAGTACGACGTTATCCCAATCCTTCGTATTCTGTCTAATCTGACGAGCCATACTGGAATACACGGCAGGAATTACAATATGGTATACTTCCAATTTCCTACTCATTTTGTAACGACTCCTTAATACTTTCCAACTCCGCCGTCGTGTGTCGATGGTTGGCCGCCTCCTTACTAAACCCATCCTTATACCTTACCTTCTTCAGTTTGGCATGGTTGGCCCTCATCACGTCCTCCAAAGTAACTCCAAAGGAATCCACCAGCATTGTAAAGTAGAAAAGTAAATCTCCACACTCCTCCACGTTATCTTCCTTGGAAACCTCCTCCCCTATACACTCCTTTACATACTTCTCAGCCAGTTCCCCTATCTCGTTTATAAGGCCTAGGAGAGCATGGGCCCTTCTCACACTTTTATTCTTGAAACGTTTACTGAGGGTGCTTTTATCCTCCACTAGTTCCATGGCACTCATCAGCTGTTGCCACACAGACAAACCGTCGTAAGGCCTACCATACACTAGATGTCCCTTCAACTTTCCTACGGCGTCCCCAAGAATCTGTGTAAACATAAGCTGGTCACAACATTCACCCTCCTGGAATTCTGTCATCCTCCAGTCGTTGTGTTCCAGGGACTTCACCATTGCCAAATAATCTTTCCAAGTCATCTTATTCTCCGAACTGTACTCACCCTGTTCTTCCTGGTCACCTCGTAACAGCTATCGGCTGCCACCTCGGATAAACCCACTTCATGTGACACGAATATGAATTGTAAACCCAACATCTCGGATAACTCCTTTACCATTACACCACACTTCTCCATGTGTACTGTCTTATCTACATTTCGGAAGGGTTCGTCCAATATCATCAGAGGACGAGTCCTATCCATCATAATAGACCAAACCACCAGCCGCAGGGCGAAGGATACGATATCGATCACAGTACCACCCAAGGATCCCTCCGGTGTACGCAACTTCCCATGATCCATTACATAGAAAAAAGTCTCCGCAGTCCCCCTAGAAATCTCATTCTTCACTACAAAGGAGTACTCCTCCCCCATCACAGACTGAAGGGCCTGAGTAACAAGAGTCTCGATACACCGACGAATATCCTCCTGAACTACGATACCAAGCTCATTCACAATGGATTTACACGTCTCGAGATCCTCCATATCCCTCCGGAGACCCTTCAACTCCTTTCGTAAATCAAGTTTCTTCTCCTGACTCACCTGGAGTTTCAAACGCTTTTTCTCCACCAGTTTCTTGGCGACGTCTAAAGTAATCATAACTACTCCTCCAAGTAGGGTTCCAAATCCCCTAGAAGGTCCTTGGCCTCCTGTTTCAAGGACTTCATACGAGTTTCCTTTTTCTTGAAAAGCTCTTCACCCTCCTCCACGGTGTCACAACCGAACTGCTCCTTCAAACTTTTCATCAACTGATCCCTCTGCCCTTTCAACCGTTCCTGCTTAGTTTGTAAGGAGGCCAGAGTTTTTTCTGCGTCTCTCAAATCATCAAATACTGACATTTACTTGTCCTCCATCTCTGCCAATTCAGCCAAGAACCCATCAAACAAATGGGAAATACGACTTCCATATCCATCCTTTTCAATTATATCGTGTAGACTACCCTTCCAATCGGTACCCTTTACTTTGTTTTCCTTCAAACTCCTTATGAACTTGTCTAAGGCCTCACTATCTCCAACAGCCTTCTTACTGGTTTCCAGACGAAATACATCTTCAACAGGAAGTACATCCAACTTCCGTGTTTTGTAAGTCCTTTTCTTGGTATCAAACATACCGACCATAGGCTCATGTGCCAAATCCCACTTGGCCACAGTCTTACGTACCAAACACCCAGGATTCACAATCCACCTATCCCCCACCTGTTCCTGGAAACTATAGTGATAATCTCCACAAAGCACCAAATCAAACGAATGCTTTTGTAGAAACCTCTTTGGATTCTTCAACTCCTGACCAGGCCACAAAGGACGACTTCCTATCATGGCGTGTATCACCAGAATGTTAAAAAGACCATCCTTGGGTTCCACCTCCGGGATCGGCTGCCCAAACGAGGCCCCATAAAGATCCACACCACTGGCTATTGGTATACCAGTCTGACCAACTACTTCCAGAGCCTCCGCCTCCTGTAAAACCCTCATCGGACTTCTATAAAAAGTATCCGCACTATGTCCGGAGATGTCATGTTGTCCATAGATACAGTAAAAAGGAAGACTACAATGTCGTAAAAAGGAGATTAACTGTGCCTTCACCTCGTTATCCGTGGAGGGACGATCAAACAAATCACCTACTTGTATGATACAATCACAACTCCACTCATCAAAAAAGGTAAAGGCCTGATCCAACTTCCCCATCTGTGTCTGGAAGTAATCTTCATCCGTTCGACTTTCCGGTCTTCTCCCAGAAAAATGAGCATCTCCAAGAATCCCTAATCTCATACTAAAATCTCCCTAGTTGGTAAAACTTCCTTGTCAAACCTGGCCCTAGACAAAAGTACTGGCCTGTAATTCACATGCTCCAAGGATAACAGATAATGGTTATCCGTAAGATGTACACCTGTATCTGTTATCCTGTGCTCTATCCTTGGCAAGTGTGTATGTCCGTATATACAAATATCAACGTCGGAGGGTATCCTCCTAGGTTTATGGGTTAAAAGGACTTTTACACCCTTCCTAGGACCGGAGGAAGTAACCTCCGTGAATTTTACGACCGCACATTCCAACACACAGGTAAATCCAGCCTCCAAATACCAACTGTACGACTTCTTATCATGGTTTCCGCGTATCAGTAACTTCCGTCCAGGTAAAGAGGGAAACCACTCTTTGAACTCCTTGTGCCGGTAAAATACCACATCCCCCAGGTGCCATACAATATCCTCTGTACCTATCATGGACTCCCAAAGAGAACGAATCTTCTGATTGTAGTCCTCCGGACGATTACAAAACCGCTTAGTGGCATCATGATGCCAATGAGTGTCAGTTATCAACCACTGTTTGATTCCCTTCACCTTCATACACCCGCCTCTAGTATACGTTTACGTTGTTCCTCCGAGGTGATTTCCGTTCCACAAGTGGGACACTCAGTTAGGTTCTCCTTCAAAGAGCCGATCGTCTGTTTAGTCTTTTCTATTCCACGGACCGCCTTGGTTAACTCCTCGTCCACATTCTCCAACTCTTCCAAAAGCTCATCCAGATCAAAGTACTCAGTAGACACCTTAGCGTAGGTGTCCAGTAAATCCCTCGACAAGTTCCGTACTGGACCATAATCCACCTTCATGATCTTATCACAACCGACGATGGAGGATATCAATCCCAGGAGTTTTATACAGGATTGTTCCAAAGTGGAACCCTCTTCACCAATCTGCTTGGCCAGTTTCACCTTCCTGTTTATACCAGGAACCAAAGAACGTTGAATGGAATCTATCTCCTCCAAAAGATCTTGTAGACGCTCGTTCCTTGATTCCAAAGATTTTTGCTTCTCCTGGTTATCCTCCAGTTTCACTATGAGGGTATCTACAGTATCGAAGGGAAACTCCTGAAGATCCTTTATGACTAGATCCGTCCTATCCATGTCGTCCCGTACACTAAGCAATCGTAGATCCTTCTGAGTGATCTTGGACTTCACTAACTTAACAAGTTGATCAATCTCATTCAAGCCGGCGATTTCACGAATGTATCTTGCCACGGAACCAGGGGAATCAAAGATAAGAAAGTAAGGGGAAAACTGGCCCTGTACGTTAATACCCTGTACATTAACCAGATCTGTTACTTCCCGTGGAGGATTGATACTCGCATTGATATTGGAGGATCTTCTCCCCTTAGAAATGACGTAGTGTGCCTTTTTCTTCTCCCTATGAAGTGCTACCGAAAGTTTCCTATCCCCCCTACGAAAAGTAGTAGTAACAGCACAAGTCTCGGCGTCATCGTGGATGAATTCATTACCCCTCGGCCGGAGTGTCCAACACCAATCCAGTCCCCTTATAAGGGCTGACTTTCCATTGTTCCCTACACCAATTATGAAGTTTACTCCATCACAAAACTCCAAATAGGTATCCACATGGGACTGGAAATTTTCAAACTTGGCAGATTCCAGATAGCCTTCCATTGTACTTCTCCAAAAGTAAAAACGTATCCACCTGGGTAGGAGGGGAGAGGGAGGGTCGCGGACCCCAGGTGGATACAGGGCACATTCCACATAAATAAATCGCCGGGGCGGGATTCGAACCAACGCGGCCTTTCCTATGTTACATAGGACTGCTCTGGCCAGACTGAGCTACCCGGCGTTATTGATAATCAGCAGTTTGTACTACTCCATACTTATGAAAATACTGTAAAGGTCGTACCTTCTTCCCTTTCACATAAAATCCCCACTTATGATAAGGACGTCCACATATCAGTAACGTCCAAACACCACCCTTAGGTATCATCAAATAATGTCGTTGCTTAGCACGAAAAAACCAGGGCCTCCAAGGTTTGGCGACACCAACACCATGGGGAGTAACGTTCCAGTATCTTCCTTTCAATGGTACTGAAACAAAATCACAAGAATGATCATGGAAGAATCTCATGTCATCCGACTTCAACCAATGATGAATACGAATGGAATAGTTGAAAAACAAAAAAGTCCATCGATACAGGTACGGACATTCCTCCAGCCCCAGAGCCTCCTTCCATCTTATCTGAAAAGGTCGAAATTTTCGATAGGGCTTCATAACTTACTCGCCATACTTACACCGTGATATACTGTCTAGCCAGTAAATTCACTGGATTGGTTTTTGTAACACGAAGAAAGATTCTCCTCTGTGCCTCCGGTAGTTTTTCCAAGGTGTACACGCCTTGTCGTACGAAGTGCTCCACCTTACACATCTGGGACAAATAGTAGGCGTCCACCAGATCTGTCCCTGGCCCATCAATATCCTTTTTCTTTTCGACAAACAGGGCGGGAGGAACTAAACTTTGTACCACAGGAGGAGCCGACACGGAAAACTCCTTGTACATCATACGTTTAGTGGCGTTACCATTTCCAGTGCCAAACATCTTCACACTACGAGGATCATGAATACGTAGATAGGTGGGAAGACTGGCGTTCCATCTGGAAAACAAATTCATCTTCACATGTCCCGCCAATTCTGCCGATTGTGCGGAGGAACTGGAAACAGATTGATAGGAGTACCCTTCCATGGCCACATACAATGTCAAGGCCTGCTTGTTCTTTACCGTGATATCATCCAAGGAAGCCAGTAAGTGATCCAAACTTTCCTGTATCCTCCTTATTTGGTAGTTATCCTTGTCCATTCCCTTGGCTTTTTTGGTAAGGTAGTGAGCCGTGGCTGTAGAGTTGGTTGTTGTGAACTTCTTAACGTTAGTAACAAAGTATCCCAAGATGGATTCTTCATCCCCAATCTCCCACCCCGGTAATTGTACTACCATGGCCCAATGATTTAACGACAAATCTAACCCTATGAACGCTTCCATTTTCGTGGTTTCCTTTCTTCCCCGACATGTTCCTCTTTCCAGGCCTTAACTACCTCGGCCTCCAACTGCTCTTCCAGATCATTGTCCTCGATGTATTTTAGAATCGTTGACAACTTCCCTTCCCGTCCTCTATACTGCATTATAGAGGAAGCCTTGGCGGCGGCCTTGGATCCCAGCTGGTGCTCCTTCAAGAAATACAGATTAGTGTAAGTGTCATCAATTCCATGTTTATACAACAACCTAAACTTCCCCTCGGCGTGTGCCTCCCCCACCTTGTTCTTCACCACCTGAAACTTCAACCATCCCCCAATAACAACCCCAAAATCATTCTTGATAGGTTGAAGATGCTTAAGATGCACACGAACGGAGGAATAGAAAGGAACACCTACTCCTCCTGAAGTGGTTTCCTTCTCCCCAAACATGGCATTCATCTTGGTACGTGTCTGATCCAGGAACACCAAAGTGAGATTTTTCTTGGCTATAGGGGCGTTGTATTTCCGAAGCCCAGCCCCAATTTTCTTGGCCCGTTCACCCAGGGAGTGTCCATCCGATAACTCACCTTTCAGTTCATGTTTACACGGAAGAACCGTAAGAGTGTCAGCGATGGCCAGTTTGAGCTTCTTGTTACGCTCCTGCAAAACTAAACCCAACCACTCATCGTACAACTCCTCCACAGTTGTAGGTTCCGCCCCTTTCTCTGTCCATATACCCAATTTGAACGAATCCGTGTCGGATACATCCAATCCACATATACCGGAGAAATCCGTGGATAGGGTGTTCTCTATATCAGCGTAGTACCCAATCCCACCCTTCCGTTGGATGGACCCTAGGAGGGCACAGGCTAGGGCGGACTTACAGGTGCTAGGGGCCCCAAAGAAATGGGAAATACGCCCAACTGGGATCCCTCCTGGAAGCCCTCCTGTAATGGCCAAATCCAGCAAAGTACAGGTGGTACTAATCCAATCCTTTACATCACTTTCCAGAAGTGGACTAAACATCTCCTCCGTGGCCTTATTCACGGAAGCCTGCAACTCCTTGGACTTCCTCCTTCTACGTCTAGGTTTTTCTTCCGACATATTAATCCTCTTCCTCGTGTGCGGAATCCTGGGCCCTACGACGCCTACGACTCTGGACATAGGACTCCCTACGAATGTCTTTGGCGGCGTTCGTCTCCCTTTGAAGATTATGGGACTCGTAATAGTTGTGAACGAACAATGTTACCAAATCCCGAATAAAGGACTTGCGTTGTTTAATACTTTCGATGAATCCATTCAAGGCGTCCACCACGCCCTCCAATTCGAGTAGATCGTCCTCCGCCGCCCGCACCTCCTTACAAGACTGAGCACAATCCTGTACGGCGTCCTTGGTGGCTTTGTCCAAACTGTAGGCCCCTGGATTGTCACGGATCTTCATACATTGATCCGCATACGTCCTGTTGTACCTGACCTTCTGTCGATTATACATCAACTTGGCCACAGACAATTGTTCCCTACACTCCTGGTGGAGGATAGGCTGATTCCTACACTCCCCAACCAAATCGTGTTCATTAACTGGCAACCTCTTGTTCAAGGACTCGATAAAACTTTTGAAATCCTCGATCTGTTCCTGAATATCTTCACGACTCATAATTCACCCTTGAACTTTTTCTTTTTGATTCTACGATCACGTTCCCTCTTAGGAGTTCGGTAACGCGGTTTGGATTGCTCGTCCTTGTATATACGTAAACAACCACAACCAGCACACCAATCCACAATGGACCCAGCGGGTAAACGTTTCCACTCAGGGGCCATGATTACTCCTAGTAAAAAATGGAGCGGGACGAGACCTGATGGCGGAAGGCGCCGTATATACCACCAGACCTCTTGGATCCTATCGCCCTCGCAATGGCCCTAGTCCCGCATAAAGGTGGTCTAGAACGGGACGTCCTCGTCCAGATCTATGTCGTTGTCTTCATCGCGACTTCTTCGAGAACCGCGGCGACCTCGCTTGGATTCAGTGGACTCCTCCTCCACGTCGTTCAAGTCATCGCCACCACTACGGCGTCTACGGCCACGTCCTTCATCCTCCGGTTCATCGTCATCATCCCTGGAACGATTGCTTCTGGAACCACGTTCCTCGGGTTCATCATCATCACGAGAACGGCCACGTCTCCCACGCCCACGGCCTTCATCCTCCGATTCATCGTCATCATCACGAGAACGGCCACGTCTGGAACTACGTTCCTCCTCTGGCTCCTCGTCCTCCTCCCTGGAACGGCCTCTTCTGGAACTACGTTCCTCAGGTTCATCGTCGTCATCACGAGAACGTCCACGTCGACTAGTACGTTCCTCCTCGATTTCGTCCTCGTCGTCCCTACGACCACCACGGCCCCGACCACGTCGAGAACCGGAATCATCCTCCTCGATCCGTCCACGCACACGGTCCTCGATATCTCCGTCATCATCATCGTCGTCCATGGGCCGGGCGATAACTGCTTCCATCTGCTCTCGGGTCGGAATCTTCAGAACGTCCATAAAATCAGGAGTATCCAGCCAATCCTTCTTGATTTTACCCTCCCGACGCTCCAACTGGAAGCCCTTGTACTCCGTATTGTTCTTCCCCTGGCCACTACGTGTAAACCATACCTCGTATGGATCGTCGGCGTCCGCACAGACATCAACAAATCGGCCACTTTTCTTGGTGGAGGTCAGTTCTCCAATTCCTTCCTCTACAGTAGGCGGACAATCAAACCACCGCATACCCTTGCGCTCCTCCTCCTTGGAAGATACATCCACCACAAAGAACAACCACCTTCTCTGTGGTCGGCAGGCCTTGACCTCCTCCTCCGTGTGATCCTTACTGGCCGCCTTTCGAAGTCCTTCCTTACAGGCAGGACAATGCTTCCCGAACATCCTCTCCAGACACAGATAGGTACGACCGTAGATCCCAAAACGACGGTGGATCCAGATCTCCTTCCAGGGAAGTTCCTCGGGATTGGCCCCAGGCAACACGAGTATTCCCAAGTCACCTGGTTTAGGTTTGTACTGAGTGATCCCCAGACGTGCCAGCTTGTCGGCATCGACATACTGGAACATGGAAGATCCCTCATTCTTCCTCTGTTGATTACGTTTACGAACAGCTTCTTCGCGTGTGGGCATTTGTGAACCTCCTAAAATGAATACTTGCAACCACTA
>Ga0180437_10002401_pt1 | contig 29995 bp, 24 predicted proteins | sample SS_ome_4_FD_132410 | JGI IMG/M metagenome (GOLD analysis project Ga0180437, IMG submission 132410) | Hypersaline lake sediment archaeal communities from the Salton Sea, California, USA - SS_3_D_1 metaG | ecosystem: Environmental > Aquatic > Non-marine Saline and Alkaline > Hypersaline >...
AAAGAATTGAGAGAATTAAAGAAACGTCATCCTTCAAAAACCATTTTTGTTGAGATCAATGATTTCAAAGAGCTTCTTGAGGATCTTGGAGATATGAGAGAACACTTAAACGAACACGAAGCTATTCTTGATAAACTTAATGCACTAAAGAACGAGACAGACAAACACTATGACAAATGGCACGCTAACTTGAATGATTTGCAAAGAAAATTATTGTTTATTGATAAAACCATATTTGAAACAAAATATGTCTAGGAGGAAAAATGGATGAAAAAGAAATGCCGATCTATGTAAGGATTGAGGAATACAGGGATGTACTGGATGTAGTCAACATGCTGAAGAACAAGCTAGAGGAAGCAAAGACAGTGCTTGCCAAACTTAATGAACTTAAGAACGAGGAAGACATCGAGCTCGAGAGATGGGAGAATGGTCTGGCAGCAGTAGAAAGAAAAGTACAGTTTGTGGACAAGACATTGTTCGAACCAGAAGCGATATAATGGCAAAAAAGAAAGAAAAAAAGGAAAAGGAAGTTTTTTATGTAGGAGTAAGTGATCCTGCTGAACTTAGAAAGGATGTTCTAGAATCCATCAAAGACATAATCGTCATTATGAAGACCTATGAGAATTTCAAGGCAATCAGAGTAGCAAAAGCAAAGCAAGTCGCACATCTAAAAGAGATAATCGCGCAGATCATGCTATTGAACAATAAATTGAAACGTGAACTGCCAAAGACAAGGATCAGGGCAAAGCCTGAGAAAGAAATCAAGGCATTTGAGATGAAAAAGATTGAAAAGAAAGTGCCTGTGCACAAGAAAAAGATGTCAGAGATAGAAAAATTAGAGACAGAACTCGCTGATATTGAGAAAAAACTGACCTTATTGTAATTCTGCACAAGATTTATAAATAAACCTTTAATCTTAGAGAATAGTCGTGTGGGGGTAGCGAAGTGGCCAAACGCGATGGACTCAAGGATGAGGGCTAACATAGCCCATTTGGGGAATCCATTCCCTTAGTGGGTTCCGGGGTTCGAATCCTCGCCCCCACATTTCTTTTTGTTAAAGCTTATATACAAGGAATACAACTCTCTAGATATGACGCTAGATGATAATTTTGATTCTGAACAAGGCGGATTTGAAAAGAAACTAACAGACTCACAAACAAGAGAAGATGAAAAAGCCATCCTGAAACATCTTGCGAATAAATGCTATAATACGATAATAAGTTTCTATAATACAGCTGTCGAAACTGTAAATGCCGCACCAAAAGCACTGCTTTATGATCTGCCTATTGGATTAACTAAACTCGCAGCTGCAACTGTGTTCCAGGCAATTCCTATGTGGCCAAATCATAGAAAAAGAGTACAAAAATATTTAGGCGCAGAAGATAGCGGATACATGTATGCAGGCAGTGTTCTTCAGGTCTTTGGCGAAGCAATTGTTGCATTCTCATTACTTAGTTATGGGACATTGAATCATTCAGATCCTATTAAGAATATTTCTGTTGTACTTGGAGCAGATGTTGCATGTAAATTTTTAATTGGATTAAACGAAATTAGTGGTCTTTCAGGTGACGAATCTTTATCTGAAGAAATTGTGATGAATGGCTGGGGCCATGGTCTTGGATTTATGGTTGGCGGAGTTTTGTATATGGCAGGAAGCACTGCAAAAGATTTGTTTGTTTATGCAAAAGAAGAATACAAACAATGTATGCATAAAATAGCAGCAAAACTTCAGGCTCCAGACGAACAGCAATAAGCTTTATATACCAAATAATAATCAAATTCTAATATGGGGAAGAAAGTATTGGTCACTGATTCAGAAACAAGTTATGTTGTTCTAGATACCAGTGTCGATTTTCACACAAAACACGGCGCTGTGAAAAAGGCAGATTTCAAGAAAAAGAAAGTCAAGACAAACACGGGCAAGGAAATGTCGTGTTTTGATGCGCAATTTCTTGATGTTTACAAGAAAATAAAACGGACAGCACAGATAATGCTGTTGAAAGAGATCGGAAGTGTGATTGTTTTAACAGGCATCGGCAAGAACACGGTTGTGTTTGATGCTGGGACAGGAACGGGGGCATTGTCTTGTTTCCTGGCGAACATCTGCAAGCACGTTTATACATTTGATATAGATGACAAGCACATGGAAAGCGCGAAAGACAATGCAAAGATGTTAAACTTGAAGAATATTACGTTCGCAAAAAGAGACATTGTGGAAAAGGGCTTTCCAAGCAAGGATGCAAAGAAAGCAGACGTAGTAACTCTAGATCTGAAAGAACCTTGGCTTTGTCTGGAGCACGCTCAAAAAGTTTTAAGGAGCGGAGGTTTCCTTGTGTGCTACAGCCCCAACATAACGCAGATGCAGAAAGTCGTGAACGATAACAACAAATTGAAAGAGCCTTTTGTGCAGGTAAAGACCATAGAAACTATCGAAAGAATGTGGAAGATAGATGATCAAGTTGTGAGGCCGCAGTTCGGCAAGATAGGCCATACTGGTTTTTTCACTGTCATGAGAAAAGTATAAGATGGCAAAGATAAAGTATTATTTTGACAAGAAAAAGCAGGTGAAGAAAGAGATAAGATTGATCGGTGTAGATGACGCTCCTTTTGATCGCTTCAAAAAAGGAAAGACTCCTATCATAGGCTGCATCCATAGAGGAGGCGGTTTATTAGAAGGGATAATAACAGACGAGATCACAGTTGACGGAGAAGACAGCACAAAAAAGATAGCAGACATGATCAATCGAACAAAGCACAAGGATCAGTTGCAATGTATTCTCACTGACGGCATCGCTGTCGGAGGCTTTAATGTCATTGATGTCAGATTGTTAGCAGACAAGACACATCTTCCTGTAATTGTCATCATGAGAAACAAGCCTAATCTTGAAAAAATAAAAAGCGCTATCAAGAATGTCAAGAATTACAGAAAGAAATTGCGTTTAATAAAACAGGCAGGAAAGATAAGAGAGATCGAAGTCGGAAAAGGCAGGATCCATTTCCAATGCAAGGCAATCCCTGTGAAAAAAGCAAAAGAGATCATCAAGGTCTCTGTGACAAGAGGTCACATGCCTGAACCAATCAGGACTGCACATTTGATCGCTTCTGGAATTACAGAAGGAGAAAGCAAGGGAAGAGCCTAGCTGTAATAGTATTTGCCCTTTTTCTTTTGATCCTGATCTTTTTGGGAACCCGGTTTGTTGATTCTCGGTCTGCCGCTCAGTTCGTCCCTTCTCAATGTGATTTCTAACTCTTTCAATAACATGTTCATTCCTTGCTCCATGCTGAAAGGACCGTGCGCCTTACCGAAACGCGCAGGTTCTCCGTCAAAAACTAACAGCCTTTCAGAAAGATAATCCAGGAACAATAGATCGTGGTCAACCACCATGATCGACAATCCTCTTGTCTCTGCAATGTGAGATATGATCTTAGCGACTGCCAATCTCTGCTCGACATCAAGATATGCACTAGGTTCATCCAAAAGTACAAGATCACATTCCTTTGCAAGGGCATTCGCTATTGCGACACGCTGCAGTTCACCGCCTGAAAGTTCATTGATCTTCTGCATGAACAAGGTATTGATCTTTAACGGCCTAATCAGTTCTACTGAATATTTAGATATAGCATCCTGCAGGACATTCATCACCAGCTCATCACTATCTGCATCAAGATACTGTGGTTTGTAACTTACCTTGACTGCAGTATCTATCTCGCCTTCATCTGGTTTCAGATCGCCTGCCAGCATCCTGACAAAAGTCGTCTTTCCTATGCCGTTCGCACCCAAGATGCCCAAGCGCTCGTACTTGTGCACGACTCCAGGATCTGATTCAAGTGTAAAATTATCCAATTGTTTTTTCATCTCAGGCCACATCGTGAGCTCGAATTCTTTCTTTGCTTCTGTCGGAGGCCGTATCTCGAACTTTATCTTTTTGTCCCTGAAACGCACGTTCTCTTCTTTCATATAACCTTCGAGGTAGATGTTTATGCCTGTCTTGACAGGTCTTGGCTGGCTTACCACACCGAAACCGCCTGCCTCACCGTACATGATGTGCACCATGTCTGCCATGTAATCCAATGCAATCAAGTCGTGCTCGATCACCAATACTGCAGTATCCTTGTCTGCCAGTTGCTTGATGAACTTGCTTACTTTCAATCTCTGTTTGATGTCAAGGTAAGAAGTCATCTCGTCAAAGATATACAAATTGGCTTTTTTCAAGACAGTGGCTGCTATTGCAACACGCTGCAGTTCACCGCCTGACAATGTTTTTATGTCACTGTCCATGATGTTTATTATCTCTAACTTTTCTGCGATCTCCTGCAGTTTGTTTTTTTCATCAACTTTTGATAATAATTCTCTCACAGTTCCATTAGAAGTCTTTGGGATCTGGTCGACTGTCTGCGGTTTGTAGCTTACCTTTATCTCCTGCTTTTTTATCTTTTCAAAGAATATCTGGGCCTCTGTTCCTTTGAAGAATTGTATCAGTTCGTCATATGTCCCTTCCTTTCCTGCTTTGCCGAAGTTAGGTTTCAGGATGCCTGCCAATATCTTTATCGCAGTGCTTTTTCCTATTCCGTTGATACCAACAATACCGACAACTTTGCCGAATAACGGTGTCGGCAAGGAATATAATGCAAAACTATTCGCGCCATAACGATGTATTGGATCCTTGTCAAGCGCAGCAGGAAGATTTATTATCTTGATGGCTTCATGCGGACATTGTTTCGGGCAGATGCCGCATCCGATGCACAATTCTTCATTGATCAAAGCTTTGTTGCTTTCATCTGCCACAACACAGTCCTTTTTAGCCCGATTAACAGGACATACATTGCCACAGATGAACGGGCAGTCAATTCCATTCTTGCACTTCTGCTTGTCAATGATAGCTATACGTTTCATAGTAGAGAAAGATAAAAGTGACCTTTAAAAACGTTTTGTAAAAAAGAGAGAAAATAGAATTTATTCACGATCTGCCTGCCGTTCAGAACGCATGACTTCCCTGTTGATCTCGTGCTTGCCATGCTCTTTATTCAGGAGCTTCTTTATCTTAGGTAAGAATCTCTTGTCCTCAAACTGCATGCCGAGCAATGCTGCTGCAAGTTTCTTGTACTCAAAACTTACTTCGCGTGTCGGCGCATGCAATGCTGCAGGTGTCGTGCTTGCCAATGCTTCCAGGACTTTTGCATCATCAGGAAGCACTGCCATGACCGGCGTGCCTGTCGCATCTTCTATGTCTGAAAGGTTCAGTTCATAATTCTTTCCCCTTGTCCTGTTAAGTATCAAACCAGAGATAGGAATCTTTTTTGATTTTGCAATCTTTATCGCATTCATTGTACAGCTCAAGGTTGGATAATCAGGAGAAGTCACAACCAATAGTTCATCGCTCGCTATCATTGTCGCGAGAATCTCTCCTGTCAGGTTAGGGCTGCTGTCAATCAGGATTACATCATACAAATCCCTTAATTTCTGCAGTTTTTCTTTCAGTTTGAAAGGATTTACTTTCACGTTCAATAAACTTGATGGAATTATATGGAAACCGAACTCGTGTTCATAGATCGCATCTGTGATGTCTGCCTTGCCTTTCATGACATCATGCAGTGTTGTTTCTGGATCCACAAGACCAAGATGCAGTGCAAGGTTAGGTGCGCTGAAATTTGCGTCAACTATCAATGTCTTTTTGTTGAATTCACTGAAGAATACAGCCCCAAGATTAGAAACAGTGGTTGTCTTGCCGACTCCCCCTTTAATTGATATGACACCAATGATCTTTCCTTGACTCATTTAATAGTTCACCTCTTCTTGTTTTGACAAATACTTGTTTAGTTTATAAATATTTCGAATATGAACGTCTTTTTCTTGTTTTTCTCTTTGATTTGCGCGTCCTTATGACAAAATACATTGCAATGGCAATAGGAAGGGCAAAAAGTACTCCAAGGATGTAAATCCTGTTCTTTGGCAACCTTTTTTTATCATCTTCCTGCTCCTTTGTTTGTTTTTCCTGTTCCTGGTCTATCTTTTCTGCTGAATATTCCTGAGTTGTTAGCTCAATCTCATCTATGTTTTCCTTGTAATCAATCACTTTCTTTGCCCTGACAGGCTGCAATGCGTCACAATCAATGATCCTGAACTGTATCCTTAGAGGCATTGTCCTTCCAGCTATCAGCTTGTACAAGCCTTTTTCTGCAAACTTGTAAATGAATCTGCCCTGTTTATCGGTTTTTCCAGAAGCAATCAGTTCATTGGTTATCGGATGTGCGATCTGCATGTCAAGCAAAGATGCAAGATTTCCTGCTTTATTGAAGACTGTAAATATTGTCTCGTCACCAAGACAAGTGTTCTCTATCTGTATTTTTGCAGGTGTGGCAAGCATGACTCCGCCGCCGCCACCGCCGCCACCGCCACCGCTACCATAGCTTGTGGATGTGGTACTTCCTGAGCTCGGGCTGCCGCCAGTGCCTTTGACTCCACTATGAGAGAGATTTGTTATCTCAATAGAGCTGCCAAGATCAACGCAAGTCAGACCGCTTATTGTCACGCCTGCGCTGTTGCCTATACAACTTGTGAAATCAACTTCATTTGCCTGGTCGCAGGTATCGCTTATGTTTGTTATCTCTATGCCTGGCGCGTCTTTCACGCATAAACTTGTATAACCATTGTCAGTCAAGAACAAGGTCTTTCCCTGTCCGTTCTGCAACTGACTTCCAAGAGAACAGATAGTATAGTACCAGTCCTTTTTTATTGAGACTTTGCTCAGGTTGAATTTTGATTTTGAGAAATTGAATGTGAAATTGCATAATGTATTTCCATTGTCATTTATCTTCACAGGAAGCTCTCCTTCAAAGACTTTTCCGTCAATGTCTGTGCTTCCATTTATCATCACATTAACTTGATCTACACCTATTGACGAAACATTTTCAGCACTTCCCACTAAAGAATCTACAGTGTCTGGAACACCGTCACTGTCTGTGTCATTTGTATTGTTCGATTCAAGAACATAGACTGTTGAAGTTATCTTGTACGGCTCATAATTGGAAGTGCAATTCACTGTCCAGGACACTGAACCGTTTGAAGTGAACAATCTTCTATAAGTATAAAGACCTGAATTATAATTCATTGCAGCCTGGCCGACTGCATCACTGAATTCTATAATACAGTTTGCATTCGTGATAGGATTTAAGGTGTAGTTAGTATAATTAGCATAGAAATCAACATATTCATAGACAGCAGGATAGTCATCAGAACTGTATGTTGTAAGATTGCCGTTTACTGCGGTGCTGAATGCGCTGAAGTGTTGTACATTGAAAACAATGTCATTACCGTCCCAATTTATCAAAGAACAAATAGAGGATGGACAGAGACTGCCATCCTCTAATATTACAGGTGTTTTTGTAAAACCTACACTGTTGAGCGTGATGTTTGCAAAAGTATTGAAATTAGTGCAGTAATTGTCAGAAGAATTTATTTCTACTTTGTTCTGTGAAATATTAACGCAATACTGCGCGTTTGTTATGTCTGTCGCTGACGGATATGTGATTTTTCCTCTACCAGTCTTCTGGATTGTTGTTCCACTTATAGATAATAGACTGTTTGCAGCCGCTTCAATATCTATTCTTGGAAAAGTTAAGTTTGTTGCGCTGTCAAATACTGTCTTTCCTGTCCTCTTCAATATTTCTCGAATCTCATGCGGTGTCAATAATATGTTATTATTTTTTAGGCTGTAGTGCTGCAGCAATGCTGCTGCACCGCTGACGTGCGGTGTTGCCTGTGAAGTACCTGCACCAGTGTGCCATAGATTATTATTACGTGTTGAATTGATCCTTTCGCCTGGCGCAAGCAAGTCCAGAAGAGCGCCTCTATTAGTGAAAGTGCTTATAGAATCCACTGTTCCCCAGCCAGTATCTACTGTAGAGCCTATGCTTGTTGCGTTTGATACGCAAGCAGGATAACTTACGCCTGTTGTGCCCGCATTATTGCCGCTCGCAACTGCCACAAAGATTCCTGCTGCTGTCGCAGTGCTTATCGCAAGTCCTATCGATGCCTGATCGCAAGGTGTAGGATCACTGTAAACCTGATTATTGCCCAAGCTCATTGTTATCGCGCTTATATTGTACAGTGAAGCGTTTGCAATGCACGCATCGATTCCTGCAAGCACCTGCGAAGTAGAGCCGCTTCCTGTATTGCTCAATGACTTCATAGCTATGATTTTAGCACCTGGTGCAACACCATAAGCACTGCTGCTCAAGGCTGAAATGCCTGCCACATGCGTGCCGTGATAATAGTCATCCATAGGATCAGAATCATTGTTATAGAAGTCATAGCCAAAAGGTACTTTTGCGCAATTGCCTGCAAGGAACTGTTGCTGTGTGCAGCTTCCCCAAGCAGGATGTGTGTAATCTATCCCAGAATCTATTACGCAGATGCTTCTTCCGCTCCCGTCTATAGAGATGTTCCATAATTTGTCAGCGTTAATTAAAGGAACACTCGTCTGGATCGATGCGAATAATGGAATGTCAGCCTCAACCAATGCAACGTCAGGATTATTTCTTATTTTGTTCAATTCTGATTTTTTAACAGTCATTGCGACTGCATTCACAGTATCATATTGGAAACCTACTTCCTCTTCATTTGTTTCACTCAAGAACTCTTCCTGGTTCTTTTTTATCTTTGCTCTTCTGATCTTTATTATCTGTCCGATTAGTTGTTCTTTTTCTTCTGCATTCAATGATTCGAACTGCGAAACATCCAAAGAAGGCAATGGCTCTTTTTCCTTTAACTGGACAATGATGTCAACAAGCTCTTCTTCTGGTTCTGGGACAGGCTCTGTTTCGACTGGCAGCGATTGCACAGGCTGTTGTTCTGCCTGTTGTCCTGGTTCTTGTGCTGGTGCTTGTGCGATTGTGTACGACAAATCTTCTATGTACAAGAAAGCATCCTGCACTTCTATCTCTAACTGTATGTTGTTTGATGAAAAAGTATGAGAACAGGTCTCGATGCAGGCAGATGTAAAGATCTGAAGATCCAGCAAGTCATCTTCTTCTGCATCTTCTGGTATTTGGATCGAGCTTTTGTCAAAGACCAGTTTTCTTGTATCCTGGTCAAGTGCGTAAACCTTGATTGTCCCTTGTCCTTGTATTGCGCCAGAAATACTTATCGAGCCAGGCACTGAATCCAGCTGAAGCTCTATAGTTGTGTCCTGCGAAAAGAGCCTGTTCATCGGCATTGTCTCTGCACTGGCTGTTAAAGCGAAGCCTAGAACTAATAATAAAATAAAGAATACTAAACCTATGTCTCTCCTCACCCTCATTTTTACAAAAACACCTTGTCTGACTATAAGAAGGCAGGATTCATTTATAAACGTTTTTATTAGGGCCTTTATAAATAGATAGTCCCTTATTAGTGGTTAAAACCGAAAGATTTAAATACTTCCCTTTGCTATTCTATAGTAATAACATCACCTCTTTTCCCCTACCATCAACCTTCGGGTTGGAGGCAGGGGTTTTATTATATTATCCGAAACGCCTCTGTGGCTCTGTTTCTAACAGGGTCTCAGAGGTTCTTTATTTTCTAAGAGCATATGAGTATATTTAAATAAGAGAAATAAACAGATATTCTTATGATTTCAAAAGAAGATATCAGGTCTTATTTTGAGTCTTTAAGACCTGATAAATTAGGACTGAAAAATAAGATAAAAGTCCAAAGGATTTCTAAACTAGGCATGGGCACTGGAAACTTGAATTTTCTAGTAAAAGCCAATGACAGGAAGTATGTTTTTCGCATAAACATGAACCCAAAGCTCAAGAAGAAGTCTAGAAAAGAGTTTCAATCGCTAAAGATCATTGAAAAATACAATATAGGGCCAAAGCCAAGGATACTTGATGAATCCTGTTCTAAGTTTGACAGTGACTTAATGATCATAGATTACATTGAAGGAAAGACTTGCGATAAATTGAAAGGTTATCTTGGATTGAGAATGATAAGAAATCTAGGCAGATTGTGCGGCAAGATGCATTCTGTACCATTAGACAAGAATCTTAAAAAATTGAATATAGAAGAAGCTGCAAAAGGATATAGAAATCATAAGAAACTAATCAAAAAAGAATACTTGGATCCTGCCTACAAAAGATTAAAGAATAAAAAAGTTATAGAAATGCTGAAGAGTACATATGACAAGTTGAAGAGAACGCTTCCTTCTGAAAAATTCGAACCGCACTTGGTATTATCACAAGGCGATTTCTGCGAGCAGAATATTATCGTCTATAAAGGAGAGTATAAATTGATTGATTTCGAAGATCTAGAACTTACTGATAATGCCTCTGAGATCGCGCACATCTTTGTGGATTTTGGAACGCCTTTTGATGAAAAACAAAAAAAGGCATTTTTAGAAGGATACTTTGAACATATGAAGAATCCTGGAAAGGATTTTTTAGAAAAAATAAAAGTATGGATGCCTTTGAAACAGTTCACTGTACTTGCATGGGCAATAGATCACGCGCTTAAGGTACAAACAAAACAAATGCATCATCATTTCATAGAAGAAAATGATCCTGAAAGAGACATCAATTATGCAAAAATCGTTTTCAAGAGATGTTTGAGAGCCGGAATTGTTGACAAGAAATACAAGTCGCTTGATATGGTCAAAATACTAAGAGCAGGATAGCTGTATTCTATCAAAACCTTTTTAAATCCGGATGAAAATTCTTATTAATTACGGGCCCGTAGCCTAGCCTGGATAAGGCGACAGCCTTCTAAGCTGTAGATCGGGGGTTCAAATCCCTCCGGGCCCAGTTTATTTCATTTACGCGTCATGCGTGCAGGCGTGGCCAAGTGGTTAAGGCAAGAGGCTGCAACCCTCTGATCCCCGGTTCGAATCCGGGCGCCTGCTTAGATTTTCTGAGAAACATTTATAAACAGTTAATGAATATTTTAGACTATAATGAAAAAGAAGGTGGGAGTTATAGGAATTTGTTTGCTCGTGATTCTGTTATTGTCTACTTTTGTCATTGCACTAAAACCAGAAGAAGGAAGTGTGTTTGCAGAGCCTGTGTTGGCTGACGGACAAAAACATTCAACAATCATTAGAGGAGAAGTAGGAAGTGTTCCGCCTGGTGCAGACGTTGTTGCGACAAGCACTACTGACGGAAATTCTTATGAAAGCAAAGCAAGATCTGACGGAAGCTTTGAGATAAGGGTCTTTTCTTATGCAGATGAATACTTTGAAGTCGAATATGAAGGCGGAAGAATCTTACTGCCGAAAAGCGTGGATCCTGGAATGATAGGTTTCCAGAACGCAGTAGACTTCGGTTTCCTTACCTCTAGGAATTATGTCTATGCATTGACGCATCCAAAACAAGGAGAAAAAATTAATTTTGCAAACATGGGACCTATGATAGGTCTGTTCAGCAGTGCTGTGCAAGTGGGAAGTGAAGTTGGAAAGTTTGTTTTCAAAGCAGAAATTGTAGAGCTTGCAGGCGAACCTGATGAAAAAGAAGACAAGCCTAAGGATCTTCCTGTGGAAGAAAAAAAAGAACAAGTAAAAAAGGATGATTGCGAATGCACAGGAGAAGGAAAGATTTACGTAAACTGCGATCAATGGGATGCAGAAAGCTTAAGATCAGATCTTGAATATAGCGGGATAGGAAATATATACACCAAATACTTCTTCGGCGAAGGAGGCATGGAAGGAGATTATAAAGCACTTACCAAAGGAGATGATGTGTACTCTGCAGAATGCAAGATAAAAGTGAAAAGCTGTCCTGAAAGCGGTCCTCCTTGCAAGGTTGATGACTGCAAGAAAGCCTGTGAACAAGACATAAAAAATAAACTTGAGGAATGCGGAAATTCTTATAAGAAATATTGCAAGTCAGGGTTCAATCTTGGAGATTCAAAAGTTGATGATCCAGAAGGCAAGTGCGTAGAGAAGTGCGTCAAGCTGAAGAAGGAAGAAGAACGTGGCGATATTGGTGTCAGGCCAAAAACAGAATTGAAAATACCTGTAAGAAAAGACGCGCCAAAACCCAACAGGACAGAAGAAGGCACAGAAGAAAGCTGCTTGTGCGATTATTATGCTACAAAGATATTCTACTGTGAAGGAGAATTAAGGGATGACGAAATTCCTGAGATATACAAAGGAACCCAGACAGAATACCCAATGGAAGAAATCAAAGGAGGTTCTGTGCAAATTGTTAATAGATGGTTCCCTGAAGAAAAAGAGCAGGAAAGTATTGCAGACAGGCCTGCAGATTATTTTTGGATACTATCAAAATCTTGGATCGTCTGCAAGCTCTATGCTGAATATGGAGAGCCTGGCTGTGACATGGAGAAGTGCGAAGAGCATTTCAGGGGTCAGCTGAAAGCAAATGAAGATTTCAAGAATTCGCAAAGCGGATTCTTTGAGCAGTGCAAGAAAGAGGCAGAGATGGTCTGCAACGGAGAGATTAAACGCACTCCTTATACACCCTCAGATTCTGGAAGAGGATATACTGGAAGAGGAGGCCTGTATGCTCCAACTTCTGAGAACGTGCCTCTTGAAAGAGAAATAATTGACTGTGAATGCATTGTCTCTAAACTGCCTTGGGAATAGAGATTCAAGACTTCTTAGATCATTTCTTCTTTTTTGCTTTTGGTTTCTTTTTGCGTTTTCTTTGTGTTTTGATGACTCCTGCTTTTTTCAATAATTTGATTGCTTTCTTGATTGACTCGTCTGTATAATCTGCCTCTTCAAACAGACGGGTGCCAAGGCTTGGTTCATGCCTGTTTCTTCTTATCTTGAAAGAAGTCACTAACTTTCCTCTCTTTGTCCTGCGCATGACTGCTCCAAGATTCATTGTATGAGGAAATTCATTTTTACCAACTCTTTCTGCAATAGGATGGAAGTGAGTAGAGAGAAGCGAACGCGCGCCTATGTTGCTTATAGCTGTCAATGTTTTTTCAAGAGCCTGTTCTGTTGCAAGATTATCAGAGCCTACTGCGATCTCATCCAATAGAAGAAGACTCTGGGGAGTAAAGAAAACCCTGCGCTCTGAAATTGCTTGTTTTATTTCTTCTGGAGTCTCTGCATCAACGTATTTCCATTCCTCGAAATTAAAATATTTAGGAATGGTGATGAAATTCAGATAACTCAAGGCAGACTTGAATGCTCCTTCTTTTTTGCTAGGATTGTCCCTGCCTCCAAAGAATGTAAATACTCCGTCCACAAGACTTATCCTCGCGCTTTTAGCAGGGATGAAAGAACCTAATTGCGTCAAGAGCTGAACCTGGCCCACCATCCGTTCAAATGTTGTCTTTCCATTATCATTAGGCCCTGTCAATACATAAGAAAAATAGTCTTTGTCAAAACGGACGTCATTGGCAACAGACTTTCTGTTTTTTCTTAGGATGAAAGAAGGGACATTACAATATCTTATTGAGCAAGTTTTAGTTTCTGGATACTGGATGGTCGGCATCACAATAGGAGATTTCTCTTCCATGTCTTTCGCGAGCATGGCCACGCTGTAATAGAAAGCGAATTCCGATGCGAGATTTTTTGTGCTCACTTGTAATTCGTCCATTTTGCTTTCTAGACCTACATTAATCAGGTCATCCACATGCGAGATTACCTTGCCCAGCTGTCTCAGGAAACTCTTTCTTACTTGTCGTGAAGTTCTTTTATTATCCAATAAGACAGTATTGCTAAGAATCTTTATGCCTTTTTTCAGTTCTCTTTCCAACCCGAAATCTCTTGCTTCTTTTCTATCTACAATACCTTCTAATTCAGGATCGTGCATCAGTTTAGAAACTACATTTTGAAAATTCACCAAGGCATTATAAAAACTTCTCTTTGTTTCAAGATCGAACAGATTAAAGTGTCTATAATCCTTTGCTTTTTCTTTGATTATGTCATGGAAAAATTCTACTAATTTAGAAGCAGACATACTTTTCCGTCTATTTCCGAATATACCTAATTCATTTTTAATTTCCCTTAAAGCTGCTTCATATTCTTCAAATATTTCTGAACCTGCTTTTGAGAAATAAATCTTTAATTTAGCATATGCTTTTGCTTTCGATATTCTTCTTGCAAATTCTTTTACAGACCTAAGACGTTCGCTCTTGGGCCTTAAGGCCAAAGCTGATTCTACAAGATCTGTAAGATAACCTATTTGTTCTGTTGTTCTGCCAAAATTTATTTTCTCTATATAACTGTGTCTCCATATCTGCAATTGGTTTGCAGAAGTAATTATTTTCTTTACTAAGCCTGATGTTTTTTCATTGTCAAATATCTCCCGCACTACTGCCTGCCTGGCTTTCAGTTCCTTGATATCCTTGGTCGGTGTGCAGTATCCTGCCAATATGCCAGAAACTGCACTTTCAGACAAGCCTAATTCTTCTGCATGGGATGCTATTCTTTTCAAGACAGTATTAAAATCAAGATCTTTTGCCACTGAACTATTAGAAAAACTAGGCAGACTCTGAGGATGAAGATACCTATACTCTTCATTACCTACATAAACTATGGGATTTTCAGAATTAAATTGGGATTCGTAATTGAACATGCTCGAAATTAATAGCACGAATATATAAATATAACTAGAATTATTTTTAAGGCAGCCACGTCTTAGGATTCTTTAGTTTCTCTGGCAAATAAACATCTATTACATAGTTCAGGCTGTGCGCTGCGAATGCCTGCTGTTCTGCTCTCTTCTTCATCTTGTACATCTTTTGCAGTGCTTTTTCCCATTCCTTGTGATGCTTGATGAAAGGATCGTTCTTTATACCGTCCTTCAATCTCTTTATGTCAACATCTTTCAAAGGATGTGTAGGCAGTTTGTAGTTTTCAATGTCTGCAGGAGTCACTCCTAAGAACTTTGCCTGCGGTACGCAAAAGAATTCATTGATGTGTGCTGCGTTACCGCTTCCTACTTTTAATGTACGATAAATGTTCAAGTAACCGTAAGGATCGCCGTCTGTGAATACATAGACCGGAATCCTTTTGTCGTCTGCCAATCTTCTGATGAATCTTCTTGTGGACCTTGTAGGAACTCCGCCCATTGCAACAACGATACAGTTTGCTTTGTTCCAATATTTGTGATTGTTCAATCTTTGGAATAATGCGCTTGTTTCTACTACTAAAACGAATTTTGCATTTGTCTGGAACTGAAGATGTTCGACACTTGAAGGAATGCTGTAAGCGCCTGAACCGAATTTAGTGCAATCTATCTTATCCTTTCCGTCTACAACTGTCAACTTTCCTGCGACTGCTCCGCCTTTCTCTTCTGGAAGGAAACCCATCTGTTCTCTATTGACCTGCAGCATTGCTTCAACATCGTCCATGACTGTGAAAGCTTCATCGTCACTGTCAAAACGTGCGTCTCCCCAGTTCTTGCTTATGTAATAAGCCTCTCTCTTGCTTGCAGTATCATTGATCTTTGCCAACCTCTTGCTCTCATTCATCAACAACAAGGTCTGTGCAAAAGATTTTATAGTGCTGGCAGTCAATGTTCTTGACTTTAATTTGCCCAATAGTTCAAAGAAACCCACTTTGTCGCTGTATGTAACATTACTCAAGGAACGCAATGGCATTGTGAGCTCTGGTGCTTTCTTCTTCAATATATTCTTGTAAACATCGCTAGCAATGTGCTTAACTTCTTCCAATACCTGTTTCCTGTCTTTTGCTTTCTTTGCCATTGTTTTTATTTCAATTTAGTCTGTTTTGACTTTTTCTTCTTATCTTTCTTTTGTTTTGTTTCTTTTTTTTCTTCTGATTCTTCTTTTTCTTCTTTTTCCTCTGATTTTTTCTTCTCTTCTTTTCCTATCTTTGCGAAATCTTCATCATAATCAACATTCTTTGTAGGATCGAACTCCATCTTGTCCAATTTACCTCTCTTTTTTTCAAGAATCACTCCCAATAATTCTTCTACTTTCATCTTTTCTGCTTCTTTAAGATCCAATAATTCCTTCAATGCATCTCCCACGTGAGGTATGTATTTCTCTATAAAACTTCTCTTCTTTATCTCTTCTCCTACTCTTTTCTTCTTGTGAACATAACGCCCTAGCAAACGACCGCATTCCTGCAGTGCAAGTTTCATTTCCTTGATAATTTCAGGATAATGAGCGATAGCTTCTTTTGCTTCTGATGTGAATGGTGCCCAGACAGATGCGATATGGACAACAATCGCAATAGGTCCTTGTGGGACACTGTTCGAACTCTGTGAAAGGCCGTAACTTCGCCAGTTTGTCTGGCCTATGGATTTAGTAGCGGCACAAGAGCTCTGCTGATACAATAAAGGCACCCTATTAGCGAATCTCATTACTCGACCTGTGCCTTCTTTTGCCAGATTGCCGCCGTAAGCGATTGCACATTCTACAACGAACGGATTTCCTCTGTAAACAGAAGGAGGTCTTGTTGTACTGCAGTAGAATTCTGCTTGTATCTCTTTTCTCAGACCTTTTTCCAGAAGATCCTTTCCAATTGGATAGATACAGTCAGAAGGCGGCGCCATTATCTTTGTCTTTTTGATGGCTTCCATTATTCTTTGAGCATGCGGACCGTTCAAGGTCTTTGGTTTTGTGTTAGGCGCGATGACTGCTTTCTCGCAGATCTCTTTCGCGACCTTTGCACTCACCCTGCTGAATTCATTTGTCAAGAACTGTTGCAAGGTTTTTGCAGTCGTATTCTGCAGCATCTTGATAAGAATACCAACTTCAATGCCGTAAGGATGCGGTTTGATCTCTTTTGGTGTCGGAGGCAGTTCATTGCTTACTCTTGTAAAGATGTATTGTTCTGCCTTTGGATTAGTATAGATGATAGTAGCGTGCGGGTTAACGATTGCAGTTTCTTTCATGTATTCATCGACACTTTGCATGCCTTTCTGATAACTTCCTTCCAGATCAAGCTCGATCTTTGTGCCGTGTTCCTTGTTCCAGTTAATCTCTTTGTCAACTGCAATCTCTGGCTTATTTGTAGTTGTATTAAGATGTAAAGCGAAATAATGTGCAGGATGATTCTTTCCTATCTTGGATGTAATTCGAATAGGTTTTCCAGTTGTCAACTGACCGTACATTGCAGCCGCACTTATGCCGATACCCTGCTGTCCTCTTGACTGTTTCAATGAATGGAACTTGCTTCCGTACAATAATTTTGCGAATATCTTAGGAATCTGTTTCTTTACAATGCCCGGACCGTTGTCCTCGATTATGATCCTGAACTTGTCTTCTGCCATCTCGATTATCTCTACACTGATCTCTGGCAGAATGTGTCCTTCTTCACAAGCGTCAAGCGCGTTGTCAACTGCTTCTTTCACAGTAGTCAGAAGTGCTTTTCTTTTATTGTCAAAACCAAGAAGATGCCTGTTCTTTTCGAAAAATTCAGCTACACTGATCTCTCTCTGTCTCTTTGCTAGTTCATGTGCTCGTGTGTTTTCTGTCATTTTTTCAAAAATCGTCCTCTTCTTTGTACGGACTTATCATTTCTTTCTGTTTCAAAGACTTTCTTTTCTTTTCAAGCCAGCTGTAAACTGTATTGTGCTGGGCACCTTTCAACAACTGGGTGATGGCCTGCTTTGCATTGCTTGCTGCCTCTGGCTGGCCAATAATACTGACAGTTTTACCATAAACACTGATGTAGGATTCTGTTAAAGTTTCAATGACATTTCTTGTCTTGCCTTCTGTTCCTATCACCCTTCCTTTTAGTCTCTGTTCAGCTTTCTTTGTTGCTGCATAGTCTTTGATATTGATGATCTCAAAAACATAATCTCCCTTCAGCAATAAAAAGGCAGTCTGGGGATTGAAACCCCTGCCGATCGCATGCACAACCTCTCTTGCATCGAATATCTTAAGGCCGTCATCTCCTGTGATAAAGACATCCCCTTCTTCTGAATCTATTTCTAGATGAGTGCCTGTTCTGTCTTCAATCTCCTTCTTGATCTCGCCGTCTGCCCCTATAAGAACTGCAATCCGTTCCTTAGGGATCTTGAGCTCGGCCCTAAATTCGGTGGTCATACTTATTTGAGGATAAGTGAGGTTTTTAAAGGTTACGGTAAGCCGCATATAGAAATACTTAAATATTCAATGAAAAAAGTCAATTCCTGGTGTTAAAATAATGAGTCTGACAGAGAAACTGCCATTTACGATGCCGTTATTCATGAAAGACGTTCAAGTAGCTTCTGTTCTTTGTTTTCAATGGGGAGACACTGGTAAAGGCAAGATTGTAGCCTGCCTTGCGCCATGGGCAGACATCAATATAAGAGGTACTGGCACGAATAATGCCGGCCATACGTTCTATGTCAAGTATGAGGGCAAAGATCACAAATGCATTACCCATTTCATACCTGCAGGCATCCAATACGACGGCCTGGGAAAAATCACCATACTTGGAAGCGGGATGGGGATCAGCCAACAAGGTCTTCTAGAAGAGATGGCAGAATTAGAAGGAGCAGGCATCACGTTCAATAATATGATGATATCAGAAGATGCTAATGTCATTATGCCTTACCATCAAACCGCAGACGCTCCGAACAAGAGCATGAAAGATGGTTCTGTCGGTTCCACAGGCAAAGGTACCGGGCCTATGTATTCTGATCATGTCGCAAGAAGAGGAATTAAGTTCAGGGATCTGTTCAACAGGGATGTTTTTGCAACAAAAGTCAGAAAGATCTATGGTAAATACTATAGCGAGCAAGGTATAAATGTCGATGACATGATTGCTGGACAATTAGAATTGTTTGAAAAAATAAAACCTTATGTAAAGGATACTAAAAATTACATCAGGCTCGCGTTGCGAGAAAACAAGAAAATTTTGATTGAAGGTGCGCAGGGCGCATTGTTAAGCTATGAGTTTGGAAGTTATCCTTTTGTGACTTCTTCTGATCCTACGATATTAGGCACTGCAAGAGGCTGTGATATACCAATCAATTGCGTAGATCTTGTTATTGGCCTAGTTAAGTTTCCAGTCATGACAAGAGTAGGTCCTGGACCATTTCCGACAGAATACGGCGGAAGAAAAAGTGAAGACTATTGCGCAGAAGGTGATGGTTACAAGAATGTTAAATCTGTTGAAGAAGAAAAATACGCAGACGTCCCTATATTGGAGATGATCAATGATCCAGACCCTTTCATAAAAGGAATCGGTTTGAGAAGAGCTTTGGATGAATACGGCGCGACAACAGGAAGACCAAGACGGACAGGAATGATTGATGCTGTCGCAGGCAGGCATGCAGTGGAAGTAAATAGTGTAGGTCCAAGAGTTATTCTTGCTTCTACTAAATCAGATTGTGTCAGAGGAATGGAAAAAATAGACATATGCACAGGTTACGGATACCAAAAGGAAGAACCTTTCTATACTGCAGAAGGGGCAATAGATAATGGCACACGTTTTTTAGATTGGTTTCCAACAAATTCAGACCTGCTTTATAGATTTGCCCCTGGAATTATAGAATCTTTACCAGGATTCAACGAAGACATCAAAGATGTAAGGGATTATAATGAACTTCCAGAATCTTTGGAATTGGCGCACAGAAAATTCGAACATTTTGTACGCGCGCCTTTCGGCATGATCTCTGTCGGCCCTGGAACAGATGAGATTATTGTAAGAAATATCAAGCATTGATGTAGTCCCAGATCTTTTTCTCTGTTGTTTTTACACCTAACTTCTTGAAATATCTGCATACATTCTTTATGTCTCTTTTCACTAACTCTTCTGCATTCGGAGTATCTAACGGAGTGGCGTGCGAGAAGTCAATGAATACTGGTTTTTCGTTGTGATTCAGGATATTGTATTCTGAAAGATCTGCATGTACCATCTTTAATTTATGTATTTTCTTCATGTTTTCTAATACAAGTTTAAAGAATTTGTTCGGTGCTTTCGGCGGCTTGTTCTTCAATAAAGGAGCTGGCTGCGCATCACCAATGTATTCCATCAAAAGAACATTGTTCTTGAAAACAATTGGTTTCGGACAGCTGATGCCTGATTGTTTGCACTTGAACAAGTTCCGGTATTCTCTCTGGCACCATGCAAAAATGATTTTCCTTCTTTGATGCAACAAACCCTGGAATCTCGGATCATTTCTTATGTAAGTATACATCTTGTTGAAGTCTGCTGTTTCCAAACGATATATTTTTGCGCATACCAAGTCCTTGCCTTTTTCTGCAGAAAAAACATTGGCTTCTTTTCCGATACTTATCGGACCTCTCAACCCGTCAAAGAATTTTCTGCTGCTTAAATGCCATAGAGTCCTGATTGTGAAATTATCAAACACGCCTTCAAAGGTCTTCCATTCTTCCTTGGTCTTCTTTGCCATTATAAAGAAATAGTATCAGGTTGTATATAAATTACTTGTCTTTTTCCAGGAACCTTATTCCGGATAGTTCATAAGTATTTTCTCCTGTCCTTGTCGCTTCAATATCTATCAATGCCCTTGGCCCGCCTATGAATTCTACAACAATACAATCTGGTTTGTTATCGAATTTGCCATCCTTGTCTGTCAGATTTATTGCAGAAGAATGCAGTACTTTACCAATCCTTCTCCTCTGCCCTGGAAGACCATGCTGACCTCTCTGCCAGAAGAATTCAAGATATCTTTTTCCGAAATCGAACTGATCCCGAATTATTCTAAAACCAGATGCAGGACCGTGCGAAGAGAAAGGCGTCATCTCTGATATCGGCACATCTACCAAAGGAGTATATGTAATGCCTGTAGCCGGACGCATGCCTGTCGGTCTTGGCATTGTTAATGTTGCCTGCAATACCCTGACTCTTTGTGTTTCAGAATCATAATCCAATTCGTATCTCAAAACTTTGCAATCAGGAACCCCATCAAATCTTTTTGATCCTGCACGGAAAGGACTGCTGAAGATGTTCTGCTCGTCAACAGAACCGTCTTCATGCGTGACTGTTTCTTCAAAAACCAGCTGGCATTCACCTTCTTTGTTAGTCTCTATCCCCTTGAATATCCTGCCTGGAGTTAATTCATCGCCGTACCCTATTTCTTTCACAACTTCGTATCCTCTTGCTGCAGGCTCTTCTTTTGGTATTTCGTTTACAACTCTTGGACTGCTGGCTTCGACTGCAGTCTCTTCAATTCTTTTAGGAACATTTGGTTTAGATGCAAGATAACTTATTCCGATGTATAATCCTGCTGCAAATATCAATGCGCCTGCTGCAAAACATCCTCTCCTGAACCAGCCCCATCTTCTCCTGCTCTTTTCAAGTTTTTCTATTGCAAAAATCTCTCTCTGCCTAAAAAGTTCTTTTTCTTCTGCTGCATCTCTTTTAGCCCATTCAATTGTCAAAGTATCATAGATGAATTTAGAAATATCTCTGCTTACTGCAACTTTTAAGCGATCTGGAGATTTAGGATTTTCAGAATATGAATTGAGATAAGCTTCACAATCTCTTATTGTTACTAGAAGACCTGCACGTTCTTCTGCTTTTTCTCTTTCAGCAGCTCTTATTTTCCGGTCGTATCTGCCGAAATTATCTTCTACTTGCTTTTGAACCGTCTCTTTCTCTTCAAGGAACTTAGATAGTCTTGCTTGCAGACCATTGCTGATATTTTCTCCTCTTGATTCCTTTTCCTGGATTTCTTTTTCCAAATCTATTATCTGGGAAGCCAGACGATCCGATCTTTCTGTTGCTTGTAATTTTTTTGTTTTCAATTCACCCTTTCTTGCATCATAAGTTCTGTCAATAGCTTTCAATTGACTTTTGCATTCCTCTACCATCAACATATAAGCGAACGCTTTCAAATCATTATTAGCCTTATAAAAAATCTCGAAAGAATCAAAGAAAGCATTTTCCTCCAGCCCCTGCAAGGCCTGCATCCTTATTTTCAATCCTTGGTCTTCCAGAAGTTTCTCTATTAACTCTTGCTTGTTCATAACATTGTTCTCTGGTTTTGTTGTAGGGGTCATGTCCATATAAAATATCAAGAGAAAGTCATTTATAAAGTCTATCTATATATTTTCAAGATATTCTTTAACTGCATATTCCACTTCTGCTTTCATATTTGCTGTGCACATGACATTGAAATGACTGTAATTTGTATTCCTTTTCCCAGGAGTAAAGAGATTTATCTCCTGCTTGTCGAACAGCTTCTGGTAACTCACTTTTTCCACATTAGGGAAACTCACCAAGATATCTCCACAGGCGATTTCGTCTTGATTGTCCAGCAGCTTTCTTTTCTTGTTGACCAAATCAATCAGCTCCTGCTCTATGATTTTTGTTCCTTTGGTTTTTAATTTTTCCAATATATTTTTCTGTTTGTCTGTCAAGCCATGCATCTTCAATTGAAACGCAATCTTGTATAATCTTCTGAACTTAATCCTCTGTGCTAGTTCTTTTACCTTTTCATTCTTGCTTTGTATAAGTCTTGCGATAAGTTCGTCGTCGCCCAGATTGTACATATCAGAAAGATTGTTTATTTCAAGCTCCACTGCTTTCTTCAGCATTGTCTCTACTAAATTTACTGTCCTATGGATGTAGACTTCGTTATACATCACATTCCTCGCGTTCAGCATCTCTCTGACAGGGCTTATTGCCTTGTGATGGAATTCCAAGTTTCCGTTATTTATCAACGCCAGCTGCATGATTCTCTCCTGGTCAACATTCCCCGATACAACTCCTGTGTTCTGGCTGTCTCTTTTCAGGAAATCTAGACGGTCAGCATCCACTCCACCAGAAACAATCTTCTGCAGATAAGGCTTGAGTGTGAACTGTTTTGTTATCAGACTGCCTACATCTTCTGGATTTACTTTATATTTCTCTAATATAGAAGGAATCTTTCCTGCATCTGGAAGATCCAGATTGATCTGTCCTGTGACTATTGCCCTGCCAAGCTCTTCGTGAGTGAAAATATTCTTTCCTTTAAAGATAACAGGAATGAATTCATCGAGAGAGTGCGAAAACGGCAAGTGGCCAACATCGTGCAAGAGGCCTGCTGCCTGCACCAATCTAATTTCTGCCTCATCAACCTTCAATTGCTGAGCAAAAAGGCCAGAAAGAAAGCTCACTCCAAGCGCGTGAGTGAACCTTGTATGGGTTGCGTCTGGAAAGACCTTTTCAACAAAGGAAAGCTGCTTTAAATACCGCAGCCTCTGCATCTCAGCTGTATCCACTAGCTCCTGCTGCATCTTATTTAGATCCATGAACCGGTAAATAGAGCTGCTTATATTCATCTCATCCCCAAATCTTGAGAGATTGCATTGTTCTATAAATAGATTGCTAGCATTCAGAATATAATCCTCAAAAGGTGATAAAAATTTATAGTTAAATATTTATATGAATGTGCCTGATTCTCTTGCATGGAAACCTTCTATATCGCAGATGAAATAATAAATACATTAAGAGAGCTCGAAGAAGATTTGGATATGAATAAACTTGACTCGTCAACAGGCATTGCTTGGGCAGGGAAGGGAAAGACAAAGGTAAGGCAATTATTAAAAGACCTTTATATCTTGTTCAAACTGGAAGGAGACAATCCTAAGATTATAAGATTGATAAAAAGAACAAAGGGATTGATAGAATTTCTTCAAAAAGTCAAAGGAGCTTATGAAGGTGATCCTGTTCTGAAAAAATGGCTGATGAAACTTCCTCCACACCAGTCTGTAGAAGACGTAAATAATGTAATAGATGAAATAGTGAAAGGCCTGAAAAGATGGGAAAGGATCGTCAGGGAAAGAGTGGAGATTGTCAAAGAAGGGAACGAACATCTTGAGGACATTCCGACGCATCCGAATTCTGACATATTTTATGTGAAGGCAATGGAATTGAATCCATACTCGACAATGGAAACAAAACACAGTCTAAGGGCTGACCAGGCAGAGAGGCAGGCCAAAAGGTCGACAGAGGACCTGATCAAGTTCGATCCTGATGATCCTATAAGGGGCAGAAGATTTTGGAGGCCAAAAGATACAGGGAAAGCGCCAGCGTCTGGACTGATAATATCAGACGGCCATCACAGGCTTAATGAGATCTATAGAAGATACCTGCTGGGAGAAATAAGCGGAAATACACTTATTGAAATCGTGAAAGTGGATTACTAAGAATTCGGGTTGTCTTTGTAGAAAGGAAACATGTGCAAGATGTCATCGCATGTGAAACCGTCGCGAGGGAATATCTCTGAGAAATTATCCAGCAATTTTATTCCTGTCTCTGCCAGCGCTTCCTTGACCCATCTGAAAGAAGTGGCTCCTGGATAATAGCCATTAGACCTGTTGTTAATGTATGTAATATCAAAAGTGTCTAAATCAAACTCAACTTCGCCTGCTGCAAGAACATCCTGTCCTTTTGCAACTTCTACATGCTCTTGCACATTGCCGCCGATGTAGAATTTGCCGTCCAATGTTACAACATAAGTTTGAGGCCTGTTGTCAGCTGCAAAATCTTCTAAGATTTCCCTGACATCATCTTTCTGAAGAACTGCCTTGTCTGCAACAAGAACCCTTCCTTCTTTTTGTTCTGCTCTTTTTCTCATGTCTTCGTCCCAGACAAAGGTATATGAAAAATAAGTGTTTCTTTCGCTCTCGTCTGCAGCTTTTTGGGCAATGTATTTTATATCATTATTGTCTGACGCCCTTGCAATCTCTGTCAGGAAATCAACTGCTCTCGGATCCGCAAGTTTATGGAATGCATAAATGACTGCTTTTTTCCCTTTGAATCCAAGGCCATTGTACAGGTTCGCGAGAACAAAGAGAGCTCTGCTGTCCCTTGAAGTGCCAAAGTCCTCTAATGCATCTTCATAAATGTCAGGATCCTGCACCATCTGAAGCAACGAGTCATAGACTTCCCTGCCGCCGATACGGCCCAGTGTGCTTGAGATCGCGCTTTTAAGCCTGGGACTGGAATGCTTCAAATGACTCCTAAGTACAGGCAAGATTTTAGGCCCCTCTTTTGCAGCTGCTAAAATCGCGCTTTCCTTCATATCAATAGGTTCTTCAGAATCTTCAATAATATTTCTCAGCCCTTTCCCATCCATGGATTTACCCCTGCTTAAAAGGGGTCTTTCGAATATAAAAGGTTTTCCTATGTCTTCTTTTTTTCTTGCTGCTTCCATACAAAAATCCCATTGCAGGGCATATAAAAAGCTTATGCAAAGTATGACACTACTTTTGAAACCTACATAAATATTATAAATTGCTTTTCCATACCTATAGTTAGAAATAAAAGAGATAAAATTTCCTTGTTTTGGCGCAAGATTCGCGAGGAGGGCGATTTAAAGCGAGGAAAGATGTATAATTATTAATTTGCTCAAAAGAGCCGAATTTAATGGTTATTAATCAAAAAAAAGACGAAATTTGCTTTATTTGAGCAAATCGGCAAAACAAGCTATAAAAGCGGTAGAAATCGCAAAATTCATGTTCATTTACATTTCATTGCACATTCAAAATAGGATTTCTACCTTGTTGGAGCACAATCAGTAAAATCAATTTCATGTTCATTCATTAATTGAAGTAATCAAATTACAACATAAAACCAAGAACTGATTGCTCCTTCTATAGCTGTAGTGAAGTGGAGGTTACAGAAAATGGGAAAAATTAGCTTAGTTTCAGCTAAGTATATTATTCACGCTAACATCGAGATCAAAGGTGCTGTTGACAAGCCTGATGTTATTGGCGCGATTTTCGGCCAGACAGAAGGCCTTTTAGGCAGTGATCTGGAACTGCGTGAGCTGCAAAGAAGCGGCAGAATAGGTAGAATTGAAGTAAGAGTGGACACCCAAGGAGGCGTCACAAGAGGTTCTATTATTATTCCAAGTTCACTTGACAAGGCAGAGACCAGTATTGTCGGAGCTGCTTTAGAAGTCATACAAAGAATAGGCCCTTGCGACAGCAAGATAGCTGTTGAGAAGATTGAGGATGTAAGGATCAGCAAGAGGGATTTCGTAATTGACAGGGCTAAGCAATTATTGAAGCATCTTACTGAAAAGGTACTTCCAGAATCTCAAGAGCTTGCAGACGAAGTCGCACAATCTGTCAGAGTCATGGAGATCACAGAATATGGATCAGACAGACTGCCTGCAGGACCAGGAATTGATGATTCAGAAGAAGTCATTGTTGTTGAAGGAAGAGCAGACGTACTTAATTTGCTTAAGCACGGTGTTAAGAATGCGATCGCAATGAACGGCACAAGCGTGCCGCAGACAGTGCGAGACTTGAGCAAGAAAAAGGTCATTGTCGCGTTTGTTGACGGAGACAGGGGCGGAGACTTGATCATAAAAGAGTTAACTGCTGTTGCAGATGTTGATTTTGTGACAAAAGCTCCTGACGGAAAAGAAGTCGAGGAACTGACAAAAAAGGAATCATTCAATGCTCTTAGAAAGAAACAGGATGTTAGTTCTATGAAGCCTAAGAAGATCCCTGCAAAGTCAGAGCCTGTGAGGAAAGCTGCAAAACCATCAGTCAACAATAAACGGCCTTCAACTATCAAAAAGGTTGTGAAAGCCGAAGTCAGCAAAGAACACAAGGACGCTTTCAGGAACATGATCGAAGACCTGATAGGAACAAGAGCAGCAATGATACTCGATAAGGACATGAATGTTCTTGGAAAAGTTCCGAACACAGAGATCAGGACTACAATAAAGAATCTGGACAATATCTATGCTGTTGTCTTTGACGGAGATATAGACCAGGATCTGGTAGATGTTGCAGAGAAGACGCCTGTACAATACATGGTCGGAATGGACAAGAAAGTAAAAGGAAGTTCAAAGATCAATGTTCTGACAGTCGATGAATTATAATTTTCTTTTTTTCTTTTTTCTTTATCTTGAGGGATAACTTTTATATACAATAATTGTATTATATTATAGTTGATGAGACGACATCTTATTTTATTAGCATTTCTCGCAATGTTGAAATTAGGCTGTCAAAGCTCTGGCCTGCCTTTTGAACCGCCAAAAGAAGCAAGACCAAGGCCAAAGCTGGAACACATTGTAAAAAAAAAGAATTCTGTAAAGATGTGGTCAGTCATACATGTCGCGCCGAGGGCAGAAGAACCAGACTATGTCCCTCTTCAATATCCTGAATCTATGACCAGGGAAATCATCAAAATGGTCTATCAATTGTGCAGGCATAATAAGAAGAGCATATTTCTTGAAAAAGAAGCTTATTTTACAGGCTTGTTCGAGATATATAACAAAATAACAGGGTGCAAACCAGAGATAAGATTGGATATTATTGCCAATAAAGGCAGCGATCATTTTATTCTTAGACAAGGAGATTGGGATGCAATTTATTGGAGACCAGATATGCTCGTCAAGATCAAGTCGCTTAATTTCGATACCTTGACGCACGAATTTGGCCATGCGACTGATGAACATTACACAAGAACTGGTTACTGGCTGTATAGGTCGACGAGATGCAGGATGGAAGCTGTTGCAGAATCATGCCAGCATTTCATTGCAGAAAGCCTGAGGCACGAGTATGGTCTTCAACGAGAGGCAGATCATCTCTGGCGAGACATCCGGTTGGAAGAGAATCATCTGGAATATTTCAGACGATATAAGAATTTCGAAGAACTTTTTGAAGCAGACATCACGCCGTACATTATAGCAAGAGCAATGCACCACATTCTTTTGTACAAGTTTAGAGGCAATGCAAAAAAGACATGGCAGTTCCTAAGAAGCCACGATGACACAGAAGTCTATCGTGCCGTATACTCTGTCCTGGAAAAAGTTTATTTCGTGGACGCGATCGAAGACGCAATAAAGATGGCAGAACAGAGGATGCGCTGGAAAAGAAAGCCAACGACTGGAGAGAAAAAGGAATAAGTTTTATAAGCGAACCTTGAAGCTTCTATTAATATGACACAAAATTTTGATGATTTAGTTGATAGTAGAGAAAGAGCAGATATTGAAAAGATTCTCAGTGGTAATTCTGTAACTCGCTGTCCACATCTTGAAGGTAGAGGCGAGTATTACTTTTTCTGTGCCACAGAATTGACAGGAGAACAAGTAAATAGTGCTGATTTGACAGATCCTAGAAATCCTGCAGTGAAATTGAGAAAAGGCAGTAATATGCTGACTTATTTCTGCATTAATAGATATGAATCTTGTATTCGTTGCTTAGAAAAAGAACAAACTTCTTAGGATAGCTTAATTTCTTTCTAGAGACTCATAAGAATTTCACTTATTGTATCATCTGGAGTCTTTCCTGTGGCGTCAATAACCTTGCCTGCATCGAATCTTTCTGTAAGCTCTGCAACAGCCCTTATTCCTTCCTCACCGATGCCTTTTTCTCTCTTTTTATCGCGGGAAATACAGTCTTCCAAATCAGCCTTTAATGTGAAGATGTAACTTTTGAATCTAATTTTATCTGTGAGATCGTTTAATATGTATTTGTGATAGAAATCCCCTTCAATAACTACTGGTTTTCCTGCATTCAATTCAGAATTTGCAAACTGCGCAATCAAATCATTGGCTTTGATGAAGTTCTTTTCTGGGATGCATCCTCCCTCAATGCGATCAAGTTCATTGTCTTCCAATACCCTGTCAATAGAAACATAATCTCCTTTAAAACCTTCTGCCAATCTCCTGGCAACTGTAGTCTTGCCTATACCAACATAACCTCTGATTATAATGTAAAATGTCATAGATAAAACTATTGGCAGTTATTTAAAAAGCTTATCTGAAAGTTTATAAATTCTGATTCATTTCTGTTTTATATGGTTGTGTTTGATGTGGGAGGAAAGGAAATAAAAGTTCCAATCCATTCTGATCTAACTGATATTGCAGGATTGATGACAGAAGAAGAGATACAGACTGCTGTTGAGGAAGTGAGAGAGAAATTTTCAGGAAGAGTTGCTGGTTTTTGCAATGAAAAGCCGGCAGAATATGAATTGGAAGTTTATCCTTACAGGGGCAATCGCGTAATTTTAGGAGATAAATTAGTTGGAAATTATATGGATTATCTTCCTCCAGAAAGTATAAAGTACTATGAAAGAAGCTACGGACGTTATGGGGCCAGACGCTATTTAAATGTCGCTGTTATCCATAGATATGCTCTTTTATTTCCACAGCATAGAGTAGCTTTAATATTAGAAGGCTGGCGCTTGAAGGATGTTCCTAATGGAAAAAAGCACCTGGAAGATTTAGGTTATACTTTTGCACACAGGATTGAAAGTAATTATTCAGACAGGTGGAATTTCACTAATAGATTAGAATTGTTTAAAGCCCTAAGAAAATCTAAAAATACAGATGTCAGAGCAATTGACCGCAGAACCACACAGATCCTGGATCTTCTGACAGAGAATTTGAGTGAAGAACCTTTGTCTTATACTTTTGGAGTTTTCGCTTACAGCACTAGAAAAGCAGAGGACTATCCTGTCATAGTTTTTGAGAATAAGGTTAATCCAATAAAGAAAGCAGTGGAAGTTCCTGTAGGATGGAGAAATAATAAATTAGAAGAAATCGGCAAGGGCCTGGCAATGACAAAAGCAATAGGGCTTACTTCAAAGGTGCAGACAAAGAATGGAATCAAGCACATTCCAATGGTAGATTTCAGCAGAGATTGCAGGCGGCCAGAAAATGTACTGAAACAATTAAACATGCCAGGCATCTTGGTAGTTTCTGGACATTCTTATCACTTCTATGGCTTTGAGTTGATGGAAGAAAAAGAATGGAAAGTTTATACTGAATCATTGAAAGATAATTTTAGATTCGGTGCTTATGGTGTTTGCGAGCATTGGCCTGATTTGCAATTGAAACAAGGCTTCTCAATGCTGAGAATAACTCCATGCAGAACCCGACTGTTCCAACCATGCTACATGGAAACATTCACACCAGACAGAACAGGCACTGATGAGGATACTAAAACAGAAAAGAGAGGAGAACCATTGATTTCTATTGCTGCTTGACCCTAAACATTTAAATTGCTTTCAACCAGTTTTAGCAGGTTGTTCTTTCTTTCTCAGCAATCTTAGTTTCTCCAGATGCGATATTAAATTCTGGTAACCTTGCTGTGTCCTTGCTTCTATCTCTGGTTTTATTCTTTCCCATCTTGCCAGTTTATCCTTGTGTTCGGGATCTCTTCTTATTT
>Ga0180437_10002403_pt1 | contig 29993 bp, 25 predicted proteins | sample SS_ome_4_FD_132410 | JGI IMG/M metagenome (GOLD analysis project Ga0180437, IMG submission 132410) | Hypersaline lake sediment archaeal communities from the Salton Sea, California, USA - SS_3_D_1 metaG | ecosystem: Environmental > Aquatic > Non-marine Saline and Alkaline > Hypersaline >...
GAGATGAAGGGAGCCCCGCAATGTGGGCAGACGGCGTCGCCTGGGCTGACCTCACCGCCGCAATCCGAGCAGATCAGTGCCAGTTCTGCGCCGCAGGCTGCGCAGATGGTATCGTTCTCTTCGACGGCTGCCCCGCAGTCTGGGCACAGGGGTTGTCCGCAGGCTGGGCACTCCGGCGCGCCATCCGTGATACCGGCGCCACAGCGTGGACAGGCAGCACTGAGCTCAGACCCGCAGCGTGGGCAGGAGCTCTCCTCGGGGAGGAGCATCAGGTTGCATTGGGGACACAGGCGCGTCCCGCACTGGGGGCACGGCCCTTTCGATGGCATGGTTCTGGTCCCGCAAACCGGGCAGATCGACCATCGGACGAGCATCGTACCAACGCGTCGAGATATGCTTCGGGCGGTTCTGCGCTCCTGGTGTGTCACCGGTTGAGAGCACCGCGGGCAGTGATCGGGGGCACGATAGAGGTGCTCGCCGCAGGCGAGACAGCGGCGGGCAAAGATGAGTCCACAATCGGGGCAGATCTCTGCTCCAGACAGGAGATCAATGCCACATCCCGGGCAGGTAAAGGTAAGCGCCAGGCCGCAGCCGGGGCACGTTTCGGCGTCCTCGGCCACAGCCGCGCCGCAGCGTGGGCAGAGCGGTTGCCCGCAAGTTGCGCAGGTAGGGTCACCGACGTAGATTCGGGTGCCACAGTGGGGGCAGGTCCTATCGTTGAGTGGCTCTGGCTCTGGCTCTGTCCTTAACTCAAGCTGGCCCGAAATGGCTCCTTCATCGATCCCCGGCCGACTTCTGAAGACAAAGCCACAGTGGGGACATCCGTCCGCTTCAAGTTCGACGGGGTTGCCACATCGGGGGCAGTCAGGCATCGTCAGGCTCCTGCGAGGTGAAATCCGTCATCTGTGCGCGCATGGCGTGGAAGTGAGTGCCCGGCCAGTAGACGCGCCCACAGCCGGGGCAGCGGTGGAATTCGCCCTGGGTTCTCAACACGTAAGGGGGCACCTGGTCGACGACCTGGGCGGGAGAGACACGCGTCAGCACGCTGTTGCACACGGCACAGCGAGACAGCGCCGGGTGGGGTGGGGGACCAATACCGTCCCGGACCTCCCGTATTTGTTCCTCCAGCATTTGAGACCGGATCAGCAGCGTGCGCAGGCCCCGGCGTGTAGCCAGTTCGCGGTCGCGGGTGAGCAGTACCCGCCCCTCGGCGCGAGCACGACGCGCCAGTTCGGGATCGGTGGCGGTGTTGTCGTAGGCGGTGTCGTAGCCGAGCAGCCGCAGCCACTTCGCCAGCTTGCCCAGCATGCCGTCGGCCAGGAGCCGCAGTGGTTCGTCATTCATCGCGCGTGGTTTGCACTTGGCGAAAACAGTGGAGTCTGGTAAGATTGGCTCACTCTACCTATTCTATCCGAAAGGAAAAAACATGGCAATTGAGACCTGGCTTCCTGCATTGTTGGGCTATCTGATCCCGGCGGGGCTGTTCCTGCTGGCGTGGGGCGGGATGGAACCGCAGCGGGCGCGCCAGTCGACGACGATGGGCGCGCTGGCATTGGCCCTGGCGGCGCTGGGTTACTTTGCTGTAGGTTTTGCCTTTCACTTGGGCGGTGCAGGACTTATGAGCGACCTGCCGGGGCTGACAGGGTTGGTGCGGCTCTTCGCCGGTGAGGGAGAACTGGGTTGGGGCTTGATTGGCCTGGCGGGATTCTTCATGGCCGGCGGGGTGGCCACACCGGAGGCGCTGGCGTTGTTCGTGACGTACCTGCCGCTGGTGGCGACGGCGGTGCTGTTGTTGGTATTGAGCGTGGCTGGCCGGGCGCGGGGCTGGCAGGTGGCCGTCGGCGGGCTTGTGGTGGCAGCGGTGCTTTTCCCTCTGGCGGCTTGCTGGGCCTGGGGGGGAGGTTGGCTGGCTCATCTGGGCATCACGCTGGAGCGGGGGCACGGGTTTGTGGATCACGCTGGTTCCAGTGTGGTCTACCTGCTGGGAGGGATGGCTGCGCTGGGGGCCTTGCTCGGATTGGGCCAGCATCTGCCCTCCGCTGAGCCTGGACAGCCGGAGCAGATGCCTCCGGCCCATTTTCCCCTGTTGGCCAACCTGGGGGCGCTGCTGTTCGGGCTGGGTTGGTTGGGCTGGTCGTTGTCTGTCCCCTTCCACGTGGCCGGAGCACAGCTTAACCTGCCCCAGATTGCGGTCAATGGGCTGCTGGCTGGTGCAGGCGCGGTCCTTGCCTCGCAGGTCTACTGCTGGATCACGGTGGGCCACGCCGACGCACTGATGTCGGCGCGTGGGGCGGCGGTTGGGTTCATCGCCATCTCGGCCGGTGCTCCGTTCGTGCCCCCATGGGCAGCGCTGGTGACGGGTGCGTTGGCCGGGTTGCTGCTGCCACTGGGTGTCTACGTGGTGGAGCGGGTGCTGCGGTTGCCTGATGGGACGGCGACAGTGGCGTTGGGCACCGTGGGGGGCCTGTGGGGTACCCTGATGGTCGCTTTCTTCGCCGACGGGCGCTGGGGACAGGGGTGGAACGGCGTGGGGATGGAGGAGTATCGCACCGTTGCCGGGCAGGGTGTAACTGGTTTCCTGCCGGCCGAGGGCTTCGTCGTCGATGGCCTGGGCCAACTGATCGCCCAACTGGCGGGGATCGGGGCCGTCGGGCTGCTGGCTTTCCTGGTCGGTTTTCTGGTCTTTCTGGGACTGAGCGCACCCTTCCGCCCGCGCAGAGAGCGTAGGCCGAAGGCGGAGGAAACGAGCGTGGTCGTCGAAGATGCGAGGGGGACGGAATCGTAGCGGTGCATCAGGCCAGCGATCGAGCAATGCGTTGAGTGTCAACCGGAGAGCCATAAGAGCCCAGCACCGGCTGGGCTCTTGTCATTGCCGGGTCACTGCCTCTGATGCGCCATATCTATTGCAAACGCGATCGCTTCCTCCGGTGTGGCAGCGTAGGTAATAGGAACGGGCGGATGTCCCTCGCGCTGCATCTCCCACGTTCCCAGTCCCACGACCGGTACGCCGAACGCCAGCGCCAACGCAATCTCGCTCAAGGTGCCGTAACTACCTCCCACGGCCACGACCGCCTGGGCGGTGCGGGTGATGATCGCGTTGCGTGCCACGCCGATGCCGGTGACGATGGGGATGTCGACGAAGGGGTTGGCCTCGCGCCGGTCAGTCCCGGGAAGGATGCCGATGGTGATCCCTCCAGCGGCTTTGGCTCCCCGGCACGCGGCCTCCATAACACCGCCGCGTCCACCGCAGATGAGCACCGCGCCCGCTTGGGCCAGCGCCCGGCCGACGGCCTCGGCCGTTGCAGCCTCCTCCGGGGTCGGCGCTGAACCACCGATGACGGCGATCGTGGTCCCCATCAGCCGTTTCTCCTGTACATAGAAAAGTCCTCCAGTGGCACGTACTCCGCCCCTGTGGGCTTAAGTATGCTGCGGATCAGGGCGAAATGATCGGCTGTCACCTCAGCCAGCGATCCCACCGTTGTTCTGACGACGACTTCGCCAACCTGTGTGATATCGCTGCGGCGCGCGCGACGGCCGACCCGGCCGAGCGTCAGATGGGGTGTGAAGCCGCGCCCCTCGGGTGGATAACCGAGGGGCGCCATGACTTCTTCGACCGCCGCCTGCAGTGCCGCCAGTCGCCCCGTCGGCTCCTGTACGCCGACCCAGATAACTCGCGGACGACGGTGGTTAGGAAAACAGCCCAGTTCTCCGGCGGTGAACGTGCAAGCCGGTGCATGTCGGGCCACGGCAGAGAGCGCACGCTTGATGTCGGGTACCTTCTCGGTGGGGGTGTCTCCCAGGAACTTGAGGGTCAAGTGGATGCCTTCCACCCGCACCCAGCGCACGCTGCGGGGAGGGATTTGTTTCTCCAGTTGGCGCTGGACGCTGGTCAGACTATCCAGGAGCGGCTGGGGAAGGGGAATAGCGATGAATGCGCGAATTGTGTCCATATTTGGCTTCCTTAAAGGGGTCTGGATGCTTGCTACTGGCTTTGCCAGCAACTTCACTGGCGGCGGCAGTTCGTCGGTAACCATATCACACAGTGATAGGGATGTCAACACGCCGGCGCGTTGGGTCGCTTGGATGTATGAGTGTAGAGACGTGCTTCTTTCATTTCCATCGAGTCGAAACGCTTCTGTAACGAAAGCGAAACACACAAGCGCCGATTCTGGGTTAGGATAATACTAAAGTTGCAGTAGACTCTCGCGCTGCCATCTCGAGGCAGGGTAGTTTTAGTCCCAAGAGAGTTGAAATTGCCTCGCTGTGTCGATCCACTGTAGGAAAGGCTGACTGGCTGACGAATCGAATTCCAGATGCGGATTCACGCGGATTTCTGTGGATAAGACAAGAAGTCGCCGTGAGTCAGCGTCCATCTGTGCCCTGTTACTCACCCTTGGGACGGGTCTAGAAGGGTGTTGGGATCTTGTCGGCCGACCGGATAGGAAAGGAGTACATCAAAGGTGAAGCTTTCTAAGGTTGAGCAGGCACGCTTGGGCAATCTGGTTGGTCAACTACGACGAGAACTTGAGGAACTCGCTACCGACGAGCAGGACAGACTTGAGTGGTACATCGAGCGCATGGAGGAGCGGGTTGCCATTCTTCCTTCACAGCCCCTTTCGTTCTTCTACGGCAAGGTCGTGGGGTGCATTCTGAACGGACGTATGGCGGTCCGGACGGTCGATGCCTATTGGCGAGCGCTTGAAAAGGCTTTCGTGATTTTGGATCCAGTCGTTGTTTCGAACTGGACTGTCCAGGAACTCTCGCAAGTGCCCGGCATAGTCAAGCACAAGGGCAAGCTTCGCGGTTGCATCTCGGCGGCGAAGTTCTTCCTTCAGATTGAACGCGACTTTGGCTCGTTCTACTCATTCCTGCAGCCGTTTGCGATTTCAAGCACGCCCGTTGTTGAGCGTTGGAGTGTAGTCTGCTTGTTGTCAAATCACATCCCGTGGATGGGCAACGCGATAGCCTGTGATTTTCTCAAGGAAGTGGGACTCGCGACCTATTCAAAACCAAACGTCCACGCAAAGCGTGCCCTCTTTCGCCACGGTCTGACGCCCGTGGAGGATATTGACGATTTCACTTGTTTTACAGAGGTGGACAAACTTGCCCAAGCGTCGGGACTGGAGGCAGCTTACGTGGATCGGATGCTGTGGGTGCGCGGGCAGAAGTTTGAGCGCTGGTAGTTCCCGCGGCGGACTGTATGTGCTTCGACGTGGCTATACCTTGCTAGAAGTCCCAGTCTGGTTTGGGATCAGGAAGTCGCAGCGCCCAGTCCAGTTCTTCCAGGAGTTCCGCTGGGCCGGAGAGCTGGTCCGTTACAGCGAGACCGGTCGCTGGGCGCACGCCGAGCCACATGCGTGTGAAGGCGCCCACTGCTGCGGTCAGCGTGGGCAGAGAGGTGTCCTGGCCCGGTTCAGCGGCGGACGAGGGGCCCAGGGTGACGACGTAGTTGCCCGCGATGCCGCGCCACGGTGCGCCTTTGGGCAAGAATCGTTCGATCGGATCGGTGAGTGCGAGATTGAAACGTACCGTATCGTATCGAATCCTCGTTCGCTCCAGGCAGCCGGTTAAGTCGCATATCCGCATCTGCCAGTAGGCGGTGGCGCGCATACGGCTCTCGAATCTGGATTTCTCGCTCACCTGGCGCTGCTTAAATGGCTGCTTGATCAAATCCTGGAGCTGAACCCCCTGCGGTTCGCGTATACTCACCAGTCGGATCTGGTCGCCCAGGCTCCGAATCAGTGCCATCAACTCCAGCAACTGATCGTAGGTCTGGTAGGACATCCACTCGACGCGATAGGGTCCCTTCTCCACGCTCTTCGTCCAGCACCAGAGGTGATGGGTGAGCGCTCCCTCTGGGCCGTCGAAATAACCGAGGCCGAAGCCGTTCTGACTCCAGAGCATTTCGGCCTGGGTGACTTCTGGTGAGCTCAGGTTACACGAGCCGTGGCCGCGCAGGCGCGCCAGGCGGGATGCATGTACCTGTCTCCAGTCCTCGTTGGTGATCCGACGTGGCACGCGGAACGGTACGTCCACCTTGATCTGTGCGGGATCGAAGGCAATTCGATGTTCGTAGCCACCGCTTCCGAAGCCGAGGCGATTATAGAAGCCCTGCTCGAACACGCCCAGGCCGGCGACCAATGCCCCATCTGCAGCATCGTTGGCCACCGCCCGCGCTGTCAGCCGGCTGGCCAGCCCCTGCTTCCGCGCGACTCGGCTGGTGGCGACACTGGTGACGGCAGAGAGCGAGAGATCCCGGTCCAGATAGCGCACAGTGGATGGTGTGCTGAGGACCAGGCACTCTGCCTCTCCATTGACCTCGGCCACGAGGGCATAGCTACATCCGATGAAGATGTCTAGCGCTTCTTCTTCCTGCTTGTTCTTGTCGATCCAGCCAATCTCGCGCCAGATGCGGTGGACGGCTTCTCGGTCTTTGTCGGTGTCGTAGTCACGAAGTTTGATCACGTTGTACGTTCAGTCCAGTTGTAGCGTCTCGACGATGCCTGATTCCATGTCTATCACCAGTAGTCGGTGGCGTATGAGTTCTCCCTGGTTGAGCAGGGTTTTCACGGCCTCCTGGGCCTCCCAGGCTGCCACGGCCATCGGTGTCGCGGCCGGGGTGCCGAGTTGTACTTCGAGCCCTTGCTCCGGAAGTTCGTCCGGTTCCCCATACAGACCCAACAGTCCCGGGTCACCGGGGAGGATCGTCATCACTTGGCCCAGGAAGCCCGCGATGCTCCCATACACCATTGGGATACCCAGCGCCTGTGCGCCCTGCTGCAGGATCAGCCGGGTCGGCAGGCGGTCGAGGCCGTCTACCACCAGGTCTGCCCCCGCCAGGAGCCGGGGCAGGTTCTCGCGCGTGAGCCTCTCCGCATGGCCGGTCGTCTCCACCGCTCCGTTGATCTCGGCGACGCGCTGCTGTGCCACCGTCACTTTGGGTGTGCCCAGCCGACCCTCGGCGCTCAAGAGTTGGCGGTTGAGGTTGTGTTCCTCAAAGACGTCGCCGTCGATCAGGATCAGCCGGCCCACTCCCATGCGGGCCAACGACTCGGTGACGTATCCGCCCAGCCCGCCCAGCCCGACGATCGCCACCGTGGCCCGCAGAAGCCTGGCCTGCCCCTCGAACCCGACCGTGCCCAAGTTGCGCAGATAGCGGCGGGGAGCGATTTCCATCTCCAGCGCCGCCAGTTCCACGTCTCGGACTGAGCAATAAAACGATTGGGCCAACTTGCGGATGTGTCGCAGGTCGATGGTGCGCACACTATCCTCCACTTGCGCTCGCTCTTCGATCTGTTTTTGCAGAGAAATGTTGCTGGCTGTCATCCTTCACTCCGTTACACTGTTGGGGGCCTTAGATTTCTGCCAAATGACATATGTCAGCGCTGTAAGCACGCAGAGAGGCTGGCATCGCCAGACGCCAGCCTCGTGGTTCGTGGTGGAGATGGCGGGAATCGAACCCGCGTCCGAGAAAATCAACCAGGGACTTCTACAAGCTTAGTCGGCCTTTTTCTTCTCGTCCGGGGAGTCGCCGCCGACCGCGCTACACCCGGAACCAGCCGAAGGGAGCCGAAACTCCCGCTTGAGCACTTCTATCGGCGTTGAAGTACCGCACGCCAGCTCTTTGACGCCCGACCCCCGGCCCGCCGGCGTGAGACCGGGGCGGACGTGACCGTCTAAACGGTCATTTTGTCCCTAGGCTGGACTAGGCTACCATTGGGGCAGCCGCCATCGCGGCCTGAGGAACAGGAATCCAAGTGTTATTGGCACTTTGGAGTGTGTGCTCCGTTGTTCACGGGGTCAGAGCGCCCCGGCTTGCCATCCATGATCAGCCTTCCCCGTCGAAGCCTGTCATCCCCATGGCGATACTATTATATCATGCGGCGGCCATGTTGGCAAGCCTTGGCTTCTCAGCAAGGACATTCCTTCCCACCTGCCCTCTCACGCGACGCACAGCTCCCGGATCACGTCGTATGCCATCTTCACGCCCAGCACCAGGTTGTCGATGGATATGCGCTCGTCAGCGCCGTGGATGCGGTTGATATCGTCTTCCGTAGGCAGTCAAGTGTACGGATGGGCCATGTGTCAGACCTGCGTCTGCAGAGGGAACTGTGGGGGAGTCGGAGACGTCTAGAAGATGGGCAGGACAGCCGTGCCGAAGATGGGCACGAAAACCGTGCCAGGGAGATGGATATGAAACACAGATGGATGTGGCTCCTGATTGGCTTGCTGACAGCCGTGGGCCTGGTGAATTGTGGCCGGGAGGAAACAACCCTTTCCCCGACGGGCACGTCTCCACTGCTCCTGACTGCGGTCCTCATCTCTCCTATGGAGGTAACCCAGGAGGTGCCCTTGGTAGCCAGCCCTGCGATTCCAACCCCGGCCAGTTTGGCCTTCCAAGAACTGGTGTTGCAGGCCAAACAAGACCTGGCCCGGCGACTTTCCATCCAAGTGGATCAAATTGGCTTGGTAGAGGCAAAGGCAGTCGTCTGGCCCGATGGCAGTATCGGTTGCCCGCAACCTGGTGTGGTCTACACCCAGGTCCAGCGGGAAGGCTTGCTCATCCGCCTCCGTGCCGGGAAGCGTGTATACTCGTATCACAGTGGTGGTGGTCGTTCCCTCTTTCTCTGCGATCAGGCCACGACAGAAGCCGATCTGGTGTCCCCGCTCGAATCGGAGAGCCAATAGGACGTGAGACGGCGGGTCAGGGACCGCGGACCCGCCGTCTCCTATTCTGCACTCTGATCAAGATCGCGTCAAGTTGGTGACCAGGTTGCTTTGAGCCGGGCGACTACGGCTTTGCCGGCAACGCTGGGAAGTTGTTCGGTAACAACTTCTAAGGTGTGACCTCGCCACTGAAGCAGGCGATATTGGTGCCGAAGAATATGTCGCCCGTCATCTGGGCACAGTTCTTCCACGCACCTGTCCGCCTGCCCTTGGCGGTGAAGGTAACGATGTGGGTCTCGCCTGGCTCGCCAGGTACTGACGTGACTCTCACTTCGGAACCGGCGGTCACCGGCGTGCCAACGCCGTCCACGTACCAGTTCTGGCCAGAGTTGCCATATGCGTTCTCGGCACCCACGGTCAAGTAGCCGCCGTCGCCGTCCGACACGCCTCCATAGGTGAAGCTGATGTCTTCCACGCCGTTGACGCCGATCCAGATCTGGAACGAGTTGGGCTCCCGATCGCCATAATTCTGCACGGCTTCCCAGTCGAGCACCAGCCAGGAGTTCACGCCGTCGCCAAGATACGCTGCGCGCAGATCACCGCCGAATTCTGGGTTGAGATCGGTCCAGAAGGAAGCGAGTACGTTGTTTGGCCGGGTTGGATCGGGCAGGTTCTGGTTGATGAAGTCAACGTCGGCGCCATCGCCCCCACCCACCACAGCGTAGCCGTTGCTGACCATACCGATGGCGGTGTAGGTCTCGCCGGCGTAGACGAAGGGATCTGTTGCGAAGTTGACGATGGTCTCGTCCTCGACGCCTGCGATCGGCGCGATGCCGAATCCTGACAGAGGCAGGTAACTAGCGGGCGTGGTGGCTGTGCCGTCTATCACTGTCACCTCCGGCGGCGCAGCCCCGTATAGGGTGCCGTCGAAAGCGATCGCGCGCAGCGCATATTGCTCCCCACCCACCACAGTCCCGTGGACCAACTGCAGTTGGCGCGGCAACACGTCCACCAGATGGACCGTCGCATCGCCAAAGCTGGTGTTTTCGATGGTGATGGTGCACTCCGTCGTTTCATCGGTGGCAAGTGTGCCTGGGTCGCAAGTCTTCTCTAGCGTGACGGCCGGCTGCCGGCGCACGATCGTGATTGGGAATCTGACCTCTTTGGAACCGTGTTTCAGAACTAGCGTGGCGTGGCGGACCTCACCCAGCCCTACGTCGCGCGCATCGACGAGGATCTTGAACGTTTTGTCGCCGCCGCCGGGTACTCTTATCAGCGGGTGGACGACGACGGTGACGTCTGACGGGCCATCGACGGATGCCCACCACCACGTGGTTTCTGAGGATTCGTTGTGGACGGTGCGCTCGACGATGATCCTGCCAGGCATGACGGGCACGTACAGACTGGGGTAATTTGCATTCCACAGATCTTCCTCGTGATCGAGGTAGTCCTGGGCTGTGGCGGAGATGGTCAGGCCGGGATTGCCAGCGTTGTTGAGGTCGACGCGTCCGGAGCCATAGTCAAACGGATCGGCTGGCGTGGCACCGTCTTCTTTGAAGACGCCATCGGTCAGCGCGGTGGTCATGAGGGCCGATTTGATCTGCCCCGGCGTCCACTCGGGGTGAAGTGCTTTCAGCAGAGCCCCGGCGCCCGCGATATGTGGTGCGGACATGGACGTGCCTCCGATTGCCTGGAACAACTCGCCTTGCGGGCCAGCGGTGGGCCAGGTGGGCAGAGGCGTGTGACCGGCCAGGATTTCGATGCCCGGTGCAGTGACGTCGGGTTTGCTGATTCCCAGTGTCTGTCCCGGACCGCCGCGAGAGCTGAAGGCTGCCATGACGTCGCCTTGGCCGAGAGTCGCGACCCCTTGGCCGATCGTGCCCATCACACCGGTGTGCGTGGACATGAAGTCCAGCAATTTCGCTCCAGCATCGTCCTGTATGTGTATCGAGGGGACGTGGTGATTGTCGGAGTTTAGACTTTGGAGCGCGGGGTTATAAAGGACCATGCCGCCAGCGCCAGCTTCCCAGACGTTGAAGCTTTTCTCCACGCGGGCGATCAGACCTCGTTCACAGACGACGATTTGGTCGCCGGTGAAGGTCCCGGGCTCGAATGGATTGACGCCATCCTCCGAACCACACAGGGGATCACCGAAGTCAGCCCCGAGCACGACCTCGCCGGTGAAGCCGTCGGTTATGGACACCCCCGTCAAGTCGAGGGTATCGTCATCAGCTTCGAGATGGAGCTGGCTCTGGAAAGTGCGGGCTTGGGTGCTGGCTCCCACGGTCGCCACCCACGGCTCGCGGTGACCAACCGTGTCAGCGCCTGGGCCAGAGTTGCCGGCCGAGCAAGACACGAACACGCCGTTTTCGTAGGCGCTCAGGAATGCCAGCGACACGATGTCGGAGTAGGGACTGCTACCTCCACCGATGGAGAAATTGATCACGTCTACATCGTCCAGGATGGCCTGCTCAACAGCGGCCGCCGAGTCGCTCGCGTAGCAACTGCCAAGTGGCCCGGCGCAGACCCGGTACATGATGATGTGAGCCCGTGGTGCGATGCCGGAAACCACGCCCCGGTCTATGTCGAAGATGCTGGCCGCCACACCGGCGTTACCCGCCGATGTAGAGGCGGTGTGCGTGCCGTGTCCATCGCTGTCACGGGCTGAGTCGAACTCCCCAGGTTCTAGACCTACGACGGCTTTGTACGTGTCGAGGAAGGTGTGTGCACCGATAACCTTGTTGTTGCAGGTAAAGGACGCGTCGTTGGGGTTCCATGCCGTGTTGCCAAAATCACACGCGTAGGGTCCCCCTGGTGGTGGGTCGTAGGGTTTGCCGGCCAGATCTGGATCGGAGAATGAGGGGTGCTCCGGCCAGATGCCGGTGTCGAGTACGCCGACAACGATGCCCTCGCCAGCGCTTCCCTGTCCGCCCAGTGCATCCCAGATGGCCGGTGCACCGAGAAAGTCAGGACTCGAATCGGTATCAATGTATCGTACCTCGTCCAGATAGACCCCGGTCACTCCCCTGAGTGAGGCTACTGTGTCGATCTTGTCGCCTTCCAGGATCATCGAAGCGCCGTTGAAGATGTTCTTGTAGCGGTGGACGATTTTGCCACCTGACGCATCTTCCAGGGTGCTTGTATCGAATGACTTGTCAAAGGTGACGATGATGCTGACCGGCTCGAGTTCACCTGCGCTTAGCCCTGTATCTGCTGCTGGCCTTCCAATCTCGGGCTCGGCGATGGCGGGAGCGCGTTCCTTCTCAGCGCTGACTGTGACGTGCGAAGCTGGAGCCAGTGGGGTTACCGTGGAGGGCTGATCTGGCCCCTGGGATGCTGCCGGAACCGCGCTTACGAGTCCTACCAGCACGGTCAACAGCACAGTCACTGCTATGGTTTTTGTACGCATTTGTTTGTCCTCCATGCGTAAGCTGAATACGGACGATCACGTCCAGTGGATTTCACATTCAACTTGTTCCCCTCTTGCATCACCTCCTCTCTATTCGACGTTGTGGTGGTTTTGGAGAGCACCGTCCCGGATCTGTGGCAGTCATAGCGGGCGCGATCAGCCCAACACGGGACGTGAAGTAGAGGTCCGCACACAAAGCGCCCGCCCAACGCTTGACGGTGGACGGGCACTTTGTGTTTTTTCGATGTGTACCGCCAAGGCGTTCCCGCTGCCTGGGCTCTTGCCTCAATCATTTTTCTATTGTGAGGCATTATCTTTCGTGAATTCAGTATAGCAAATTTTCGTTCAGAAGTCAACAGTTTGCTCCTGCTGATTACCCGTGGGTAAATGCCAGTCGATATAGCTTGCCAAATCCCGGCTTTTCGTGTACTATTGGCCTGGTTTGTGAGCATGCAGCGATATTCAAAGTTGTGAGAATGATATGTTAGAATCCTTTTTTAGTCCTCAGTCGGTCGCTGTTGTTGGTGCATCCCGTGACCCTGCTAAGCTTGGGTACGCAGTGCTGGCCAACCTCAAAGATGCAGGCTATGCCGGGCGCCTTTACCCAATCAACCCCAAGGCCGAGGAGATCCTGGGTCTGAAGGCCTATCCTTCTGTATTGGACATCCCCGATCCGGTGGATCTAGCGGTCATCGTTATCCCATACCGTTTGGTGCCGGCTGCGTTGGAGGAGTGTGGGCAAAAAGATATCCCCGCCGTTGTAGTCATCACCGCTGGCTTTCGCGAGGCCGGGCGCGAAGGGTTAGAACGGGAGCGGGAACTGGTCGAGACGGCCCAAAAGTACAACATACGCCTCATCGGGCCCAATTGCCTGGGCGTGATTGACACCGGCACACCGCTCAACGCGACGTTTGCTGCCGGTATGCCTCCTGCTGGTCCTATCGCCTTTATGTCGCAGTCGGGCGCGCTGGGAACGGCCGTGCTGGATATGGCGATGGCGGGCCGGATTGGCTTCTCCAAGTTCGCCAGTCTGGGCAACAAGGCAGACGTCAGCGAGATTGATCTCTTGGAGGCCTGGGGTGGTGATTCAGACTCCAGGGTGGTCCTGATCTACGTCGAGGGATTGCCCGACGGGCAGAAGTTCATCGACGTCGCCCGCCAGGTCACGCGCGAAAAGCCGGTAGTGGCGATCAAGTCCGGCGTGACCGCCTCGGGCTCGCGAGCGGTGTCGTCGCACACAGGCAGCCTGGCTGGCTCTGAAGCGGCGTATAAGGCGGCTTTTCGGCAGGCAGGTGTCCTCCGCGCCGCCTCGATGGAGGCGCTGTTTGACTACGCCCGCGCCTTTGCCTACCAGCCGCTCCTCAAGGGCGATCGCATTGGCATTGTCACCAACGCCGGTGGCCCGGGCATCCTGGCGACCGATGCACTGGAACACGCCGGGATGGAGATTGCGCGTCTAAGCCATGAAACGACGCGGGCGTTGACGGACTATCTGCCGGGTGCTGCCAGCGTGGGCAACCCGGTCGATGTGTTGGGGGATGCGCTGGGCGACAGGTACGAGTATGCCATCCGGCAGGTGCTGGACGACTCGAACGTCGATGGGCTGATCGTGATTGTCACCCCCCAGGCAATGACCGAGATCGAGCAAACTGCTCACGCCGTCGGTCGAATGGCCCAGGATGCGGGTAAGCCCGTCCTGGGCTGCTTTATGGGGGAAGCCCGTATCGAGGCCGGGATCGACGTACTCTGGCAATATGGGGTGCCCAACTATCCCTTCCCCGAACGGGCAGCGGCGGCACTGGCGGCGATGAGTGCCTATCGACGCGAGAAGAAACGGCCGATTTTCGAGCCGGAGCCATGCGAGGTCTGTCGCCCGCCCGTGCGGGAATTGTTCGATCGTGTGCGGTCGGAGGGACGGGTCTCCATTGGTGACGCCGAGGCCTGGAGCGTGCTGGATGCCTACGGATTCACGATTCCTCAATCAAAACTGGCAGAAAGCTCAGATGAGGCTGTTGAAATCGCGGAGGAGATCGGCTATCCCGTTGTGATGAAGGTGGCGTCGCCCGACATCTTGCATAAGACTGACGTGGGAGGCGTCAAGTTGAACCTGCGTTCGGCCGATGATGTGCGGGATGCGTTCGATCTGATCACCTACCGGGCAGGGCGCTATATGCCGGACGCGCGCATCTGGGGCTGCCAGGTCCAGCAGATGGTACCCGGCGGTCGCGAGGTGCTGGTGGGAATGAGCCGTGATCCCCAGTTCGGACCTTTGGTCGCTTTTGGCCTGGGCGGCATCTACGTGGAAGCGTTGAAGGACGTTGCCTTCCGCGTGGCGCCCTTCGGGCGCCGTGAGGCGGACGAGATGATTCGGGAGATTCGATCCTATCGTCTGCTTGAGGGCGTCAGGGGGGAACCGCCGGCTGACCACGAGGCGATGGTGGACGCTCTGGTCCGAATCAGCCAGTTGGTCACAGATTTCCCTGAGATTCTGGAACTGGACATCAATCCGCTGATGGTCTTCGAGGAGGGACGCGGGGCGATGGCGATCGATATGCGATTGGTACTGGCATCGTAAGGACTGTAGTATTTTGTATCCTATGGAGAAAGGCGGCGACCATGAAAGCATTGTATGTGACTTCCCTACATACGTTCAGCGGAAAAACCGCGCTCTGTCTGGGGTTAGGACGGCGTTTCCAGGCTGATGGACTCACGGTCGGTTATCTCAAGCCTTTGAGCACGCACCCCTGGAAGGTTGCCGGTCGGGTGGCGGACGAGGACGCCGACTTCGTGCGCCGCACGCTTGGCCTGTCTGAAGACGCGTGTGACATGGTCAGTGTCGTGCTGGACCAGGAGCTGTTGCTGCAGGAACTCGTCGGTGAGGCACCGCCTGACTTGTTGGCAAAGATCAAAGCGGATTTCGAGCGCGTCAGCGCAGGCAAAGACATTGTGTTGCTGGAGGGTGGAGCATCGCTGCGGGAGGGATTCAGCGTGGGCCTGGGCACTCCTGTCGTGGCGGATGCTCTGGACATGCCCTCGCTGGCATTGGCGCCTTTCCTCAACCGCATGTCGCTGTTGGACGACTGCTTGGTGGCCCAGTTGCGTATGGGTGACCGGCTGCTGGGTGTGCTGATCAACAAAGTGCCCGATGAGGAGATGGAGTTCGTTCTCTACGTCGCCCGCCCTTACCTGGAGCGGCAGGGCATCCCTGTGCTTGGCGTCATGCCGATGCGTCGAGAGTTGCAGGCAATCAGCGTGGAAGAACTGGCGGATGCGCTAGGGGGCGAGTTTCTGGCCCTGCCGGAGAAGAAGGACGTGCTGATCGAGCATGTGGTGGTCGGAGCGATGAACGTGGAGCAGGCGTTGCCGCGTATACGACGCATACCCGGGACCAAAGTGGTCATCACCGGCGGCGATCGGGCCGACATACAACTGGTCGCGCTGGAGACGGCGACTCACTGTTTGATTCTCACCGGTCAGTTGCATCCTGTGCCGGAGGTAATACGCCGGGCTGAGGAGTGTGGTGTCCCGGTGCTCCTGGTGCGCGCAAACACGATGGAGACGGTCGAGGCCATCGAGCGCATCTTCGGCAAGACACGGCTGGGGCAGCGGGTGAAGTTGGAGCAGTTCGAGACGCTCCTGAGCGAGCACTTCGACTTCGAGCGGCTGAACCAGGATCTGGGTTTGGCGTAGTTGATCGGTCAGGGTGCGTAGTTGTCGGATGTTAACCGTGAGCTACAACTTGCTGACGGTTGAATTTGGGATCTGAATTGATTGGAGGTGTTATGGCTGGAAGGAATATCGATGGTATTGTCGCTCGTGAGATCCTGGATTCACGGGGCAATCCCACAGTTGAGGTGGATGTGACGCTCGTGGGGGGGGGGCGCGGCCGGGCTGCTGTGCCATCAGGTGCATCAACGGGGATACACGAGGCGTTGGAGCTTCGTGACGGCGACAAGCATCGTTACAGTGGCAAGGGCGTGTTGAAGGCGCTCTCCAACGTCAACGACATTATCGCTGACGAGTTGCTTGGCTGGGATGCCACCGATCAGGCCGGTATTGATGCGCTGATGTTGGATCTGGATGGCACTCCCAACAAAGGGAAGTTGGGTGCCAATGGGATGCTGGGCGTTTCGCTGGCCGTGGCTCACGCGGCAGCCAACGCGCTCCAGATGCCGTTGTATCGCTACATCGGTGGCGTGCACGCTCACGTGCTTCCGGTGCCGATGATGAACATCCTCAACGGTGGCAAGCACGCAGTGGATGGCCCTGATTTGCAGGAGTTCATGGTGATGCCGGTGGGTGCTCCCACCTTTGCCGAGGCGTTGCGCTGGGGTAGCGAGGTCTACCACGCGCTCAAGGCCGTTCTCAAGGTCAAGGGGTATTCCACCAGTGTTGGCGACGAGGGAGGTTTCGCGCCCAGCCTCAAGGCGAACGCCGAGGCGATCGAGGTGATCCTGGAGGCGATCGAGAAGGCGGGATACAAGCCTGGGGAACAGATTCGCATCGCGCTCGACCCCGCTGCCAGCGAATTCTTTGAGGATGGGAAGTACGTCCTGAAGAAAGAGGGTCGTACGCTGACCGGCGCGGAGATGGTCGATTTCTACGCCGATTGGGTAGAGAAATATCCCATTGTCAGTATCGAGGATGGCTTGGCCGAGGATGACTGGGACAGTTGGGTCCTGATGATGGATCGGCTGGGTGACCAGGTCCAGATCGTGGGGGATGACCTGTTGGTGACCAACGTGGCCCGGGTGCAGAAGGCAATCGAGCTCTTGGCCTGCAACTCACTCCTGTGCAAGGTGAACCAGATTGGAACGCTCACGGAGGCGATTGCTGCCGTGCAACTGGCTCAACGGGCCGGATGGACGGTTGTCGTATCCCATCGGTCTGGTGAGACGGAGGACGCGACCATCGCGGATTTGGTGGTGGCACTGAATACGGGTCAGATCAAGACCGGCGCGCCGTGTCGCTCGGACCGCGTCGCCAAGTACAACCAGTTGGTGCGCATCGAGCAGCAGTTGGGGAAACAGGCCGACTACGCAGGCATGGCAGCTTTCTACAATCTATGACGCTGGGCCAAGGTGTATCGGCTGCAGAGACGATCGACGTTACAGCTACTCACACCCCGCTCGGCTGCATCGGGCGGGGATTCTGTGAGTAGTTCTGTTTTTTGAGGGACCCAAGCACCGGGTTGACTGCGAACCGGTTGCGGACTGATGATCACGGGGGAGTAGGATGTCGCGTACCAAGATCGTATGCACGATTGGCCCTGCGTCAAGCTCACCTGAGGTGATGCGTGGTCTTATCCGCGCAGGGATGGATCTGGCGCGCATCAACTTCTCTCACGGCGACCACGCCGCTCAGGCGCGGGCCATTGCCCTGCTGAGGCAGGTCGCGGAGGAAGAGGATCGGCTGGTTGCTGTCATAGCCGACCTGCAGGGTCCTAAGTTGCGCGTGGGTGAGATCGAGGGTGGGGAGGTTGATCTACGCGAGGGGCATGTGGTGACGTTGACCTCGCACCCCCGGCCCGGTGTGCCGGCCGAGATCCCAGTGCCCCACCCGGAGTTGCTGCGCGACCTGGAGCCGGGCCAGACCGTGTTGCTGGACGACGGAAACCTGGCGTTGATTGTCCTGCAAGCTGATGAGAGTAGCCTGAAGTGCCGGGTAGTCACGGGAGGACAGCTTTCCTCTCACAAGGGCATCAACGTACCCGGGGCACGGCTTCACTTCTCGGCACTGACGTCCAAGGACCGGGAGGATGCCGCGTTTGCCTTGGAGCAGGGGGTGGACTTCTTTGCCCTATCCTTCGTCCGCAGCGCGGAGGACGTGCGCGAACTGCGGCGGTTCTTGGAGCACAAGGAGGCGGATGTAGCCATCGTCGCCAAGATTGAGAAGCCGGAGGCGCTCTCGGTCTTCGACGGCATCCTGGCCGAGGCCGATGCCATTATGGTAGCCCGGGGTGATCTGGGAGTGGAGACACCGGCCGAGGAGGTGCCATTTCATCAGAAACGGATCATTCGCGCCTGCAATAAGGCGGGTAAGCCGGTCATCACCGCGACCCAGATGCTCCAGACGATGATCGAGAACCCGCGCCCGACGCGAGCGGAAGCATCCGACGTCGTCAATGCCATCCTCGATGGCACCGACGCGGTGATGCTTTCCGGTGAGACGGCGGTGGGGCGGTATCCGGTGCTGGCAACCCAGACGATGGCCATGATCTGTGCCAATGCGGAGGCACACCTGCCTCGTGACAGTATGCTGCGCGGCGAGTCATACGGCCACGACACGATCACAGAGGCCATCAGTTATGCCGCGGTGGATATCGCCAACGACGTGAATGCCCCAGCAATCGTCACCGCGACGATGTCGGGGACGACGGCGCGCATGGTGGCGCGCCATCGCCCGGCCATGCCTGTCGTGGCTGTAACGCCCAGTCGAACGACCTTGTTCCGATTGAAGCTCGTGTGGGGCGTCGTGCCCGTGCAGGTAGCGGAATTCAGCACCACGGACGAGATGTTTGAGACGATGGTGCGGGTGGTGCAGGAACAGAGCCCAGTGGGCCGGGGTGACCCGGTCGTCCTGACAGCGGGCATCCCCTTTGGCCGCGACAGAAAGACCAATATGCTCAAAGTCCACGTGGTTGGTGGAATTGGGGGCCCGTGACGTGCTCCGTTGTGCGTGGCGTCAGGGAAGGTCTCTCCGCTTTTTTGCAGGGTTCGTGCATTTGTGCGCTATCTACACATTACGTCTCAGATGTTGTGTCCCCAGTGGTGGTGGCCTCCGGCTCGGACACAGCCACGGGTTCCAGCACCTGAGGTGCGACGCTTGCGCCGCAGTAGGGGCACAGGGACCAGCGCATATGGAGTGGGCGGCCACATTCCGGGCAGGCTTGCTTGAGCCTGGTGTGGCAGGAAGGGCAATATAAGTAGTCGCCCCGAACCCGCTGACCACATCCGGGGCAGATCTCTGGTTCTTCTATGGCCTGTAGCAGGGCCTCTTGTTCCAACGATCGCTCGTACGCGTCCGCCAGTGTCTCGCGAGGACGCAGCATCAGGTATACGACAAGCCCGACGATGGGCAGCGCTATCACCAACAACGTGGCCAGGATCTGAGCCAATACATCTCGGGAACGCGCACGAATGTCGCGAAAAGTCCAAATTGCTATCCCCCCCAATAGCGCGACGGTCAATCCACCGCAGATGGTGGACAATATGGTCAGATAGAAGGGGATGCTCTCTAGGATGTTCTCCATGGATCGCGTTCTCCTTGTTTGAGTTACCGTTCCGATTGCGTGGGGCGTATTATACCACCGGCTACTATGGGAGCAAGTGTTCCCAGCTTGGCAGATTTTCCTACATTGCAGCACATTAGGGGGCACAATGGCCGAAGAAACGCGGGTTGAATACCATCCGATGATCATGGACTTACCCATCAGCGAGCGGCCACGAGAACGACTGGCCCAGGTGGGGGAGGGCGCACTTTCGAACGTAGAACTTCTGGCTATCGTTCTGAGAACGGGTGTCCGCGGAACGAGCGCGCTTGATCTGGCCGGACATCTTCTCTCCAGCTACAGTGGGTTGCCGGGCCTCGCCCGGGCAAGCTACGCCGAGTTACTGGCCGTCCACGGCCTGGGTGCGGCCAAGACGGCACAGCTCAAGGCGGCGCTGGAACTGGGCCGACGGATGTTGGTCATATCTCCAGAGGACCGCTATACCGTACGCTCACCGGCTGACGTGGCGCAGCTCTTGATGGCAGAGATGGCGCACCTGGAGCAGGAACACTTCCGGGTGTTGTATCTGGACACACGCAACCGATTGCTGGGCGATGAGACGGTGTACGTGGGCAGCCTTAATGCCTCCCACATTCGGGTGGGGGAGGTGTTCCGGAGTGCGGTCAAGCGCAACTGTGCCGCGATGATCGTCGTCCACAATCACCCGTCTGGTGACCCCACCCCGTCGCCGGAGGACGTACAGGTGACCCGCCAACTGATTGCAGCCGGCAACCTTCTGGACATTGAAGTGCTGGACCATCTGGTCATCGGCCAGCAGCGGTTTGTAAGTCTGCGAGAGCGCGGGTTAGGTTTCACTTGATCTTCGAGCGAGGAAAGGAGGTCTGAGATGGCCCGGAATTGGCTGAAGAATGGGGGGTTCGAATCGGATTGGGGGGATGAGAGGAGCCATCGTTGCTTGATTTTCCCTGAGGATGGCGGGCCGCAAGAAAAGGATGTGGGGAACATCTTCACACCCCCGGATTGGGTGACGTGGTTCCGCCACGACCCGGGTACGTGGGATCAGCCTGAGGTTCGGGACGCGTGGGCGACGCACGATCCCAGCCGGGTGCATAGTGGCCGGAAGGCTATGCTCCTGTTCACGTTCTTTCGCAGGCACGACGCCGGGTTCCTGCAGCGGGTCCAGGTCACGCCGGGCTCCCGCTTGCGTCTGACGGCCTGGGCGCACGCCTGGAGCAATCACAAGGATGGCCCTCACCCGGATGACGGGCGCTGGAGTGAGGGGCCCGGTTATGAAGCCGGATTCGTCCTGGAAGGAGAGGCTCCCAACAGCGACTGGCGAAATTTCGCTTTCTACGTGGGGATTGATCCCACCGGAGGGGACAATCCGTATGCCGACACGGTGGTGTGGGGCCAGGGGGCGCATATCTACAACAAGCATGCCCAGGTTCCTGCTGTAGAGGCGACAGCCCAGGCAAATACCGTGACGGTGTTTCTGCGCAGCAAGACCTCGTGGCCCTTCAAACACAACGATGCCTACTGGGACGATGCGGAACTGATCGTCCTGGGAGAGGAGGAGCCCGAGATACGGCTGAGTCACTTCCCGGCTACTCCAAAAGCTGGCGACGTGGTGACGATTGAGGCTCGTTCGTTGACTCCCCTCACCGGTGTGCAGGTGGTGGTCCGCCAGCCCTCAGGTGCCGAGCTGGAGTTGGGCGCGATTGCGGTTGGACGGGATGGAGACTGGCACACGTGGACGGCCAGCACCGCGCCGTTGAGCAATGCTGGGATGCACGAAGTTGTATTCTCTGCGGCCGACGGTGTGGGAACGACCGCGTCGTTTGAGAGTGTGCCTGCCCCCATGGCTCCGCGGGGGTCACCTCGGGTGCAGTACGAGCGGACATATGTGTTGCTTCCGCCTGAAGCCGGTGCAGCCTGGGCCTTGGCGGTGGTGGACGGAGCGTGGGACCAGCGGCGGTACACCATCGGGAGCAGCGCCGACGACGCGGGTATTGGTGACCTGGATGTACGGCGGGTGATCGCGGTCAATCCAGAGCAATGGCCCAGCGATCTGCGGGTCTTTTTCGAGGATCATTATCCCGGTGTCGTGTACATCCCTATCCAGGCCGATACACCGGCCGATCTGCTGGAGAAGCTGGAGCAGCTCTGAACACTGTTTCATAGGAGAGGCCCCCACCTTGGTGGGGGCCTCTGTGTCGACTCCGGTTTCGTGCGCGCGGTTTCATTCCTGGGCCAGCAGGTCCACTTCGGTCACCATCGCGCTGAAGCTATGGCCAGAGGCGTAGATAGTGAGTGATTTTATGGAAGCAGGCGGCGTGTCGCTTAGTTCTTCCATCAGATTGCCCGAATCGTAGGTCTGCCAGTTCCCTGGTTGCACTTCTTCAGCCCACCAGTTGATCAACCAGTCGTCGGCAGGCGTGCCCGTGTAGAAGCCGTGGAGCCATTGTCGGTCAGTCCCATAGATGTCCTTGTAGTCCATACGGACGATGATGGGACACTCGGAGCCGAGGTATCCGCAACCGCCAAAGCCCGTGATATTCTGATCGATGATGCGCACGGCCAGGTGCATTTCAAGCGATGCGAAATCGCGCACGTCGTAGTTGATCTCCTGCCGGATGCCCACCTCGGCGTGGTTGCTGCCGCTGCGTGAGAAAGCCACGACTTTCCGGCCTTCATCGGTGACGATGTTGACCGCCCCGGGAGGTTGTTGTGGGTCCGTCTGTTGGCTGTAACTCGACCATCCGTTCTCCAGTGGTGCTTGAAAGTCACTGTTGACGATGAGATCGCGGGCGGCGGGCAATGGCCCGACGATGTGATCGCTGTCAATGGTAGCACGCTCGGCCGGCCCCAACTCCACAGCGCGTTCGTCGACGCCGGCGATGGTTGCCTGACCGTCGCGCACTGTGACCTCCGTCGCTGTCCCATTGACCTTGACCTCGTAGCTTCCTTCCCACAGCGTGGCGGTTCCGTGAGGGGTCTCCACCTGGACGACGGTGGGTCGCTCATTGCCCTTGGAAGCGCTGATTCGCACCCGGCCAGCCGTGACCTTCAATTCGACCTGGTGGGGTAGGCGACTGGTAGAGAATCGTGGCGAGCGCGCTGACGCAAGCACGGCCTCTGTGTTGTCGTAGAGTTGGACGGTGGAGATCACGGGACCGTCGGCCTGAGGTATGTACATCACGAGCCGGCCCGCGGTCGCGTCTGTAGCCAAGATGGTGCGCTCGGGAATATCGTCGCGTTCTTCGTCGATGGCTACCGGTTCGCCTCGGCCAGCCAACCTGGCACGCAGGGGCCCTCGCTGGACCTCCAGCACAACTTTCTGCGGTACGGTGCTGTGGAGGATGTAGTAGCGTGCACCAAGGGGCACCGCCACTGCCAAACCTATGCAGGCGAAGAACGATAACAGTAGAACTGCCCAGGCCAGGCGCTCAGGGTTATCTCTCATAGCGTACCCCGAAACGTCTGAATTGACCGGTGGGGGTCTCCCACGTCACGTCTACCCGTCGCACCAATGCGGCGGGGGAACCGCGTTGTAAGAAGTCTTGGAATTCTTCCAACGCTTCACGCCGGCCCTCGGCGACCGTTTCCACCGTACCGTTCCAGCGATTGGCGACCCATCCGGTTAGGCCAAGTTGCTGTGCCTCCTGGATGGCGTAATAGCGGAAGCTGACTCCCTGTACCCGGCCATGGACGACAGCTCGCAGGCGGGCCTCTGATCTTGATTCGTTGTCCATACTGTTCATCTGAATTCACACTCCCCAAAGCAGCCGCAGGAAGCGGGAATCTCGTTTGTCGAAGCGGTGCAGGCCGGCCTCGCGGGCTTGCTCCACAGCTTGCCCATACTCTGCCTGCGTGACGGGGCGGTCGAGTGGAGGCAGTTGGGCGGCCTTGTAGCACGGGCGGTACTGATCCATAACGTTGACGTAGGTGTCGCGGGAGATCTCTTCCGCCAGAAAACGCGCAATCTGGGCTGTCCCGGCCAATCCTCCGGGCAACACGAGGTGACGTACGAGCAGCCCACGCAGCGCGATGCCTTCATCATCCATCACCAGGTCACCGGTTTGCCGGTGCATTTCCCGTACTGCAGTCTGATTCACCGCTGGATAATCCTTGACCTTCGAGTACTTGTGGGCGACCGCTTCATCCGCATATTTCATATCCGGCATATAGATATCCACCACGCCAGCGAGCAGTGCCAATGCCTCTAGAGAGTCGTACCCCCCGGTGTTCCAAACCAGGGGGATGTGCAGGCCTGCCTCGGCCGCGATGAGGACGGCGGCCAGGATAGGTGCCACCACGTGTGTGGGGGAGACCAGGTTGATGTTGTGGCACCCGCGTTCTTGGAGTCTCAACATCATCGAGGCGATGTCCTCCGGTTCAACCTCATCCCCGTGGCCCAACTGGCTGATGTCGTAGTTCTGGCAGTATTGGCAATTCAAGTTGCACCAGGCGAAGAAGATCGTGCCGGAGCCACGGTACCCCCGCAGTGGATCCTCCTCTCCCATATGCGGGCCGAAGCTGGACACGAATGCCTTCGTCCCGGTGTGGCAGGCCCCTGGCTGGTCGTAGCGGTCCACCTGGCACTTCCGACCGCAGAAGTCGCAAGCGTGCAGTCGTTCATAGGCAACTCGCACGCGACGTTTCAGCTCGCCTGAGCGAAGCAAGGCCAGATAGGCTGGTTCAAGGACGTTCATCCCGCTTACCCACTGGCGTTACCAGCGTACCGGTACCTTGTGCACGCGCCATCGGCGGTCGTGATATTGGACGTAGCCGTTCTGCTGACCGAACTGGTAGACCAGCCACGTAACTTCCACATCACGGCGGCAGTAGGCGATAACCTGGTCCAATTGCCCCTGGCGGAACCAATGCACCGCCTGTAGCCCATCGGCGCTCTTGCGCTCCCCTAACGTCGCGGCAGCCACATCGTCCAGTTTGGGGCGCCAGCCTAACGTATGGTATAGGTCCTGTAGCATGTCCACGGTCGGCAGATCTGACAGTGGATCGTCCGTGTAGCCGCGGAGGACTTCGTAGTCGAAACGAAGCACGTTGTAGCCGACCACCAGGTCCGCACTACGGAGCTCAGCGATGAGGCGATCTACTTCTTGCTCGGTGTAGTCGTGGTAGGTGCCCAGTGCGGTGCTATACGTCACGCCCACCGACAGGTGCATATCGCGGATGTTGTGCCAACCGCCTACCTCATCGGCCGTGTATTGCGTCTCCAGGTCAAAGATAATCGTATTGCGCATCTTGATCCTTGTTCGGCAGGCTGGGAAACTCGGCGGGATCGAAAAACTAGCGGCGGCGGAGCCTGCCAATCATCGGCACCGCCACTAGCAGGCTCAACAGCCACAATCCCACCCAGACACCAATCTGACTCACCCAGGCGCGCCAGGGAGCCTGTGGCTCCAGGCTGGCCCGCCATGCGGTCTCCAGGCCGCTGAGGCTGATATCTAGAGCCTCTTGGACGCCGCCGGCGCAACTGGCCCCATCGGCATAGGTAGCCAGCAGGACACGTATCCCCCGGGCGCCATACCGTTCACGGATGTATTGCACCAGGCTGCCGCTCTGTGCGTAGGCCAGAAATGCGGTATGAGAATTGGGTGAGAAAGCAACACACAGATTCTCTAACGGAAGAAGCTGGTCCTGCGCGCGGGCATCCTCAAGCGCTACGGCGTACTCCGGTGTCGGCAGTCGTTCATTGGCAGTGGCTAACCCTTCGTCCAGCCACTCGGGGATGTACCTGTAGCCAGCCGGCTGGACAGCCCGGTAGACCAGTAGATGGGTGAGCTCGTGGGGGATATAGCGCTTCATCCGGGATGTGTAGCCTTCCACAAATGGAATCGCAACGACGGCCACTCCCAGTTCGGGGTGTGCCTGGCCGCTTACCCAATCGCGTCCTGTGAGCACCATCGCCGCATCGAGGTTGTGTTCCGCATCGTAGATATAGATATCCACGGCGTCTGGCATCTGGGCCTGTAACTCTGCGATGATCTCCTCAGCGCTGGCCTTCGCGACATCCAACGCTGCCTGTCCGAAGGCCGGGTCACCGTGCCCTTGAATCCAGTGGACGGTGATGCCGTTGGCGCTGAGTTCTTCCCAGCGAAAGCGATTGTCCGTATACTGGAACTGTTGGTGCTCTGTGGCCAGGCTTTCGCCGGTCGCATTGCCGATCTGCCACCAGAAGGTCACTGTGGCGAAGGGCGGTAAGGGGGAGTCCCGTAATTCGTGCACGTGGCTGGCGTTGATCTCGTGGCCGGGCTCAAAACTGACGCGCACGGACTCGACCCGCTCACTGCCGGAAGCCTGAAAGAAAAGATAGATCTGCGTAATCTCGGCCTCAGATGCTGCCCGCAGTGTGAACGTCACTTGCTGGGCGAAGTTGTGGCTGGCCTTGGATTCGAAAACGGTGATATCTTCAACAGCCGTCGCCGTCTGGCAAGCACATACGCTCTCGTAGAGGGAACGAGACGGCAGAACCCCTGGTATCAGAGTCAGGATTGCGATCAGCAGGACAACAGACGAGCGCATCATTGTAGCAACGAAACCTGTCATGTGAGTGTGAGCAGGATAAGCCGGTGGATGGTGTAGGGACTACCTGGGTGATGGGCAAGAGCGGTTTTTTGGTGGGAGAAGCCCAGTCGCTCGCTCACCAGTTGGATTCACTAGTCAGCCTGGTGAAAAGATCTGATAGATGCCCATGCAGGAACTCCAGCTCGTTCAGGGCGGCCTCTGCCGCAGTCCGCGTGGCCTCGTCCTGAGCCTGGCAGTAACGTTCCAGGATCTGTTGTGCCTTTTCTCCTCCGATTTGTCCCAGAGACCACAGAGCTGCTTCTTGCACCTCACGGTCGGCATCCTCAGTCAATTCTTCCAATTCGGACACAGCCTCGGAGACCTGCAATTCGCCGCATGCTCGGGCAGCCTCGTAGCGCAGCTCGGGATTGGGGCTAAACAGCTCCTGGCGCACCAGACGAGCCCAGCGGTTGTCGGCGCTGCGCCCCATGGCGAAAATAGCGCTAATGCGTACCTTTTCCTCAGGTGCGGCGTGGGCTTCGAGGATCAGTTCCGCGACGGTCTCATCCCCGGCGTAGGCGAGCGACTCCAATGCGCGCCTTTGTACTTCCGTATGCTCTGCTGCGTCCTGGCACGCAGCCAGAAGCGCCTCGTAGGCCACTGTGCGGGGTTCTGGGCGGATTTTCTCAAGCTCGCCGAGGAGGACGAAGCGGCCTAGCGAAGTGGCCGCGGCCGTCCGGACGGCCACAGCATCATCTTCCCTAAGAGCTTTCGTCAGGAGTGGGACCAGGCGGACATCCTCGTCCTCCCATAGCCCTTCGATTGACACCGTCCGCACTTCAGCATCTTCATCCGTCAGACCCAGCCGGAAGATCTCTCCAAAGTTCACCTCGAAGTCCGCCTCGGCCAGTGCGACCAACCGTGCCGCCAGCTTTCGTCGTCGCTCAATGGGCAGGTCCGCCCATACCTTGCGGACGCGTGCCACTGCTTCAGCCTCCAGGTCCGATAGATAGTACAATGCCGCCTGGGATGGCATTTCAGTGCTTTCGCACAATTCCTTTAGCAAAGCATCGATTGGGTCCATCAGCTTACCTGAGCAACGACCATGGAATGATGGGGTCGACAAGATCCTGGAACATCACCAGAGCCATCAGGCCAACCAGGATCATCAATCCTACGAAATGGATCATCGCTTCGCGCTCGGGTGATATCCGTCGGCCGCGCACCGCCTCGATGAGCACAAACAGAATCCGCCCTCCGTCGAGAGCAGGGAGTGGAAGCAGGTTCGTCAGGCCGAGGGCCAGACTGATGAGCGCTGCGGTTTGAAGGACGGGGAAAGCCAGGCCCCACTCGATACTCTGTTGGAGTGTGAACGCCAGGACCCCGCTGATGCCGACCATGCTGGAAGGGCGCGCCTCTTGCGGCGTGATATCGCCTCGCGCAAGTCGGGACGGAACCTGCACAGTCACTATGATCGCCGTGGCAATATCGTTGACGCTGGCGGTGAGCGCTTCGGGAAGACGGTAGCGTTGCAACGCGCTCCGATCCGGCCACGGCGCCATCATAATGCCCAGGAGGCCATAGCCATCGGTAGTACGCCCCGGTGTTGCCTGCACGGCCAGTGTCTCCCCGCCGCGCAGGACGTCGAGTTCAATCGTCTGCTCTGGTGCGGCGCGGATGATGCGACGCAAGTGTTCCATGCCTTCGTCGATGCGCTCTCCGTCGACGGCCACGATGACATCACCAGGCAGCAAGCCCGCTTCTTCGGCAGCCGTCCCTACTTCTACGTCTGTAACTTCGACCTGCCATTTGTCGGGGAAACCTGCAGTGTAGGCCCCGACGAGCAGCATCACAGCGATCACGATGTTCAACACGGCCCCGGCCGCCAGCACCGCCACGCGCCAAAGCTTGGGCTGTGCTGCCAGGCTACGCGGATCGGAGGGATCCTCCTCACCGGTCATTTTCACGAATCCGCCCATGGGAAGCCAGTTGAGGCTGTACAGGGTGCCGGGCTCCAGTGTCGTGAGCGAGCCGGTTACGTGCAGTTCCTGTTCCCCTGCCTGGGATTCACCCACTGAATCATCTGTGTTCGCGTCCAGCATCTGCAGGTGGCGCAAGACCAAGGTCCCATTCTCGCGGCGTCGCACGAGTGCATCTACATACGTGCCTACTTCTGCCTTCGGTGGCAGCCGGAAACCGGCCGGCACGACTACAGACGTGGTACCGATCTCCAGGTACCCCTTCCCGCGCCACAGCTTCAGCAAACGGGGCGGGTAGCCGAGACCAAATTCCTCGACCCGCACTCCGGCTAACTTGGCAAAGATGAAGTGGCCCAGTTCATGGACCAGAATCATCGGCCCTAAGACGACAACCAGAGTGCCGATCACCCAAAACACAACGTCAATCCAACCCAAACCCATCACTTGTACCTTCCAGTCAGAAGCGGGCGCCTGTGACGCCCGCTTCGCGTTCTCTACGTGCTTGTCTGAAACCTATACCTAGCAGGCGAACCTTCTGCTTCTATTATACCCTCAGCGGCCTAAACCTGCAACATTGAAAGGTGGCATCGAGTTCTACTCCTGGGTCCCCGTTTCCCCCGTCACCCGGTGCGGGAGCTGGCAATTTTCGAGGAAAGCCAGGGTCGTCTGGATGACTTCTTCTGGCGTCAGCTCATCGGTCTTGATGTAGAGATCTGCATGTTGCCGGGCGTGATGCAGACGGCGGCCTTGCTCGGACCACCAATCCGCTTTGGCGTCCGTCTGACGCCGTCGTCGTGCGGTTTCCCAGGAGACGTCCAGGTAGATGAGCAGGTCTGGCTGGGTGAGCTTCTGCCACATAGAAGGAACGTAGGAATGTTCTTGGGCAACCTCACGAGCGTTGTAGCCCAACTCTCGCAGCATCTGGACGAGCAGCGATTTGCCTGCGGCACACGGGCCGACCACGGCAATCAGCAGGTGTTTCTCTTCCTCCATTTCATTGGGTCCTGCACGGGTCACCGCTCATCTTGCGCACGCGGGCCAGGTTTCCTAGGGAGGCGAAGATCACCACACAATCGCCGGCGTGGAGCATGACCTCCGGCAGCGGGTGCATTTCGATGCCCTCCAACCCCTTGTACAAGATAACCGAGATGTCCAGCTCCTTCTCGACCTCTGCGATGGTCCGGCCTTCCAGTGCCGATCCGTGCTGGACCGTCGCTCGCGCCACGTTCATCAGTACGTCGTCTACGTAGAAGGAGTGGTCGATCTGCGCCCGCGTGGCGGCAGCCGCAAAGACCGGGGCGGCCAGCGCGGAGGTGCTGAACGCCGTGTGAATGCCAAACCCGTGTCGTACTTTTTCCGCCAGTTGTGCGTCGAACATGCGCAGCACGACCTTGATATCTGGGTTAAGCTCTCTGGCTTCGAGGGCGATGGCCAGGTTCGTCAGATCGTCCTCGGTGCACACGACGATGGCGGATGCCTGTCGCACGCGGGCCTTCTCCAGCATCTCCGCTTGTCGGGCGTCGCCCAGCAGCACCGGCACGTCCATCTGGTGGATCTCCTCCAGAAATGGACCGTTCGCATCGTGTTCGATGCCTACGATGTCTTCGCCCAGGCGAAGCAATACGCTCACAGCCCGGTAGCCAATCCGCCCCAGGCCACAGACGACGATATGGTCACGGAAAGTAGAGGCAACAGCCATAAGCCAGGCCTCCTTTCGTTCACGAATATTGAACACGGCTGTGCCGAAGCGCAGAACGCCATCGGCGACGACGGCCAGGCCGATGGCAGGGAGGGCGAAGAACAGGAGCTGCAACCCGAACGGTGACCGGTCAAAGCTGACGAGATCGGGCTGGAAGAAGATCAGCGTGAAGGTGGCGTACAGGGCTTCAACCCACTTGAGAGGATCGTGGTGTGGAGGGTCGCGATAAAAGATCCGGAAAGCCAGGGTCCCCGTGCCGAGGAGCGCCGCGAAGGAGAGAAGGGGGAAGCGGAATTCGCGCAGCAGCACCCGTGCGTCCCGCCACGCAGCCCTCAGTGTCCTACGAAAACCCTTGGATGCCATCGCGGACCTCAAAGGGGCAGCCGGAGTGCCAGACGGCGCACGCCATCGCCTGGGCGATCCAGAATGCGCAAGATGAGCACACTGGTGTCGTCGTGTGCACGCCCTTGGTCCAGCGCC
>Ga0180437_10002408_pt1 | contig 29948 bp, 19 predicted proteins | sample SS_ome_4_FD_132410 | JGI IMG/M metagenome (GOLD analysis project Ga0180437, IMG submission 132410) | Hypersaline lake sediment archaeal communities from the Salton Sea, California, USA - SS_3_D_1 metaG | ecosystem: Environmental > Aquatic > Non-marine Saline and Alkaline > Hypersaline >...
CATCCTCCGAAACGAATTATCGACGATCACAGCCAACTGGCGATTGCCCAGAAAAATAGTCCAACTGGCCAAAAGCCTCATAGCCCTGGCGACCTAGCAATACCGAGTTCTCAGAAAGTGCAGTTAGCTTTGACAAGGGGTGGGATGCCCGCGAGAGGTTCACGCTCACAGCTACAGTTGTCGCAACGTCTGCTCGGCCATTCGGCGCACACCGTCGTCTTTCTCGGTTTCCAGCAGGCGCCGGATGGCGGGGATCGCTTTCGGGTTGTCGAGCCATCGCAGGCCGTTTAAGCCCTCCGTTCGAACGTCGGCAACGGGATCGTGGAGCATTTCGATCAGCCGGTCGAGGCCGTCGCGTGTCCCGATCCGCCCGAGCGTTACCGCCGCTTTGCCCCGCACTCGGGGCTCTTCGTCCCTCGTCGCCGCCAGCAGCGGGGCGACCGCGTCGGGATCCGGGCATCCGTCGAGGGCGTAGCAGGCCATTTCGCGAATCTGCGGATTGGGGTGTTTCAGATGCGGCGTGATCCTCTTCGCCTCGATATGCCGATTGAGCCAATTGGCGGCGCGAAGGGCTTCCAGAACCACCTTCTCGCTTTCGTCGTCCAATTTCGAGGCGACCAATCGGGCCGCTTCGGGAGCCTCGCAATAGAACCGCAGCGATCCGAGCACCTCGGCGCGAATCTCCGCCGATTCGTGGCCCACGGCCGCGAGCATCTGCTGCTTGGCGATGGGATTCTCGGCCCGGGCAAAGAAGCCGACCGCGAATGCCACCAGCCCCGGGTCCTCGGAATCGAAGAACGTCGCGGCGCGGCGTATCACACTCTGGTGCTTTCGCTTGAGATTCCATTCGGCGATGCGGCTGCCCCCCTGCATCGAGCGAAACGGCTCCCGGGGAGCGGGAGTCATGAGGCCCAGAAGGGTTTGCTCGTCTCCCAGACTACAGAGCGCATCGAAAGCCGCTTTCGACACGGCGGTGTCGGAATCCTTGAGCAAAGGACGAATCGCGCGGGCCATCTCGTCCGGGTCGCCAGCGTAGATGGACCCCATGAAGATCATCTCGTTCAGTTCCTCAATCGCCTCCTTACGCTTAACCGGAGAATCCGATTCGAGCTGTTTGAGGTAGTGCTCGCGCCGGGCGTCGCCGTGCAATGATTCGGATAGCGTGGCGCGGCGGATCTGCACCGTGAGCGCCAGCTTGCCTTCCTCTCCCTTGTTCTCGTCGAGCAGAATGCAGTAGTCCCCGACGAACAGGTCGCGCTGGCACCAGTCCGGGTGATGTGAAGAGGTCGTCACGCCGCCCATTCGGATATAGGAATCGTCTCCTTCGACGACCCGCGAGCCGTCGGGCATCTTGCGGTACTTCAGCGGCGAGGAACGAAACGGCTTCTCGCCCCAGGAGACGCTCAACGTCCCGCCGCCGACCGCCTGCCCGATCGGCGGCGTCCCGTCACACCAAAGGGCTACCTCCTTGCCGTTGGGAAGCTCGAAGCGCAGGGCGTCGCCGCAGTCCATCTGGAACTCGCGGCGATAGGGGAGGTCCGATTCCTTGACCGCGTGCAAGGGCGCGTCGACCGGCTCGTTGCTCTCTGAGGCGAGAAACCACCCGCCGCCGATTCGGCGGAAGTGCCGCGTTTCTGTGGTGTGGCGAATCCGCAGGCTGCCGCGCATCAGCATCGAGCTTTCCGGCAGACGCCGCCTGAGCACCATGACGGCCCGATCTCCGTGTACCTTGACTCCCGGGACTGGAACCTCCGGCTCGTCCTCCGCGGTGTCGGGTTGCGCGGGGTCCGGGGACTCGCCCTCCTCAGCAACCGCCTCCCGGTACCTCGCGGCCATCAGACGCTGAAAGTCGGCCATGGCACGCATCACGTCGGCGAAGAATCTCTTTCGATCGCCCTTCAGATGGCCCAACAGCAGATCGCGACGCTCTTCCTCGGACAGGTCAACGTCTGCCTGGTAGGCCGCCCGGTCCGCCGCTTCGAACTTCTCCCGGTCCCGTTCCGGGTCGAGCCCGTATGATCGCATCACGTCTCGGAGACGCTTGCACAGCTTCTGGAACTCCTTGGGCACCTCTTCCGCGCCTTCGGTTTGCCCAAGCATCATCAGGCCGCCGAGCACGCACCTCTCCAAGTGCTCCTCTTGCGCGCCCGGAGTCAAGCAGTCGAACGCGGTGCCGAAATCCCAGTCGGCAATTGCCCGCTGATAGGCATTCCACGCCTCGCGGGGAGTGGCATATCCCCCGGGACCCTCAGCCGCCCGCAGGCCCGCGGTGGGCCAGAACGTCTCAGTAAGAACGGCCAGAAGGCACACAAGAACAAATGACGGAACGCGGCACATGCGGCTTTCCCCCTTGGCTGCGCGACCAAGCCTCCCCGGCGAAGGCTTCGGGCTGTCCGGAGCAAGTGGCCGTTAGTATATCCTGTCGCCCGACAACTCAGCAACGGTCGACGGTTGGTCTCGACGCAAGTCCCTATTCGGAGGTGAGGCCCTCAGGATCCGCTGCAAATACGACGGCATTACAGCATGTCGCACACAGTATCCGGCGGAAGTTAACATGCGGTCCAGCTCACATGTCGGAAGTCACTCGGCATGTCGCGGGGCAACTTTGGCTATGATCTTCAACTGCAACTTGCTGATCAGATTGGCGCACTGCATGAGGAAGATCGAAAACGCCCGGTCGCCTCGGACCCCGTCGTCCGTAAGTTCGTGGAGCGCTTCCAGCTTGATTCGGGTCACCTGTTCAAGATACTCTTCCAGGCGCGAGAGGTCGGTTTCACCCATCTGCGCCGACTCGATCGCTACGATGCGGTCAACAAACTGGTTCAAGCGAAGCCGATTGGCGGCCTCCTCAGCTTTGCGCCGCCTTTCCTGGCGACGATGTCGTAGCCTCCAAAGAACGTACAGCCCCGCGCCCAACGCCACCAAGAGCTCTTTAGTTGCCGCCAGAGACTCGATTGCCCGAACCACGGGACCGTAGTCGTAGGGGTAGAAGTACTCGCGAGCTTCGCGGTGCAGCGGTATGCCGTGAAGATACTCGCGCACTTCGTGCCTGGGTATGAGATCGGGGTAGCGCTCTCCCAGGTCCCCCGAGTAGAGTGCATCCAGTGCGGCCTTGATCTGCCGCGGCGGTGCATCGCGGTGGGCAATCAGGAACGCCGTCGTCGCCACCGTGACGACGTCCCGTTTCGGAACCGGCTGCGCGTTCATATCCCGATACGACGCCCTGTGGATCGTGTGCACCGCAAAATGGGCGTGCCGAGCGGCAACGGCGTTTGCGTCAAGCGAGAGGTATTGCCAGTCACCGCTCCGCAGTCGCTTTCGCATGGCCCGGCTGAACATGCCGGTCGTCGAGATCGCCACCAGCGTCGAAGGTGTTTGCTCGTCGACGAAATGGACGTCGCTCGGCTGAATCCCGTAGTGCGCCAGTATCTCCTCGGCACTGCACCGCATTCCCGAGTCGCTGGAGCCGGCGTAGACTTCGCCACCGTCTTTGACCAGGATGTCGCGCAGCATGTCGCCGGTTAGCTCGCGGCCTTCGTAGTTCGGTCGAGTGAGAACCTCCTTCTTGACGAGAACGTGCACGACCTCGCGGTACAGCGGTGCCACGACCGCGGCACTGCCCAAGTCCACGGTTCCGGACTGATACATGCCCAGGTTGACTGCACCGTCCTCGATCATGGTGACGTTCTCGCCGGAGCCGTGGGATTCGACGGCCCGGGCCGTGCGCACGCGAGGCTGACTGCTCAAGATGACGTCGCAAAGCGCCTCTCCAAAGACATGGTAGCTGCCTCCACTCGGTCCGGTCGCCAGGGTAATGCTGCTCGGCAGCCGATCCGACCTGAACAGCCAAAGAAGCAGAAAGAGCAGGGCCAGGAACGCCGGAATTGCGATCCCCGGAAGCGCGATCCAACGCCTGAATGAGAGTCGAAGCAATCGAGACAGCCACCGCACGAGAGGGTGGTCGGACGCGATCTTGCCGGAAGTCTCCCCCGGCCGGCTTGCAGATCGATCGGCACCGTTGTTTGAGGCATCCGCCTGTTGATCCTGCATTACGGCCTCCCGTGTTCAACCGACGCAAGCCCAGTCTGCGCGGAAGCAGCCTCACCGATCAGATTGTGAGGCCGCCACGACCGAGAGCATACATCGCACGGACGCTCTCGACAACAGCCTGGAACGAAAAAGGGACCGGGTTCATTTTGTGCGAAGCACCCTTCGGGCCGTTCGGGCAAAATAGCCCCGGCCCCCTTTTCGTTGCGCTAGGCCCTCGTAGCTGCGTCTCGCAAAGCTGGTGCAGAAAAGGCCTTCGACCGGGAGTAGACGGGCACCAAGAAACGCCGGCAGTATTCACCACCCGGAACACCAGCCGCGAACTCCATCTCCCAATACTTCCCTCTCCACTCGCTCAGGGACGTCGACCACTCGTCCCTGGCCGGCAGCTCGAACGCGACGGTTTGGATCCCTATCGAGTCGTGATAGAAGGACCCACCAGCCAGCACAGCCGAGATTATGGCAACGGCGCTTGCCGCCGGCACCGCCAGCGGCTGCATCCAAACGAAGGACCGCTGGTGCTCAACTCCCCGGTCGTCCCACGCGTAGTCAACGCGCCATAGCTCGCCCGAGTGCTGTCTCAAAGCGCGGGTCCGGCGCGCCTGCCACCGCAGGTCGAGAAATCCGAGGAGACAGAGAAACATCAACGGAGTAGCGCAAAACAGCAGCAACATTCCGCGCATTGCTTCGCGGTAGTCGAACTCATCGGTAGGCGGATCGAGAGGCCGAGAACTCCTGGGCAGCAGGAGCACAACCGTCATGCCGATCGTCGTCGCAGTAAGCGGCCATACCCACCAACGAGCTGCAAAGCCACGATTCCAACAGAGCCTAACTCCCGCCCGGCGATCGTACGGTCGTGCCTGGAACTCGGTCATGTCGCCACCGTTCTCGATTGCGAAGGTGGGGCGATGGGCATCGCACGATTCCCAATCAGTGGCCGTCGAGCCGAATGCGGCCGTCTCTGAAAGACGGCGTGAATCTGACACCCGGCCCGATTCGCACGACGGCCGGGTCCTCTACATGCGATGGGAAGTCGACCGCAGTGAGCTGTGCTTTCATCACCTCTGGACGATGAACCCCGACGGCACGGGGCAGATGGTGTACTTCGGCAACCATCACACCGGGCAGGGCGATGCTTGACGCGAAGGCCATCCAGCCACCGAGGCCCCCAACCTGCCCGCAAGGGGTGGATTTCGCCTTGGGTGAGGAATAGTCTCTTGGACGAGTCGGGGCAAGCAAGTACAATTGGTGATTCAGACGCCCGGCGGGGTGCCGGGCGGGGGTCAACCGGGAAACTTCGAGCTAAAGGAGTTCTCGCGATGAACAGATCAACGCGCCGTTTCTCTCTTGTCAACCCATCGTCTCTTCCGGCCGCACTCGCGGCGGCCATGCTGATCGCGTCATTCCGTTCCGCGTCCGCTCAGCCGGCCCCGGGCGCGGAAACCGCTCGCGCCGCAAGAGTCTTTTCTGCGACCGGTATCGGGGGTGGCGTCATTCTGCATCTCGGCGCCACGGACGGAAAGTTCACCGCCGCCTTGAAGGCCAATGACCATTGCTGTGTCCAGGGGCTGACCGCCGACACGGCCGCGTGTGATGCCGCCCGAGAGTACATCCAGTCCCGGGGACTGTACGGAGCCGTCTCGGTGGCGACGTACGATGGGAAGCACCTGCCTTACGTCGATAACCTGGCCGCGCTGGTCGTGGTGGACGACCCGGCCGTGCCCATGGCGGAAGTCATGCGGGTGGTCCGCCCGCTCGGCGCGGCCGTGGTGAACCGGGCCGGCCAGGACGAGGTGACCGTCAAGCCGTGGCCCGAGCAGTACGACGAATGGCAGCAGCACTATCACGGCCCGGATAACAACGCCGTGGCCCACGATACCGCCGTGGGCCCACCCCGCCATTACCAGTGGATCGCTTTCCCCGAGTGGCAGCGATCCCACCATATCATGCCTTCGATGAACAGCCTGCTGGCGTCCCAGTCGCGGCTCTATACGGTCGAGGACGTGGCCTCGGCGGAGCATATAGCCCTGCCGGGCAAGTACGCGCTGATCTGCCGCGATGCATTTTCCGGCATCGAGCTCTGGCGGGTGCCCTTCCCCGACTGGCATTCGACGCTGATCTATGACAAGAACATGCCGGTGCAGCTTCAGCGGCGCTGCGCGGCGATCGGCGACACCGTTTACTGCACGCCGGGTTATTTCGCCCCGGTGACCGCCTTCGATGCCGCCACGGGCGCCGTGAAGAGGACATTCGAGGGAACGGAGAACGCGACGGAATTTGTCTACGATCGCGGCACGCTCTACGTGGTGACCGGTGAGCCGACCTACGCTCGGGGCGAAGGGAGCCATGCCCTCGGCTCCTCGAAATTCGATGAGAAGCTCTACGGCCCGCGGGTCATCACCTTCAAGAATCCCAAGAGCACCATCGCTGCCATCGACGCGACGACCGGCAGGACGCTCTGGCGGAAGTCCGGCGAGGATACGGCAGGCTACCTCGGCGCCACCCTCGGTGTCACCGGCGACTGTGTGGTGCTATACACGGCCGCGGGCGTGACCGCCTGGGAGCGTGCCACCGGCAAGGCGCTGTGGAGCACCCCGGCGCCCGTCTCGTTCTATAACACCTCCATCGGTACCGCGATCTCGCTCGTGCTTTCCGAAAAAGCCGCGTTTATGGCCGACGGCAAGCAGTTGCGCGCCTTCCGGCTCTCCGACGGCAAAGAGCTCTGGTCCCAGCCGGCCACGTTCAACCACCACAAGGACCCGGATGTGTTTCTGACCGGCGGACTGGTCTGGACGGCCGGCTATAACGCGAATAGGGGGCAGTTGGATCCGGCATTGGACCTGACCTTTATGGGCGTCAATGGCTTCGATCCGGAAACGGGGGAACTGGTGAAGCAGATTCCTCAGCGAATGATTCGCCCCATGGGCCATGATCGCTGCTACCGCAACCGGATCACCGATTCGTACTACATCAACAGCGCGACCGGAGGCAGCGATTACCTGCACTTCGGGACCGGTACGGAGCTTCCCCATCCCTGGGTGCGGGGCACCTGTGGCATTGGCTTCATGCCCTGCAACGGCATGCTCTACGCCGGACCGCCGTCCTGCTCCTGCTGCAACTGGGTCATGCTCAACGCGCTGAACGCCCTGACGCCGGAACCGGGGCTGACCAAGTCGGACGGCCCGGTCGAGGTCAGGCCGGTGAACCGGTTGGAGAAGGGGCCCGCATTCGGCGCGGCCGCGGGCCCCGCGGCCTCCCCGGCCGATTGGCCGACCTACCGGCACGACGGTGTCCGCTCGGGGGTCTCGAAAATCATCGTGGGCAGTTCGGTTTCACCGCAGTGGGAAATCAGACTTACGGGGCGCCCGAGCGCTCCGGCCATCGCCGCCGGCACGCTCTTTGTCGCGGATATCGACGCGCACCAGCTTCGCGCATTCGACGCCCGGACCGGCGAGCCGCTCTGGAAGTTCTCCGCCGGGGGCCGGATCGATTCTCCGCCGGCCTACGCCGATGGATTCGTGTATTTCGGCTCGCGCGACGGGGCCGTCTATTCGCTGCGGGCGTCGGACGGCGCCCTCGCGTGGCGTTTTACGCCCCTGCCCAGCCGCATGATCTGCGCGTATGAGCAACTGGAATCCGCATGGCCGGTCAGCGGCGCGGTGCTGCTGAAGGATGGGCTGGTGTACTTTGCGGCCGGCAGAAATTCATTTCTGGATGGCGGCATCTTCGTCTACGCGCTCGATAGGAAGACCGGGGAGGTCCGGCACCAGCGCCGCATGTACGGCCCGTTCGGCGAGGACGGCTTCCAAATCCTGATGTCGATGGGCATCGATGGCTTCAAGGCTGATGTGCCGATAGACGGCGGGACCTGCGTCTATTTCAAACAGCAGGCGTTCCAGCCGGATCTCACGCCAATGGAGCGGACCGCGGTGGCAAACCGGCATCTCATCCCCAATCCCGGTTTCCTGGAAACCATTCCGCAGCACCGCACCTTCTGGACGCTCGATACCGTGACCCACTACGACATTCCCACGGGCTATGGTGGAGTGCATGGCGATATCTTGGTGGTGGACGGAAACCGCTTCGTCGAGGTGCGCGGCTATACGCCCGCGCGCCAGACTCCGTTTGATCCAAGGGTGAGCGGCTATACGCTGTATTGCGGCATCGCGGGAGAAAGAGACCCCGAGTCGCCCAGTGCCCGCGCGGCCGGAGCCAAGGAAAACAGTGCACCCAAGCCGAAACGCGGCGCCAAGAATGGGACCGGCAGCAAGAAAAAGCCACGCGCCAGAAACCGAGCAACGCCCGCCACGCCGTCGAGGAGAATCTGGCAAAGTCCCATCCCGCTGACCGGCAAAGCCATCGCCATGTCCGAAAACGTGGTCTTTGTCGCCGGTACCCCGGTCGTTTTCCCCAAGGGCGACATCGCCAAGGCGTATGAGGGGAGAATGGGCGGCGTGCTCTGGTTGGCAGATGCAGAGACGGGAAAGAAACTCGCAGAGTACCCGCTCCCTGCGCCTCCGGCGTGGGACAGCCTGGCCGTGGCCAACGGCTCGGTCTATATCGCGCTGGCCGACGGCCGGTTGTTGTGCTTCGCGGGAAAGTGAGGAGCTTGTCCGACGGGAAATGAGGAACGCCCTTTCAATTGGATGATGTACCAAGAAGGCACCCGCACCGGGGCCCAAAGGCCCCGGCACGAACGCCATGCACACGTGTCGGCCGTCGCTGCCTCGATGCGTCGCCCCGTACCTCACAAGGTGTGCAGGTCCCTCCACACGCAATACAGGCTGTAGCGGCAACGGTCCGGGGACCGCTTTCAGGACGGTCAGTCGAAACTCGGCCAGTTTCTTGCGAACCTACACCCAGTTCGGCTACCCCGACCGCGCGACGCAAGGCTGAAGGCCAATGCGTGCCAATAACGACACCATCGGGCACCAGTTCGTGAAGGCCGACTGCAGCAGATTCAGCCGCACAAAGCCCGTCAGGGCGACCCGGTAGTGATTGTGCAGTAGCGTCAGAAGGACGCTCACTAGAATCGCCGGCCCTCAGGTGACATGCTTCGCTTCTCTGAGCAAGTCTTCGATACGGGCGATCCCCACACCGGGTCCCGCGGGAACAGTTAGGGCGCCGTTACGGCTGGTGAGCGGCGGGTCGAACCAGTCGCGGAACTTCTCCAGCCCACCCTTGTATTCCTGGTATCGCCCGACGTCCGGCGTGCAGGACGCAAAATGGAGCATGTAGACGAACCCGAAGCCGCCGGAGATGTGTACCGTCGTGGGCATCCCGGCGGCGGCAGCCATCCGCGCGACCCGGGCCGAACGAATCAGCCCACCGTAGTACTGCAAGTCCGGCTGCACGATGTCCAGGCCGCGGTTGGCGATCGCCCAACGGAAGCGGTACTCGCTGAACTCCTGCTCACCGCCGGCCACGGGAATCGCCAGGGCGTCGGCAACCTTCTTCGTATCTTCGAGGTGGTCGAACGGGCACGGTTCCTCGAAATACACGGCGCGGACCTCCTCCAGCATCCGGCCGATCTCGATCGCCTTGGGCGGATCGTAGGAGCTGTTGGCGTCGGCGTGGATCGCCACCCGGTCGCCCAGCGTTTTTCGCGTAAGCGGTATCAGCTTTTCGCTGCGGCCGGGCAGGGAATCGGCGCTGCGGCTCATACGCCCTCCCACCCGGAACTTCACGGCCTTGGCACCAGTCTGGTCGATCAGGCGCCGTAAGTGCTCGACCTCCTGCTGCGGCGTGGTGTCGCGGCGCCCGCTGGCTATGTAGAACCGGACTTCCTGGCGCAGGACGCCGCCCAGCATTTGGCCGAGGGACTTGCCGGCGATCCTTCCGAGCATGTCGAGCAAGGCGAACTCGACCCAAGCCACCGGACACCACAACGCCAGACCCTGCAGCTTGTAGTTGCTCCGGAACCGGTAGACCTCGAACAGATGGGACTCGATTTGCCGGGCGTCCTTTCCGAGGAAGTAGGGGATGACCAGCCGGTTCAGGATCGGGTGAAGGTACGCCGCCCGGGAGTTCGTCACGGCGATGCCTTCCGCATCGTCCTTGGATCGGACGTGGACGAAGTACTCGCCACCCCGGTGCAGCAACCGGATCGACTCGATGACCACCGGGGAATTGAGGCCCTGCAAGTCGAGCACGGGCCGGGCGGCAACCTGCTGCAATTCCTCGACGTGAGCCCCCGGCTCCGCACCTCGTAACGGCACGCCCGAGAGGCCGGCGCTCCCGGCGGCCACTCCCAGGAATCGGCGACGGCTAAGGGACATGCACACTCTCCCGAGTTGATCGCCCCTCCGCGAACCGGCTCCGGTGATACCGTTAGGCCGACCGAAGGGTAAGGTGTGAAGGATCGCGACCGGCGCGGCCAAGACCAATAGAGAGGCCAATCGTTGCGGTCATCACTTGCGTCTGCGGCAGCGATATACCCATATCTCCCGTGAGTCGTAGTAGACGAGGACGTTTCTCGCGAGGTCGTAGTAAACGATCATGCGTTCCGCGGAGACATCGCACGGCGGGTATCCCTGAGGTCTTGGATCGGTCCACACATTCTCGGCCACGTCGTAAAGCCACAGGTTGGGCTGCGCCGCCGCGGAGAACATGACGACCTTCTTGGCCACCGGATCGTAGAATAATGTGCAGTTTCCGTCGTTGCCCGTGGCCGGACTTTTCTCCACCAGGGTTTGCCATCCTTTTTCGTCAAGGGTCCGGCCGAGCGTGCGGGCGTTGTGGACTGCGATCACCGTCTTCGTGTCGTGGTCGTAGACCCCGACGGCGCCGTAGGTTCGCGAGGCATTGTCAATCCGCGTCCAACGGTTCGTTGTGGGGTCGCGACGAAGCGCCCCGCCGTATCCGCCGAACCAAAGGCCCTGGGTGTCGGGGATATACTCGAGGATACCCGATTCCTGGCGCCCGCCCACGGTGTTTCCCGGTCCTTTCCAGTCAACAAGGAATTCCGCCTGCGTCCACTTCCGTTTCGCCGCGTCGAAGCCCCAAACATAGATCCCATCCGGACCCAGTTCGGTCTGTAACGCTTCGTGCGTCATCCCGAGACCCAGCTCCAGCGCATTGCCCTTCCGTTCGAGCTTGACATCGTAGGTCAAAGAGCGGGGCATGGAATCGACGTAGAGGAGCAATCTGCGAGACGGGTCGTACGCGACCTGGTCCCACTGGTGGTGCATGCGCACCGGCGCACCGGTCCTGGTCGCCGCGATTCCGTCCTTGATCATCGCGTTCTCGCGAAACCAAGCCTCCGTAGCGGCAAACGGCGGATCGGCCCCCCGCAGGCAGATCCAGACATTGGCGGCAAGGTCGTACTCCCAGACGTCGTTGATGGGCCGGACGTTGTGTCCTCCGCCGCAGAAGAGTGCTCGTTTGCGTTCGGGCGCCCAATAGGCGTGGTTGCAGTAGCTCCGTCCGAATGGGCCTCGCCGCCTTTCATCCGCCCGAGGACCGAGCCAAGAGAGATCGCCGGTCACACTGAACGCCGGCAACTTCATCCAGGTGTTGTCCGGCAGCGACTCAATCTCGGCCAGTAGCGCGGGATCCGGCTGTACCTGGAAATCCGCGTCCTCGGCGCACACCGCCGCCGGCGTCAAGAGAACCACCAGCAGCACGCTGCGCGGCAATGGTCTGGCTATATGCCCAAGCATCGCGGAAGAGGGACCAGACATGTTTCGTGCGAAGCACTCTTAGGGACGTTCCGACAGAATATACCCCGTCCCTTGACGGTTGCAAGGGCCACGGGTCGCCGTCCAGCTACTCTCAAGGGCCACGCTGCTGCACCGTAATGGTTTGGTGCGAGCAGCGCTGCCGCGGTGGTGCCGGCACGCGTGAGCAAAGGCCGCCGCGAGAGTCGCCGCCGGTGCGTCATCTGGGGACTCCGACGTTACTGGACCGGGTAGACCCCTTCGCCTCCTTCAGGCGTGGCGGCCCGTGGCGGGAACACTGGTTCATCCGTGTGCACTCTACAGAGTTCGATCGCCTCAATAGAACGCAAGAAGGGACGTTCCAGAAGCCACGGCGCAGCGGGTGAGTCAACCGGTTTTCCAGTCGTCTCGGAAATAGGACGTTCGACCGCTACATCGCCATAACCTACACGCCAGAGAAAAGGAAACCACCACGGCGCCTTCTCGGTGATGTATGGGGGGCAATGGTCGGCAAGTTCGGAGCGGATTGCCGAAGGTAATGCCGCGCCGGCGCGGGAAGCCAAATCAGCGAACACGGGGCCGCACTCCGCGTGCTCACCGGCGACCGATACTGTCAACATGAATTCTTGATACTCGGCTTTCCCTTCGTAGCGAACAGGCAGGTGGCAACAGCCCAAATCCCTTCGCTCAGATTCGGCAAAACGCTCCCGTCCCCACCAAGGGCAGACCGCAAAGCCAGCCGTGTTGAGATTCGCAGCGGTCGAGCGAAATTCTCCGAGCAGTGGAACGAATGGATTGTTTGACTTTCCTCCTGCCGGAGATTGACTGACTGCGGCCCATTCCGGGTCAATCCACGCGCGGACCTCGTTGATCCCGCGCGCGTCAACGAGGCTCTGGAGGGACTCTCTTCGTTCCCAACGGGAGAACGTAAGCCGCCGGAAATCCAAGAGCGGCGGGCCAATAGAGCGCCGGTGCAGTGGGTGACGAGGGTCCGACAAGTCCGAGCGAGCCGGACTTCGCGCGGGTGAGACAAAGTCCGGCTCGAACTCTACACCACACCTTGTTGCAGCATGGCGTCGGCGACCTTCACGAATGCGGCCACGTTCGCTCCCTTGACGTAGTCGGTCGTGTCGCCGTTCTTGCCGTAGCGAACGCAGTTCTCGTGGATCGAGCGCATGATGCGCTGAAGCTGCTCGTCGACGTCCTGGCGGGAGCGACGGAGGCAACCGCTGTTCTGCGCCATTTCCAGCCCGGAGACCGCGACGCCGCCGGCGTTGGCGGCCTTGCCCGGTCCGTACAGGATGTCGGCGTCGAGAAAGACGTCGACCGCCTCGGGGGTGGAGGGCATGTTGGCACCTTCCGAGACGCAAATGCAGCCGTCCTCGACCAGCGTTTCGGCGTCGTCGCGGTCGATTTCGTTTTGTGTCGCACTGGGGAAGGCCAGGTCGCACTTGACGGCCCACGGCTTGCGGTCCGGGTAGTATTCGGCGCCTTGGAAATGCTCGGCGTACTCGCGGATACGGCCCCGGCGCACGTTCTTGAGCCCCATGATCCAGGCGAGCTTCTCCTCGTCGATCCCATTCTTGTCCACGATCGTCCCACCCGAATCCGACATGGTGACGACCTTCGCACCGAGCTGGAGCAGCTTCTCGGTGGTGTACTGGGCGACGTTTCCGGAGCCGGAGACGGCGGCCACCTTGTTTCGAACGCTGTCGCCGCGCGTGGCGAGCATCTCCTCGGCGAAGTAGACGGCGCCGTAGCCGGTGGCTTCCGGCCGGATCAGGGAGCCGCCGAAGTTCAGCCCCTTGCCCGTCAGCACGCCGCAGAACCGGTTGGCCAGCTTCTTGTACTGGCCGAAGAGGTACCCGATCTCACGGCCGCCGACGCCGATGTCGCCGGCGGGCACGTCCGTGTCGGGGCCGATGTGGCGGAACAGCTCGGCCATGAACGCCTGGCAGAAACGCATGACTTCGCCGTCACTCTTGCCCTTCGGGTCGAAATCCGAGCCCCCTTTGCCGCCGCCCAAGTAAAGCGTGGTCAGGGCATTCTTGAAGATTTGCTCGAAGGCCAGGAACTTCAGCACCCCCAGGTTAACGCTGGGGTGAAATCGCAGCCCCCCCTTGTAGGGACCGATGGCGCTGTTCATCTCGACCCGGAATCCGCGGTTGACCTGCACTCCACCAAGATCGTCCACCCAGGGCACGCGGAACATGATCACTCGCTCGGGCTCCACCAGCCGCTCGAGGATCTTGGCCTCCTGGTAGGCCGGCTCCGACTCGACCACGGGCATAACCGACTCGACCACCTCGCGGACCGCCTGATGGAACTCGACCTCTCCCGGGTTCTTCGCCACAACCGCTTCCATGAACTCATCAACCGCGGTCGAGGTTGTGTGGCGCGCTTTCCGGGGGACGGGGGCCTTTACAGTGGATTCGTACATTGGTTCCCTTTCGTTTTCACGGTTCATTTCCGCGCGGACCCTAGGTGCTGGTCGATGCGTCGCAGAAACGATGGATGTAGTCGAGATAGTGTTTCAGGAGCCACATCTTCTCCAGGTACTCCGGCCAGCCGCAGGACGGCGTGAACCCCTTGCTCATTGCCGGCAACACGATTCCTCCGGGCGTAACCCCTTCCCGGAGCTCGTTCCACAGCTCTGCCCACACCTTTTGGGCCTCGCCGTTTACACTGGCGACGACGTAGCGGAAGTTCTTCAGCGCGTTTTCGACCGAACGATCCTTGGCGTTCAGGACGCCTCGCAAGCGGGTCTCCTCAGGGAGTTGAAAAGTATCACGCATGTGCAGGTTCCTCCATCTTTCAAGGCAGCTATTTGCAGCCGGCGCGGCGAGCCGGTTGCTCCTCGGCCCGCTCCGGCATCAAGTCAGGCCGTAGTACGGACGCCGGACGTTCTTCGAATTCTCCGCATTCGAAGACCCAGGTTCCCGGCTGCCGGTATCTACAGCGGTCGCGTTTCGTGCAATCTGCGCAGATTCCTGGTCTCATCGGGGCTCTCCGGTGAATTGGTGAATCGGCACAAGGAGGCCGGGCGGCTTCATGCAAGAACCGTGCCGAACCCGAAACCCGCAAGACGACATGAGTCGCAAGTGACGGCCAGCAAGAAGTTTAGGGTGGGCAGATTGTTCACCCCCTTACCCCGCTGTGGAGGTCGGGTGGTGGCAGGACACCAGGACTCCGCCCCCGCAGGGGCGAGAGAGGACATCTAACCTGTGACCAGGCCACGACTTACGTCCCTGCGCAGTTCTTGACCCCTGCTGGTGCGCGGCCAACAGCGAGCCCACTCAGAGGCTGTCCGGAAAGTGTTCGTAGTGACCCGATTCATCGGGTCTAGCTGCGAAAAGGCGGCCTTTGGCGCGTTCAGGACCGCAGGAATGCGGTCACTACGAACTTCTCGGACAGCCGCTCACTCCTCGGTGGGTCCCAGGTTGTACTTCTTGATCCGGTGGCGCAGGGTATTGCGGCTGATGCCAAGCTTCTCTGCGGTCCGGACTTGGTTGTACTCGCATTCTTGCAGGGCTCGGTCAATCAGCGCCTCCTCGACAAGGTCCATGATATCGACGTGAGCCTCCTGGTCCTCGGCCAACCGCAAGATCTCCGGAACGAGGTCTGCAAGGGATTGCTTGAGGCGGCGAACCCTCTCGTCGTACGTGCCACCCCGGGGAACGCCTTTCGGTTCAGCCACAAACTCCACGTGCTCCGGGAGGAGGACGTCTCCCTTGCAGAGCAACACCGCTCGCCGAAGGTGGTTCTCCAGCTCGCGCACGTTTCCGGGCCATGAATGAGATTTCAGCTTGCTGAGAGTCTGATCCGCGACGTAGTGGACCGGCTTGCCGTACTCGTCCGAGAAGCGGCCGACGAAGTACTTCACCAGCGCCGCGACGTCGTCCTGCCGTTCGTGGAGAGGAGGCAAGTGGATGCAGATGACCTTCAGGCGGTAGTAGAGGTCCTCGCGGAAGCGGCTTTCCTCGATTTCCCTTTCGAGGTCCTTGTTCGTGGCCGCCAGGATCCGCACGTCGACGTTGATGGTGTCCGTGCTGCCGAGCCGTTCAAACTCTCCTTCCTGAAGCACGCGTAGCACCTTGGCCTGGGTCGTCAATGACATGTCGCCGATCTCGTCGAAAAAGAGCGTGCCGCCGTCACAGCGTTCGAACTTGCCGACGTACGAGCGATAAGCGCCGGTGAACGCGCCGCGCTCGTAGCCGAACAGCTCGCTCTCAAAGAGGGCGTCGGGCACGGTCGCGCAGTTGACGGCCATGAACGGCTTGTCCTTGCGATGGCTGTAATGATAGATTGCCCGCGCCACCAGCTCCTTACCCGTGCCGCTTTCGCCCGTGATCAGCACCCCGACGTCTTTCTCGGCCACCTGGCCGATGAGCTTGAAGACCTCCTGCATCCGGCGGCTGGTTCCCACGATTCGGACCAGGCCGGCGACCGGGGGCAGGATCTTCGTCACCGAGCTGGGGAGGCTGACGATCTCCTTCATCAGGCGGTTGACTTCCAGGGCGTCGGCGGCCAGCCGTTTGAGCCCCTCGGTGTCGAACGGTTTGAGCAGATAGTCATACGCGCCGAGCTTCATCGCCTCGATGGCCGTTTCGGTGGTGCCGTAGGCCGTCATCACGATCACCGGGGTCTTGATCTGGGCATTCTTGATCTCGACCAGGGTTTCCAGCCCGTTCAGACCCGGCATCTTGTAGTCCAGCAGGATCAGATCGAACGGCTCGGCCTTGACCTGCTCCAGGCCGGAGATCCCGTCCGTGCGGGACGCCACCTCGTGCCCCTGTTTGACAAAGAGCCGGGTGAGGAAGTGGATCAGCCCTTCGTCGTTGTCAACAATCAGGATTTTACCCATGCTTCTATTTCTCTCGTGTGCTTCAAGCAGGCGCTACGGGCAGGCGAACGGTGAAAGTCGTGCCGGCGTCGAGCCGCGTGTCGACGTGCACGGTGCCGGAATGGCGCTCGATCGTGGCTTTGACGATTGCGAGCCCCAGCCCTGAACCGGCCGCTTTGGTAGTGAAAAAGGGCTCGAACAGGCGAGTCCTATCCTCTTCCGGAATACCCGGCCCGGTGTCGGCAACGTCGATCCGTACCCGCCGCGGACCGATCGACCCCGGTTGGGCGGTCTCTTCGGCGATGGAGATCATCAGCCGGCCGCCGTTGGGCATCGCGTCAAGCGCGTTGACCAAGAGGTTGACCAGCACTTCGCCCAACTGCCGCCCGTCCCCCGCAACGTGGGGGAGTTCAGGGGCGATGCACTCGCGAATCTCGACTTCCTGCTGGTTGGCGCGCGGCCGAATCACCTCCAACACTTCGTCGACGAGCTGTGCGCAATCAAGCTCCACAAGGACGGGCTGCTGGGGACGAGCGAAGTCGAGGAAATGGTTTATCGTCTTTTCAATCCGCGCCACTTGCCGCATCGCAATCCGGTAATCCTCGCTCTGTTCGGGGGAAATCGCGATGTCCTCTTGAACGGACTGCAAGAAGAGTTTCAGGGAGGTGAGGGGGGTGCGGATCTCGTGGGCCACGCCGGAAGCCAAGCGTCCCAGGGCGGCAAGGCGTTCGGATTGCGCGGCCGCCTCCAGAGTGCCCTTCAGTTCTGCCTCGACCCGTTGCAGTTCCGCTTCGGTCAGTCCCATGCGTGTTTCCAGGCTGTTGTGGCGGTGCTTCAGTTGGCCGGCCATGTCTTCGAAGGCGGCGTACAACGCCCCGATCTCGTCACGTCGAGTCGTCCGTGCGTCCAGAAGCGCGTTGTCGAAATCGCCACGGGCAAGAGTACGGGCAGCCTCACTGAGCGCTCGGATTGGCGACGCCACGTACCACGCAAGCAACGCGGAAAGCCCGATTGCACCCACGACGGTCACTCCGATCACGATCCAAATGTTCCGCTGTAACCGATCCGAGGGGCCGAAGGCCTCGTCGCGGTCCTGTTCCACCACCACGTGCCAATCGATCCCATCTAAGGAACGAGCCGCTCCCAGCACCTGAATTCCGCGGTAGTCCGTGTAGATCGCCTGCCCTGCTGCACCGTCGAAGATGTGCCTGAAGCTCTCCGACTGGGCAATGTTCTCGTTGAGTATTCGCTTGCTGTCCTTGTGGGCGAGAAACGTCCCCGTCCCGTCGACCAGGTAGCACTCCCCTGATTCACCCAATTTCACGCGCAGCACACTTGCCACGATGGGGTGAGTGCTGACCGTGGCGCACAGCACACGCCGCACTCCGCCGTCCGGACCCCGGATCGGGGTGGCAAGACGGAACACCGATTCTTGACCAGCCGCCGCCAACTCGATTTCCGACATATACGGCCGGCCGCTGATCGCTCGCTCGTACCACACCTCGCTCGCACACGAAGCATCGGAGGACCCATCGCTGTCATAGACGACCTTGCTGTCAAGGTCGGTGATGATGAAACGCCTGTAGACGCCGTACTGGTCTCCCACCAGCTCAAAGTACGGGGCAACCTCGGCAGGGCTCATCTCGTTGACGGCACTTGATCCGGCCAGGACCTCCATGTCGGCCTTCCGCTCTGTGATCCATCGTTCAAGAAGCGCCTGTTTCTCAGCGGCAACGCTCTCCAGTTGGTTTTGCACGATACTCTCAATTGCGTCGTCGGCTGTCCGGACGGAGAAAATGCTCACCGTCCCCAGCGGGACCACAGAAATCAGCAGAAAAACCAGGGTTACCTTGAGTTGCAGGTTGTTGAGGCGATTGGCTTTCACAAGACCACCTTCCGGTTCCCAGCGACCATAGTGCCTGCGTCTCGATTGTACCGGGGACGTACGGATTTTGTAAACAGCAGGCGGCGTGACCGCCGGCCGGGCGGAGCACGGCGGATCTAGACAGGGACCGGCCGTTGAAGTGGACTTCCGGCGGAACAAGGGATATTGAAGGATTAGTGAACGAGGTTGGGCCGTTCTCGCAGTGTCGTGCTGTCGTGGTATGTGTCTTGGTTTTCGGTGGTTGTCGCGGCGTCGGTGGCGGCTCCGTGTCCAGTGACGGCGCACATTGAGGCGGCGAAGCAAATGGCACGACCGCGGCAGGGTCGCCCGGGGGAGCCGGCACTTCACGTAGGTGCGGTTTGGGGCCCGGGCGGCCTTACCGGCTCGAAACACTTGCCGCCGCGGAAGTCGCCGATTATCCGGTCATGCGCCGGCCGACTCATTCGGGTGCTGGGCGGGGCAATCCTGGCATCGGGCGACGGCGCGGACCACCGCCGTGCAGACTCATCAGACGGAGAAGCGGCGCGCTGCGCGGCCGCGCCCGTTGCGCGTTGGGCACCCGGACGCCACATTCTCCTCTGCTGCTTTCTGCTCCGATCCTCTCCTGAGGTTTGTGCGTAAAGCCCGTTGCGGCGCAAGCATCAAATGCCCGCCGCACGGAAAGCTTTTGCTCGTCCAACAGGAGAGAAACGAGAGCCGGCGCACTGGGTGTGTAGTTGGGTGGCGTGTTGGCGGGGCCGGCCCGGCCGGTACGTCGCCGCGGAACTCACTCTCGGACGGCGCGTCAGACATGGCCGCGCGTCAACCCGGCGAGGACACGGGGATCCCCTCCATCGGTGGGTCGCCGCTTACCTTGACGGCCCTTGCGGCGGGGGCGACCTGACACGAAGCAGGGCTCCAGCGCCGGCGGCTACCTCACCCAATGGGCGGTGTTTTCGACGCCTCACAAGTACTGCAAGAAGGTGGGAACCCCGCTCGGCTTCGGGTGACGTGGCGTCGTGCGCCGGCTGGGCTGCCGGCGGCCAACATGCGTACTCTCCACCAGTTTGCCACGCTGTACGTTTGGTCTGCCGGTCGCGAAGAGTGCTGGAAAGCCCCCTTCAGTCTCCGCGCGGTTCCACGTTGTCGGCCGGCACTTCGATCGTCTGTTCCGCGTGGCGGCCGGGATCGTCGCTGGCCCTGTCCTCTGCGGCGAATCAGATCTCGTATGACCATCACCTTGCAGCACGGCTATTTCGTATCGGAGGAAGAACGGCAGCCAAACAAGGAGCCCGCGGCGGGCGACCTAACCGTTTTCCTCCATTTCCCGCAGCCGCCGGAGGATCCCCAACGGCGACTCCCCCTGGGCTTCCCGGAGGAACTCCTCCATCCGTTCCTCGCGAATCTTCTGCTTGTTCATCACTCGCCTGCGGTAGGCCTCGACGAGGACCTCCAAGAGCGGTTCCAGCTCGCATGGCTTCTGAAGGTACGAATAGGCCCCTTCCTTCGTGCACTCGACGGCCGATTCGATGGAGCCGTGACCGGTCAGGATTACGACTTCGGTGAAGGGGCTGATCTGCTTGATCTTGCGGAGCGTTTCTTCGCCGCTGATCCCGGGCATCTTCAGGTCGACCAGGGCGATGTCGATCGGCTTCTCGCGAAGGACCTGGAGGGCCTTTTCGCCCCGGTCGACGGCCGTAACGTCGAATCCGCGGACTTCGAGGCGCGTGGCCGTGGCACTGAGGAAGTGCTCCTCGTCGTCGACGATCAGCAAGCGTATTTTCCACTCGGCCATGATCGGCTCCTTTCACTCCTGATTCGGTCCGGTGTCTCGACAATACTCCCGCTCAGAACCCAATCCACCTCCAATAGCCGAAGAAGACCCAGCCCCACAGCACGACCATGCTCAGCAGCCACACGAAGAAGCCGTGGATGAGGAAGTCCTTGGTGGTGACGACCTGCTCACCCGTCTCGGGGTCCTTGGCCACTCCGTAGACGATGGCGTTGTTGGGAGTGCCGATGATGAACATGAAGGCAAAGGACGAGGAGAACGCCGTGGCCAGGCCGACCATCAGGGCCGACGTGTCCGAGAGCACGGCCATCGGCACGGTGATTGGGCCGATGGCGGCCACCGTGGCGCCGTCGCTCATGAAATTGGTCAGAAGACCGCAGAAGAAGCTGGTCGACATGGCCAGGCCGTTACCGCTCTTGAGGGTTTCGGGCAGCACGCTGACAAATCCGTCGGCCAGCAGCAGGGCGCCCCCGGAATAGGCCAACCCGGCGCCCATCGCGCTGGCCGCGGCGTACAGGGCTACGACGTCCCAATGGATCTGGTTGACGTCGCGCCACCGGAGCACGCCCAGGACGTTCAACAGCACGAGGCACAGGATGACGGGCCCCCCCATGCCGAACCGCTGGCTGAGCGTACACCACAGAACGATCAGCAAGACCAGGACGCCGGCCGTGAGGTACTCCTGCCGGGTCATCTTGCCGATCTTTTCCGCCTCCCGGCGAATCTCCTCCGCTAGGTTGACTTTCTTTACGTGGGTCTTGTTGCGGAAAACGAAGTAGAAGTAGCCCGCGATGACCAGCGCCAGCACCGGCACCGCCGGCAATCCGTACATGACCCATTGCCCGAAGGTCGGCCTCAGCCCGTAGTCGGCCAGGATGCCGAGCATAACGGCGTTGCGTCCCCCGGCGGCGGGCGAGCCCGGCCCGCCGGTGTTTGCCACGAAGCTCAACATCAACAGGAGCATGACGGCCAGGCTTCGGTCGCGGGTAATCCCCGCCGCCCGGATGGCCCCGGTGTAGCCAAGAAGAAAGACCGGCGCCAGGATGGCGATCAGAGCGTGTTCGGAAAGAAACGACGCGGTAACGGCCAACAGCGGGCAAAAGAAGAACGCCAGCCGGGCCAGGGAAGTGCTCGTACCCAGCAACAGCAGACCGATTCGCCGATCCAGGCCGGACTTGGTCACGGCCGCGGAAACGGCCAGCACGCCGAAGATGAAGACCACGGCGTCCTTGGCGTAGGCCTTCGCCACTTGGTCGGGCGGCAACACCTGGAAGAAGTACATGAAAACCCCGACCAGCAGGGCGGTCATCCCGACGGGAATCGCCGCCGTGGCCCACATCAGCACCGCCACCACGAGGACTCCGATCATCACCTGGGCACGAAAGGCGGCCTGCCGCGGCGTTAGAGGGACTTTCGTCACGGTGCCGTCGGCCGCGGTCACCGTCCGGTCGAGTCCCGCCTTGTGGCTGTAGTACTCGGTGATGGTCTCGCCCGGCTTCATCTTGCGGTAGTCGGCGTACCCGGTGATGCGTTCGTTCCCTTCGACTTTCTTCTGCGTGTCCAAGAGACTGACCAGCCGCTCAGGCGGCGGCGCGAGGATCGTGGCGAGAAACAGGGCCGCGGCCAGCAGCATGAATCCCGGCCGCGCGTTGTGCACGCCCACGAGCCATGCCCACAGGCCCCCCCGGGTTGCCTGGGGGATTTCGTGCCGGGCCATGGCGTAGACCCGCTCCTGCCGGGCGGCGTCAACGGCCTCGATCAGCTCCGGCAGCGGGACCGGCTTCTGAAGGTACCGGAAGACGTCGTGCTTGCCCGACTGGCGGGCCGTCTCGATGTCGCCGAACCCGGTCAACATCACCACCTGGACCTCCGGGCGGATCTTCTTCAGCTCGCGGAGCGTTTGCAGGCCGTCCATGCCGGGCATTTTCAGGTCCAGGACGACGACCTCCGGGTTTTCGTGGCGGACCACCTTGATGGCGTCGCGCCCGTTGTCCACGTCGAGAACCCGGTAGCCGCGACGGCCCAACTGCTGGCCGATCGCTTGGCGGAACATGTCCTCGTCGTCGACCAAGAGGACGGTCGGCTGCTCGTCGGCGGAGGGTGTAGTCACGTCATCGGCCATCGGTCGAGGTCTCCGGGGGTTTCAAAGGGATGACTACCGTGAACGAGCTGCCGGTGCCGGGAAGGCTCCGCACGTCGATCCACCCGTCCATCAGCTCGACAATCCGCAGGCTGATGCTCAGCCCGAGCCCGGTCCCCTTGCCCGTCTCCTTGGTCGTGAAGAAGGGCATGAAGACCCGTTCGAGCTGCTCGGGCGTCATGCCGCAGCCGGTGTCGGAGACCGTCACCCGGATCCGCTCGCCATCGAAGCGGGTCTGCACGGTGATCGTCCCCGATTCTCCGATGGCGTCGCCGGCGTTGTTGATGATGTTCAAGAACACCTGCCGGAGCTGGTGGAGATCGAGCATGGCTTCCGGCATCTCCGGGTCGAAATCGCGGACAATCTCGATGTTGGCCACCTCGAACTGCCGGGCCTTCACCCCGCCCAGCACGTCGTCCAGAAGCTCGTTGATCCGGCAAGAAGTGCGTTGCGGCTCCTCCCGCCGGACGAAGCGGAGCAGCTCCCCGGTGATCGTCTTGGCCCGGGCGACCACCCCGTCGATGTGGTCGAGGTGCTCGCGAATCTTCTCCGGGCTGGCGTCCAGCCCGAACTGCGGATCGAGCATGTCGCGGATCAGCCCGCTCTCGGCCAGGACCACCTGCAAGGGGTTGTTGATTTCGTGGGCCACGCCGCCGGCCAGCTCTCCGGCCGTGGCCAACTTGGCCGCGTGGAGCAACTGAAATTGAAGCCGGTCCCGCGACTCCTCGGTCGTCTCGGTCCGGGCCACCAGCCGGTCGGTCGCCGTCCACATGATCGCCACGAGGACCACCACCAGGACGGCCGTGCCGAAGAGAATCACCCGCCGGGCACGAAACATCTCCGCATAGGCGATGCTCTGCGGCTGCCGAGCGACCAGGGCCCAGGGCGTTTCGCGGAGCCAGGCATAGCCGACCAGGGTGACGTCCCCGTTCGCAGCAACCTCCAGGGCCCCCGAAGGCGGCGTTTCCGGCGGTACCAGGTTGCTCGTCCCGAGCGGCTCCCCCCGGGCGGGGTCCACCACCTGGTATTCCCCGTTCCGGCTGACGATCGAGGAATCGGCCCCCTTTTCGCGGCTGACGGTTTCCAGGAAGGCATACAGCTTGTCAGGGTCGAGCGTTGCCCGGACCACGAACGGGCCCTCGTCGGTCGGCTGATTCACGGCGATCGTGAAGTGCGGCTTGCGCCGGAAGCCCAGGTAGATGTCGCTGATGTAGTAGTTGTCCGGCGATTCCAGGAGGGCCCGCAGCCAGGGTTCGCCGCTGTAGTCGCGATTGCGAAGCTCAGCGTACGGTCCGGCGTAGCCGACCTGCACCCCCCGCGTGTCGAAGAACCCCAAGTCGACGAACGAATCGGTGATGCCCCGAAGGTGTTCGAGGTACCGCTCCATCTGTTCCTGGGAGGGGTCGCGCGTCAGGTCGGGCCGCCGGAACAAACTGAACAGATTGACCACCCGTTCCTGGAGGAAAAGGTCGACCGTGCTCCGCTGGCTCTCGGCCAGGGCCGCAAGATGAAGCTTGCCGCTCTCGGCCAGGGTGAACGAAAACTGGTAGTGGAAGTAGGCCGACAGCACGACCAGAGGGAATACGAAGGCAATTGCCAACCCGATCCGCAGCCGGCGCCGCAAACGCCGGAAGTCCACGCGCGCGGCGTCGATCCCCGGACTTGCCAGCGGATGTTCGCTTCTGCGACGTCCGTCCAGAGCCATCGTAAACCTCGTCTCTCTAAACGGCTACATCGACGGCACTTGTAGAAGGCCGTAGGTCGAGAGACATGTCCAACTCACCGGCGAGGTCGTCGGTGAGGTATTCAAAGCCGCACTTCTCGTAAACGTGTCTCGCGATGTGGTTCGACGATTCGACGACAAGCCTTATGGTCCTGAAGCCCCGTTGACGCGCGAGCCGAATCGCGCAGCGAATCAACTCGGTGCCGATTCCGAGCCCCTGCTCCGGCGGAGAGACGACGGCCAGAATTTCGCAAGTCACTCGGTCGATGGGAAAAAGGGCGACGTGGCCGACGAGACCTTCTCCCAGGCAGAGGGCGACCAGGTTGATCCCGGTCGCCGCCATCTTCTCGACCCAGCGAACGCAGACGGCGTCCTTGATCGGGGGCAGGCCGCTAAATGAGTTGCGCGGCTGATAGGCCAGGTACATTTCGATCAGTTGCCGGCGTCTCGCTTCGTCGAGCATCGTCACCCACAGAGGGGCGCCGTTCTTGTTGACGAACGCGTAAGGGAGTATTCGCATGGCAGTGCCTCGACCACGTGGGACTCAGGTGGGCCCGCTCCGGACCGGAACGGGCTGCTCGCGGGCTCGCCGGTAAGCCTCAAGGGCGCTGGGAAACGGCTCCAGCGCTCCGAGATTGTGTCGTGCGCTTTCCGGCGTTTGCGTCTCCAGGGCAACGACCCGCGCTTTGAGGAGGGCAATCAGCCGGGCACGCACCCCGCCCGGCAGCGAGCCCCAGCTCTCGACGACCAGCCCGACGCTGCCACCCAGCAGAACGTGTTCGGGCGGCTCCCCCGCGGGCGCCGGCGAGCGATAGCCCGCCAGATAGGACCAGCGGCGTCCCAAGACGCGGACGAACCTCAGCCGGGCGTCGAAGTCCTCCTTGGCGAGCCGGGCAACGACGTCGAGGGCCCGGGCTAGCTCGAGCCCTCGCGCGGCGTCGTTCACGGTCTCGAGCCAACGATCAGAAGTACAGGTCTCTTGCACCATGTTCGACGGCGTCAAGCCGCTCCCGAAGCGCGGGCCTTAGCCCCTCGGGGACCTCGTTGATCCGCTTTGCGATCAGCGATTCGCCCACCTTCCTCGTTTCCTCCGATGCGTAGTCCAGCAGGTACTCTTTGAACGTCAGGATGGCGTTGGGGATGCAGAAGTGGTGTACCTTTCCGTGTTTGGCGATGTTCATGAAGTAGCTGCCCGTGCGCCCGCAGCGGTAGCCGGCCGTGCAGAATGACGTGATCTGTCCGGCCTCGGCCAGCTCGCGGACGACCTCGTCGAGCCCCCGGGTGTCGCCGAGCAGGAACTGCTGGCGCTCGGCCGTCTGGCTGGTTCCCGTCTCGCTGTAGGCCCCGATGCCGATGCGTGTGGAGGCGTCGGTCTGGGTACACCCAAGGCCGATCACCTCGCGCCGGATCTCGGCCGGTTCCCTGGCGGTGAGGATCATACCGGTATACGGGACCGACACGCGGATCACCGCAATCAGTCGCTTGAAGTCGCGGTCGCTCACGCGGTACGGGCTGGTGGCGGCCAGGCGCGAGCCCGCGGCGGGCACCAAGCGCGGGAAGGAAATCGTGTGCGGTCCGACGCCGCCGAAACTCTTTTCCAGGTCGATGGCGTGGTACAGCAGCCCCATGACCTCGAACCGCCAGTCATACAGCCCGAACAGCGCGCCGATGGCCACGTCGTCCACCCCGGCCTCCTGGGCACGGTGCAACGCGTACAGGCGCCACCGGTAGTCCGCCTTGGGGCCCCTGGGGTGAACCTTCCGGTAGGTGGCGTGGTGATAGGTTTCCTGAAAAACCTGGTACGTGCCGATCCCGACCTCCTTCAGCCGCCGGAGCTGGTCGATGCGCATGGGAGCGGCGTTGACGTTGACGCGCCGGATCTCGCCGCGGCCCAGCTTCGTGTCGTAGATCGCCCGGATCGTCGCTTCCACGTACTCCACGCCGGAGCGGGGGTGCTCGCCGTAAACCACGATGAGCCGCTTGTGGCCGACCGAAACGAGGGCTTCCGTTTCTTTGCGGACCTCCTCGATCGTCAGTCGGCGCCTCTTCTCGGCGATGTTCTCGCGCCGGAACCCACAGTACAGGCAGGAGTTCACACAGAGGTTGCTGCAATAGAGCGGGGCGAAGGTGACGATGCGCGGCCCGTAGACCCGGTTCTTCACATCGCGCGCCGTCTCGAATATCTCCTGCCAGAGGTCTTCGTCCTCGACTCCCAATAGCGCGGCGGTATCGGCCGGGTCGAGGCGCTCCAGGTCGAGCGAGCGGGCCAGCACGTCGCGCACGCGCTGCGCGTCCGGATTGCGCCCCTGGCGGAGCAGCCGGGCGATCTGGCCGTCGTTTATGAAGTCCCGGCCGCGATCGAGGTAGCGACGGACCTCTCGCTCGTCGACCACGCGGTCCGCCCGTTGCCGAACGGCTGTGGCGTTCATGGCTGGTGCCCTCCCGCGGCTGCCGCACCGGGTATGGAGACCGTGAACGTGCTCCCCCTTCCCGGCGCGGTCTCGACGGTGATCTTGCCGTGGTGCATTTCCACGAGCCGCCTGGCCAGGCTCAGCCCGAGCCCCGTTCCCGGCACCTGGGTGGTGTAAGCGTTCTTCGCCCGGAAAAACTCGTCGAAGGCGCAGCCGGCCTCCTCGACCGTCATGCCGATGCCGTCGTCGCGGACGATCACTTTCTCATACATCCCGTTGTGCTCGACGGCGACGTCCACGTGGCCCCCTTCCGGCGTGTACTTGACGGCGTTGTCGATCAGATTGCCGACCACGCTGAGCAGCGAGGCCTCGTCGGCCAGGACCGGCTCGTGGCAGTCCTGGTTGTCTTGGCGTAGAACGAGCGATATTCGCTTGGCGGTCGCCTTTTCGCTGCACGACTCGACCGCGCGGGCGACCACCTCACGCAAGTCCAGCGGCGACCGCCTGAAGGTGAAGTTGCCGGTCTCGATCGCGGTCAGGCTCAAGAGCTCCGAGACCAGGGAGCGAAGCGTCCGGGCACGCACTAAGGCGCGCTCGATCATGCGACGGGCCGCCCCGGGATCCTCGCTCGCCGCGCCGTCCAGAAGCATGTTCAGGTATCCCTCCACCGCGGCGATGGGGCTCTTCACTTCGTGGGCCACCATGGAGACGAACGTGGACTTGGCCACCTCGAGTCGCTTGAGCGGCGTGATGTCGCGCAACAGCGCCACGGCGCCCAGCATCTCGCCGCCGGGCTCCAGGACCGGGCTGGCGTTGACCATGTACGTGGATTCGCCCAGGGCAAGCTCCTTCGATACGATCAGCGGCGTGGAACTGGCCGAGAGCGCCTCCTCGACGATGGCCCGAAAGCCGGCGCATCGCATGTCGGCCAGAGGACAGGGGAGCGGGAGATTCGAGCATTCGGGCAGGATCCGGGCCGCCGCGGCGTTGCGCAGCACGATCTGCCGATCCCGGTTGGCGACGACGACCCCGTCCGTCATGCAGTTGATGATCGTGTTGCACTTCGAGCGCTCGATGGCCACCTCGAGCAGGCGCCGCTCCTGGTCCTGACGGAGCTGCTCGGTCTCGACCCACAGGGCGCGGCGCTCGAGGCCGTTGCGCACGGCCAGCAGCAACTCGTCGGGCGTGAACGGCTTGGGGATGTAGCCGTAGGCGCCCCGCTTGGTCGCTTCCACCGCGGTGTCGATCGTGGCGTACGCGGTCATGACGAAGAGCACCAGGTCCTCGTCGAGGGCGCGGAGCCGCTCGATCACCTCGAGCCCGCCCATGCGCGGCATTCTTAGATCGACCAAGGCGACGGCGAAGTCGCCCGGCTTCTGGAAAAGCTGCAAGGCCGCGGGCCCGTCCGGGGCCGTGGTCACCTCGTAGTCTTCGGCGGCCAGGACCTTGCGGCATCCCTCCCGCATGCCCAGCTCGTCGTCGACCACCAGGATGGAGGTTGTCGCGGTGCTCATGACGCTTTCTCCCCGGCCCGTCCGGCCAGAAGCCTTGCCACCTCGGCGAGCAGGTTTTCGGGAAGCCAGGGCTTCTCGACGAAAGCGTCGGCGTGCATGGCCGCCAGGTCCTCGGCGCCGCGCGGGACGAAGTCGTAGCCGGCGCGCGAGCCGGCCGCGGTGACGATGATCACCGGCACTTCCCGGCCGCTGGGCGACTCCTTGATCGTCCGCGACAGCGAGAAGCCCGCACTCATGGCACCCATCATGAGATCGGTGATCACCAGGGCCGGCTGCTCGCGGCTCACGAGCGTCAGGGCCGACTGGGGGTCCGCGGCACAGGCCACGCGGTATCCCCCGGACTCGAGCACCCACCGCGTCATCTCGCGGAAGTCCCGGTCGTCGTCGACGATCAGCACCAGTGGCGATTGGCTGCTCATGGCAGTGACGTTTCTGCTTCGCACGTCGTGTAGCGGGTCACCGGGCGATGCCCGCACTTGAAGCCTCATGTGTCTGTTCAGCCGTATCCGGGCTCGAAGCACCCGTCTCAGCGCCGACCGCGCTCAGCGCGTCGGCGGTGCCGTCGTCCGGCTCGGCCTCCAGCGGCAGCGAGACCGAGAAGGTCGTCCCTTCGCCCTCTTTGCTCTGGACCGTGATGTCGCCGGAGTGCATCTTGACCACGCCGTAGGCAATGGCCAGCCCGAGGCCGGTGCCCTTGCCCATCTCCTTGGTGGTGAAGAAGGGGGTGAAGAGCTTCGACAGGTTTTCCGCGGGTATGCCGCAGCCGTTGTCCCAGACGTCGACCACGGCCGATCCGTCCCCGTCGTCGAGCCGCGCGGAGATCCGGACCTGGCCGCCCCCCGAAGCGGCGTCAATCGCATTGTCGACCAGGTTGACCAGCATCTGCCGGATCTGCGTGGCGTCGATCATCATGCTGGGAAGCCGCTCCGGCACGTTCGTCGTCACTTGCACTCGCACCTCCTTGGCGCGGGGCGCGGTCAGCGAGCGGACCTCCTCGACCAGCGCCGCCATGTCCGCCGGCGCCTTGGAGACGCGGGACTGCCGGGCGAAGTCCAGAAGCCCGCGAACGATGTTTTTGCAGCGGGTGGCCTCGCTGACGATCATGTCGAGGTCGGCGCGCCGGGAATCGTCGTCGCCAAGCTCCTTGCGCAGCATGTGGCAGTAGAGCAGCACGGTCCCCAGCGGGTTATTGATTTCGTGGGCCACGCCGGCCGAGAGCTGGCCCATCGAGGCCAGCCGCTCGGCGTCGGCGAGCTTCTCTTGGGCCTTCTCCAGGTTCCGTCGCGTGGCCTCTTCGGCCCGACGCGCCGCCTCGGCCATGTCGCGCACGGCGCCGACCGAGAAGCCGACCAGCAGGAACGACAATCCTCGCCCGACGTCCGCAACCAGAGACTCACCCGTCGGCGCAAGCGGCCTGAGGACGACGATCCACAGGCTGAAGAAGACGGCGATCCAGGTGGCTCGCTTTCCCCACCACAATCCGCCGAGCACGATCGGCAGGTAGGCGAAATGGGTCGAAACGATGCCTATTCCCAGACCGAGACGGAAGTAAACGATCTCCGCCGCGCACGCTGCCCCCAACACGGCGAGCACCCAAGAGCGCGATGCGTGCTCGCGCACCCACGCGTAGCAGCGTTTGCACCTCTCAGGAATGGTGGAAACAATGGCCATGTCACGGTCCTACACCCGCTGGCGCGCCTCGTACCGGGTGTGCAGGAGGTGGTGCGACCGTTCTCCAAGCGGCCGCCCGAGGAACTCCCGGTAGATCTGAGTGATCTCCGGGTTCTCGTGGGACTTACGCAGCTTCTTTCCCTCGTCTTCGCGGTAGATCGCCGCGATTCGGGCTCGGCGGACGTCGTCGCTGGTCATCCGGGGCTGGCCCCCGCCGCCGATGCAGCCGCCCGGACAGGTCATGATCTCGACGAAGTGGTAGCTGGCCTCCTTCGACCGGATCCG